>Ga0214473_10007587_pt1 | contig 12855 bp, 12 predicted proteins | sample RVTome_7_FD_203509 | JGI IMG/M metagenome (GOLD analysis project Ga0214473, IMG submission 203509) | Soil microbial communities from uranium-contaminated site in the Upper Colorado River Basin, Wyoming, United States - RVT98D197 | ecosystem: Environmental > Terrestrial > Soil > Contaminated >...
TGGAAGTGCTCGACTCGATGGGCGTTTTGCCGCAGGTGGAACAGGGCGCCTATCCCTGTGTTGCCCTCACTGTACGAAACTCAGATGAAGTGACCTATCGGATCGAGTTATCAGATACCAAGGATCCGCCCCGCCGCATCCTCATCGTGCCCCGTCTCAGGCTCGACGAGATCCTGCTTCAGCATGCCATCGAAGCAGGTGCGCACTTCATCTCGCACGCCAAAGTCGAGAATCTCACGCAGGAAAACGGCCATGTAGGCCTTGGGATGGAAGGCGGCCAGTCAATAGACTCCGCTCTGGCGGTCATTGCCACGGGCGCAAATACCGCACTTTTGAGAAAAGTTGGTTTGCTGAACCATGCCCCGCCCTCGAATCTGGCTGCACGCGCCTACTTCGAAAACGTGGATGGGCTGGACGATACCATCGTTTTATTCTTCGACGGCGTTGAACGTCCCGGCTACGGTTGGGTGTTCCCCACCGCGCCCGGCGCGGCCAACATCGGTTGCGGTGTGTTCTTCGATAGCAGCACGCCCCAGCCGACTCATTTGCGTCACCTCATCCAGTCTCATCCATATCTCCAACGTATTCTCAGGAACGCCAGGCAGGTTGGACCGATCAAGGGACATCCACTGCGCACTGACTTTTCACGTTCCCTGACCGGAGAAGATCGAATCCTGGTGGCGGGAGAAGCGATCGGTCTGGTGAACCCGATCACCGGCGAGGGCATCGACTATGCTCTCGAGTCCGCGCAACTGGTGGCAGAAGCGATTTTGCGCGGTCGGCAGGATGGGTTAAATCCACCTGCGATCCAGAGGAATTATCGCGCCGCGCTGGGCAAAAAGTTCAGCTTTTCATTCACGCTCGGGCATCTTGTACAACGAGTAGGTTTTCGCGATGGCATCGTCGATAAAGCTTTGCACCGCATCCAGCGTAGACCACATCTCCATCGCGTTGTTGTGGAGGGCTGCTTTGGCCTGGCGGACCCGATCTCATTGTTTTCACCGCGGACCCTGTGGGAAGCGCTAAGGCCATGGGACTAACAGTCTGACGTACGACAGGATTTTGCAGAAATTGATAGCTTCTTTGTAGACTCTGACAGTCCTGCCTTTGTATCCTAAGGGCAAATCTCGAAGGAGGTGCTGTGATGAAAACAATTTCGATCTTTCTGGCGTTGGTCAACTCACTAATGGCGGGGCTGATCCTCGCCTTCAGTCTCTCGCCTACTGAGATCCGTCAGGCTGCAACATGGTGGTTGTTGACAAAGGTGTTGGCCGCTGCGTCCGTCATCATGATTGGGGCACTGACGTGGCTGGGAAGCGCGCGGGCTGTCAACGCTGGCTTGATGCTGCTATCCAGTCTCTTCCTTGTAGCACTGGGCGCGGCGACCACCGTGTGGACGTTCCATCTGGCGCTGGTCACGGGTGACATTGAGTTCTATATGATCGTCTACGGGGGAAGTTTGGCTATGCAGGGCATGGCATCTCTGTATGGGTTTGCAGACAGCTCCAGGAATATCACTGCATCGTAACCTCCCGGCTACGCATCAAAAACGCTCCCAGCGCCGAGGACGGCGGCGCGAGCAGTGATTTCCAGAATTTTCCTTGACATCCTTTTGAGACGTTGGTAAACTACAGCCCGTCCACAGGACTGCTTGGCCTGTAATGCATTCCAAAGAAAGGAGACGCGTTTTTTTGTTCAATTCAGCATCGGTACTTGTTAGCGAACAATTTCATGGGCGCGTCTCTGCGTAGCAGTTAAGCCAGTCTTTCGATTCAGACTTCTCTGCCACGGACGTACCCATGTCCGTGGCGTTTTTATTTAAGTAGCCGCGTCTATTCGCTGTCTACCGAACTGGAACAGCGAAGAAGCACGCAAGGTACTTTTCACCGGCCACGGAAAACTTCCCTGGCCGGTTTTACTTTTTACAGAAAGGAATAATTGTATGTTAGCACAAGCGCAGCACGCCGCGGAGCGGCAGTATGGACAAGTAGTCAAAGTCACTCTCTCCCCGGAATCCTTCCCTGTCCGCGCCCTGGAAGGCGGACAGTTATCGCAAAACTTTTTTCACATGATCCGTGTTCCAATCCCGGTCAAGTCTGAACCGCCTTGGAGCACGTTAACAGGAAACCCTGACAATGAATACCAACGACGAAGACGGCCTCGGTGTCGTCTTTCGAAAATCCCTTGGACATTACACTGTCCACACCGACGGGCGAGAACTCGATTGCGTGCTCTCGTCCCTCATCCATAAACAACTGATCTATCCCACTGCCGATCCGACATCACTGCGCCGCACTGTGCAGGAAGTGCACGAGATCGAGCACGTGGACCCCATTGCCATCGGCGACCGCGTCCGTTATGTGGATGCGGGTGCTGGGCGCGGCATGATCACGGAGGTGCTGCCGCGGCGTTCCAAACTCTCACGACCCGCGCCCGTTCCCGGTCAACGCGTCTTCGAACAGGTGATCGTCTCAAACGCGGACCAGATCCTGCCCGTGTTCTCCGTAGCGAATCCCACACCCAGGTGGGGCCTGCTCGACCGTTATCTGGTCTCTGCGGAAGCGGCTGAATTGCCATCCGTGATCGTGATCAACAAATGCGATCTGGCTGGCAAGAATCCCAGGCTCGATGAAGAGATCGAGATCTATCGCCGCATCGGCTACCCGTTGCTTTTGGTCAGCGCGGTCACCGGCGAAGGGATCGAAGAACTCAAGCAGGTACTGCAAGGCAAGCTGTCCGTGTTCGTGGGAAAATCCGGCGTGGGGAAAACGTCTCTGCTCAACGCCCTCCAGCCTGGACTCGGTCTGCGCGTCAAAGCGGTTGGCGCGGGCGAGCTCGGCAAGGGACTTCACACCACGACCCATCTCGAAATGTTCGAATTGGAATTTAGCGGCGCGCTGGTGGATACACCCGGCATGCGGGAATTTGGTCTATGGGATATCGCCGGCGATGAGCTTGCTTATCTATTCACCGAGATGGCCGAGTACGTAGGTCAATGCAAATTTGGCTTAAGCTGCCGCCATGACCAGGAGCCAGGCTGCGCGATCCGAAAAGCAGTGATGGCTGGTGACATCAGTCCCTACCGCTATCAAAGCTACATGCGGCTGCGGGAGGAACTATGAGAACCCGCCTGGCTTCCTTCCCCTCCGGGGACTTCAGATGTGCTCACTGTCACGTGGTTGTCTCCTGTGCGCATTTGATCTCCGGTGTCAACAACCGCAACCATTGTCCATATTGCCTGTGGTCATGTCATCTCGACCTGTACGTCGCGGGAGATCGTCTATCCGCGTGCAAGGCGCCGATGAAACCCATCGGGTTGACCATGAAGAAGGGCAGGAACAAATATCAGCGTGAGCCGCGAGGCGAGTTGATGTTGATCCACGAATGCATTGAATGCAAAACGCTGTCCATTAACCGTATCGCCGCAGATGACCTCCCGGAGAGAATTGTGGAAGTTTTCCGGGCTTCTCTTACGCTGAGTCCTAATATCCATTCAGTGTGCAAAGCGCATGGCATCGAAGTACTGAAAGCAGAGGATATAGGGGTTCTCGAGGCAGGACTTTATGGACGAAACGCAGAAATCTCTGTGAGCCCGCCTGTCATTTCGAGGAGGGTGCTGGTTGAGACGTAGACGTCGAAACCAGGCCGACGACACATGCACCGCACTGCCTTGTCCCATTCGGGCCAGGATAGGTGGTTCGGTGCACACTTGTCCTGGCGGCCAGTGCCAGGGGTGCAGGTGAGCAATCTCCCACGCGGTTGGCAATTCCCCGTCGTCAGGGAGGTTGCTTCGCCTCTGCACAAGATATAAGTGCAAATGCAAATCTCAGATCTCGCGACACTGGGTGCCAGTGCAGGTATGACATAATAAAGCTATAATCCCTTCCTGGAGGGCACGATGAAAATCCTTGCCACGGAAATCGAAACCGAGGGTGTGAAGGCGGAGCAGTTCAGGCCGCATCGCAAGGCGGAAGCGAGACGCGTATGGGAGTTATATCAAAGCGGCGTGGTCCGTGAGTTGTACTTTCGCGCAGACCGTTCTGAAGCGGTATTGATACTTGAATGTGCGGATATAACCGAGGCGCGACAGACACTGGAATCCCTGCCGCTGGTGAAAGCAGGACTCATCACTTTTGACGTTATTCCTTTGATTCCTTATCCCGGGTTTGCGCGGCTTTTTGAAGAGGTGGAGGCTAATTGAGTGGATCAGATGATTTATTTCATCCACTTTCGGGCGTACTATGCCATCCCTTGAAATACAGAGGATAGTTATGAAAGATGCCGATTCGACCAATCCATTCTTCCGTGTCGATCTGCTGACAGGGTGCAGCAATCTGGTCAGTTTTTCGAGATCACTCGAAAGCAATTTTGAGAACACCTCGCTCGAGGCCGTCTCACTCATCGTCGTCGATCTGTATCAACTGCAGGATATTAACCGCGTAAAAGGCTTCGCGTATGGAGACAGCCTTCTACGCTGGATGGGCATCGCGATAAAAGATGAAACAAATGGAATCGTCTATCGGATCTCAGGAGATAACTTCGTCGCTGTGCTGATCGGCGATTCGCACGACACGCATCAGGATACGGCCTGCAAACTGTTTGACCGTTTAAACAGCGCAGGGCGCCAACTGGAACTGACTCCGCCTGTTGCACGCATGGCCGTCATCCATTTTCCAGCCGGTGCCCCGCTTAATCCGTCCGTGGTCTGGAAAAACCTCAATGAAAAACTTGAACTGACCAGTGCAGAGCAGCCGCTCCGGATCTTCCAGGCCGATACGTCTGAATCGGATACCGTTACACTGCACGCCATCGGGCTAATGGCAAAACGGATCGAAACCCTGGGCAACACGCTTCAATACACTTTCAGGCTGGCCTATACCGATCCCGTGAGCAGGGCACCAAACATGCTCGCCATTCAACGCAGACTCGATCTCGCGCTGGACGAAGCCATTCTCGAACAAAAGCCTCTCAGCCTGTGTTTGATCGATGGGGATGAGCTTAAAAAATACAATAATCAAGGCTACGCGGCTGGCGATGATGTGATCCGAAAAATAAGCGGGACACTGAGCGCGGCCCTGCGCCCGGATGACTTTCTGGGCCGCTGGCGTATGGGTGATGAATTTATCGTTGTCCTGCCCTTGACAAATGCAGAGCAAGCCCTGGCCGTCGCGGAAAGACTTCGTTCATCCATCGAACTCGCTTCACAGGAGTGGCTATATCCCACTTCAGTTTCCATCGGCATTGCCTGTTATCCAAAGCACGGCTCCACCCCGACCGAACTACTGGACGCCGCGGAGGTCGCATTGAAAAAAGCAAAGATGGATGGGAAAAATAGGGTCCTGGTTGCTTCTTGATTCTTATCCTGGAATATTTAACTTGACAATTCAAGTAAGAATTGTAAAATAACGGGCAACTACACTATATGATGATAGTCTTTAATTATTGCTCGTGTCTATGGCGGGGTTCGTAACCACCGCCTGAGACATTCTCCTCCCAGCCAGCAGTCAACGACTCAGGACAGTGGAACGGCCCCCGCGCACATCTATGCCGCGCAGGATGATTCGCTGTCCTTTTGTTTGCCCGTTGACTGCTTTTTATTGTATGCTCGCGTTGAGCGGAGCAACCGCCCAAGCGGGAAGCGTAGACGAAACGCAAGTGCTTTGCTTAAGACGAACAAGTTAATGACGCCAAAACTTTATTACTAAAAAGGAAACTTAAAAATGTCATACGTACACCCTGAATATCTGGTGGACACAGAATGGGTTGCCGCCCATTCCAACGACCCCAAGGTCCGCATCATTGAATCGGATGAAGACCCGTTGCTATACTCTGTGGGGCACATCCCCGGAGCGGTGCAGGTGGATTGGTTCAGCACGTTGCAGCATCCGCTGCGGCGCGATTTTCTCACCAGGGAGAAATTCGAAGAGGTGGCCTCCAATCTTGGGCTGACCAAGGACACAACTGTCGTTTTCTATGGAGATAAGTCCAATTGGTTTGCATGCTATGCGCTATGGCTCTTCCAATATTACGGTCATCAGAATGTCAAGATCATGAACGGCGGACGCGCCAAATGGGAACAGGAGAAGCGGCCCCTCGTGAAGGATGTCCCGTCGTTCGAGAAAACGGCCTATCGTGCGAAGGAAGCGGATAAATCTATCCGCGCTTTCCGTGATGAAGTCCTCAAGCAATCGAATGCCAAGAAACCACTGGTGGACGTCCGCTCTCCGAAGGAATACTCCGGGGAATTGATCTCCATGCCGAACTATCCGCAGGAGGGAGCAACGCGGGGCGGGCACATTCCTGGCGCCGTCAGCATTCCCTGGGCGCAGGCAGTCAATGAAGCGGACAGCACGTTCAAGACTCCCGAGGAACTGCGTGCCCTTTACCAAGGGAAGGGCATCAAGCCGGACGGCGAGGTCATTGCCTACTGCCGTATTGGAGAACGCTCCTCGCTAACGTGGTTCGTGCTCAAATACCTGCTGGGTTATCCAAACGTCAAGAACTATGATGGTTCATGGACCGAATGGGGCAACCTGGTCGACGCGCCGATTGAAAAATAAATTTTATGCCACAGAGTACACAGAGACTCTGAGAGAAAAACTCAAAAATCTCTGTGATCTCTGTGGCGAAGAATCATGACCAATCTCCCTCCCAAACTGCAAGAGATAGTGGACGACTTTGCCAGCATGACGCGCGAAGAGAAACTCGAAACACTGATCGCCTATGCCGAGTCATTTCCTGCGTTGCCTGAGCGACTCAAAGAGGAGCGCGCCAGGATGGATCCCGTGCCGGAGTGTATGACGCCCGTGTTCCTGTACGGCGAAAAAGAACCGGATGGCGGCCTGCACTTTCACTTCGACATCCCACCTCAGTCGCCAACGGTGCGTGGGCTTAGCGCGATCCTGGCCAATGGTCTGAATGGCTCGAAACCAGAAGAAATCCTCTCGGTCCCGGCTGATTTCTTTGTGCCCATGAATCTACAAGAGGCCATCTCGCAACAACGGATCAATGGCTTTATCGGAGTGCTGGCGCACATGAAACAAACTGCTGTAAAACTGCTGGAAAATAAATGATAAAAGAAGCACGCTGGAAGGCTGCAAAACTACAGCAGTGAATGGCCTGTCTGTTTCAGGCAACAAATAGTTGCATAAAGCAGACAATTATGCTACACTTTGGTTGGTTCCGTCTAGCCTGCCCCCCTCAGGCTGGGCGGGACTATTTAATAGCGGTTCATCGTCATAGGCAGATTGCCTATTTTTCATCTTCTGCAATTCACTTATAATGACAGGAGAAAGAGAAACGGGGGATAATTCAAAGTACAGGTTATATCTGGAAAGTTACGGCGGTTGAGTCATTGGGCGCGGCGTTTGGCTAAAGGGTGAAATTACCAATTATCGATTTTTGTCACCACGACGCAACAAATCTGCTCCCAGTAGAAACAGGGATTGTGACAAAATGTTTCGCGTGGGCCAAAATATCGATTTCGCTGAGTGGCTCCAGGCAGAGATGAGTAAACGGGGCTGGTCTCAATCTGACATGGCGCGTTTCGCTGATCTGAATAGAGCTGTCATCAATAAACTGTTGAATGGGAAAAGCAATCCACAGCCTTCCACCCTGGGAGCCATTGCACGGGCACTTAAAATTCCCATTGAAACAGCCTACCGTGCGGCAGGACTGCTTCCACAAAATTCCGAACACGACGACGCGACTGAGGAATTGATCCACATTCTCAAGAGTATTCAAAGCCCGCAGCGAAAAGCAACTGCCATCATGCTGCTCAAAGCGCTCATTATGGAAGAAGAGAGCGAACAGCATAAAGCCGCCAAAGGCAAACACTCATAATTATTTCCTTCCCAAGATAACCTGGAGTATCCCCGTCACAAAAGCGGGGATGTTTATTGCATCGCAGGGGAACCATTGAACTGTTCTTCATTTCGATATATCATACAGAACAAGGAACCATATCGACCTGATGATTCGAAAATTTCTCCTTCCCATTCTATTGATCCTGGTAACCATAGCCTGCAATTTTTCTGCCACCCCTGCTCCCACGGGAGAGTCGAGCGCGACAGACGCTTCAATCCCCTTCACGGATACGTTCACACCTCCCGCGCCGACCGCTACGCAGACTGCTCCCGCCACATTGACCGCCACCGTCACTGAAACGCCTCCTCCATCAGAAACACCGCGGCCTCCGACAGAGACGGCGATCCCAACTGTGCCAAGCCTCAAAGCCAGAGTGACCGCGGACCGGCTCAGTTGTCGCTATGGCCCTGGCCCTGAATATCTTTACCTGTTTGCATTGCGCGCCACCGCCAACATCAAGCTGATCGGCCGCGTCGATGCAGATAATTGGAACTGGGTGCTGGTGGAGAATCAGGTTCCCTGCTGGGTGAACACAGACTTCCTGGAAATCCAGGGTGATTTCAGGAGCCTGCCAGTTGTATATCCCGATGTTGCGAAATTGCCCATCACCCCCTATTATCCGCGTTCTGAAGTGCTGAGCGCCGAGCGAAACAATAACACAAACGAAGTGAGCGTGACCTGGCTGGAAGTTCCCGTCAGCCCGGGTGATTTCGAGGATGAAACCATGTTCACTTATATCGTCGAAGTATGGCGTTGCGAGAACGGGCAGGTTATTTTCGAGCCGCTGCCCGCCAACCTCGCCGCCGTCCGCTTTATTGACGAACCCGGATGCAGTGAACCTTCTCACGGGCGCGTCTGGGTGCAGGAAAAACACGGTTACGCCGGACCAGCCGACATTCCATGGCCTGAGTACACAAATCCATAGGTGACAGTCACTTGGCTCTCCATACTTCCGTAGTGCCCGACTTGTCACAAAAGTGACTGTCACCTTTTCTTTTATAGGAACGGCTGACTGAACAGAACCCGCCTCCGGCTGCGCGAGAGGCGGATTTTTATCCAATTTTCTAAATTGAACTTTAGAATCTTGAAATAACTATTGACAATCCTAAAGCAACGTTGTATTATTGAAAAGTATAGTTCAATAATATGTAACAATGCGACGGAAAATTTCCATTTTCTTGAAATCAACCTTAAAAAGGAGCATCTAATGCCTGATTTCGCTATCGAAGCCAGACAACTGGTTAAGAAATTCCCTGCCCGCCCCGGCACCGGGGATAAAAAAGCCAACGGTGAGTCTTCCACTGCCCCACGCAGACGCTGGCCCTTCGGCAAAAAAGAGCCCAAAGCCATGTTCACCGCCGTAAACGGCGTAGATTTGCAGATCGAGCGCGGCGAGATCTTCGGCCTGCTCGGCCCGAACGGCGCGGGGAAATCCACCACGATCCGCATGTTGTGTACACTGCTCGAGCCGACGAGTGGCACCGCGCATGTGAACGGATATGACATTGTCAAACAAGCCAACGATGTCCGGCGCAGTTTGGGCACCCTCCTTGCGGGCGAGCGCAGTATTTACTGGAAACTCACCGGGCGCGAGAATCTCGAATATTTCGCGGCGTTGTATCACATCCCACAGGCGATTGCAAAGAAACGCGTGGATGAACTCACCGAGCGCATGGAACTCAAGGAACGTGCCAACGAACTCGTCGAAAAATATTCCACCGGCATGCGCCAGCGGGTTGCCATCGCCAAGGCCTTGCTTGCTCGCCCACCCATCCTGCTTTTGGATGAACCCACGCTCGGGCTGGACCCTCAGGCTGCCCGCCGTTTGAGGGAGTTGATCGCAGAACTCAAGCAGGAGGGCCATACCATCCTGCTGACAACCCATTACATGGAAGAAGCAGACCAACTCTCTGACCGCATCGGCATCATCGACCAGGGAAAAATCATTGCACTGGATACTCCTGAAGGACTAAAACAACGCATCGACCAGAAAGAGATCATTCGCCTGGAAGTCAGCGGCTGGCAGGATTACATCGGCGAGAAACTGCGCTCGTTATCAGATGTTGAGAATCTCGTTGCGCGCCGGCAGGGTGAAGCCGACCTTTGGGAGGTGAACCTGCAAGCCAGCAACAGTCGTGTCGTATTGCCCAAACTTGTCGAGAATATCAGCCAGAACGGAACGCGGCTGGTCAACATGAATATCGTCAAGCCGTCGCTCGAGGATGTGTTCATTCATCTCACAGGCAAGGCATTGCGCGATTAGGAGACGACAATGGAAACTTCTCTCGCTCCGCGCTCACTCGGGCAGCCGGGATTCTTATCGGATGTACGCGCCTTCGCCGCGATCATCCGCCGCGAATGGACCATCTTCACACGTTATCCAAGCTGGATCATTGCCCTGTTCATCTGGCCTTTGATCTTCCCGATGATGTACATCCTTACTGCGCGCGCGCTTTCGGGTCCCGATGGAAGCGGACTCTCCGTCTTCATGCAGCTCACCGGCGCCAGCGACTTCATCGGCTACATCATCGTGGGGACAACCGTCTGGATGTGGCAGAACATCGTGCTGTGGGATGTAGGCTTTGCCTTGCGTAACGAACAAATGCGCGGCACACTTGAATCCAACTGGCTCTCCCCCACCTGGAGATTCTCCTACCTGCTTGGCCATACCGGCCCGCAGATCGTTTCCATGGCAATGTTCATCGCCATTACAGCTCTGGAATTTGGTCTGCTCTTTGGCGTCAGATTGAATGGCAGTGTATGGATGATCCTGCTCATGATGCTCGCGGCCATTCCATCCATTTACGGATTGGGCTTTGCCTTTGCCAGTCTTGTAATCACCCTCAAGGAAGCCAATGCCTTTGTGTTTCTGGTCCGCGGATTGGTTATGATCTTCTGCGGCATCACCTTCCCGGTCAGCATTCTGCCCGGCTGGATGCAATCCTTTGCACAGTGGCTCCCGCAAACGTATCTGATCCACGGGATCCGGGCCGCGGCATTCTCCAATGCAGACCTGAACGCGTTATTACCCGATTTGATCCCATTGCTTCTGTTTGGCACCGCCTGGCTCATCGTTGGCTATTTCACCTTTGTATGGATGGAACGCCGCGCCCGCCGCACCGGTGCGATTGGACAGTATTAGTTTTGTCATTGCGAGGAAGCCCGATGGGCTGACGTGGCAATCCCCTACCAGTTTTCGAGATTGCTTCCCGAAGGCTCGCAATGACGGAGAAAGAGAAAATGGAAATTACCACCCTCTCCCAACCCAGCCTCAAGACTCAATTCCGAGCATTATTCGTGATTGCTCGCAAAGATTGGAAAGTCTTCTGGCGTTACCCTTTGCACGCCGTGTCGAGTGTTTTTCAACCGATTATTTGGATTACCCCCGTGTATTTCATGGGCAAAGCCTTCAGCACAGATGGGCAGGCCACCGGATTCGCGGCCTATAGCGGCACCGGTGACTATATGTCCTTTATTTTGCTTGGCACAGTGCTAAGCAATTTTATTCTGACAGTATTCTGGGGCATGGGGCTCGCATTGAAGGAAGACATGGATGCGGGCGTACTCGAGTCGAACTGGCTGACGCCCGTCTCACGTTTGCTGATCCTGGTCGGGCGAACGCTGACAAGCTTATTGACGACGACGATCACTTCCCTGATTATGCTCGCCGTCGGAGGTGCCTTGTTCGGATTCAGGCCGACAGGAAATACGTTCGCGGCGATTCTGACGGCCATTCCCATGCTGCTGGGTCTGTACGGATTTGGCTTTGCCTTCGCGGCTCTTGTCCTTTTGATGCGCGACGCAAACACGCTGATCGACGTGGGAAGTTTCCTCGTACAGGGATTCTCGGGTACAAGTTTCCCGGTGAAGTCATTGCCCTACTGGTTGATTCCAGTTTCTCTTATGCTGCCATTGACCTATGGTCTGGACGCGGTGCGCGGCTGGCTCTTGAAAACAGAGACTCTCCTGCCCATCAATGTGGAAATCGTAATTCTCATCGTCTTCATGTTCGTGATGTTATGGTTCGGCAGTTGGGTCTTTTACCGGGTCGAACGGCGAGTCCGCACACTGGGAACGTTGGGTCAGCATTAATTACGCTCAAGCCGCCGTCCCCAACGGCAATTGCTGTACAATGCCAGCGCCTGGTCGGCGCTGGGATTAGTTAAGTTTATCAAGCTTCAGAAATCAGAGAATAACAACACAACAATGATGCAGAAGAACAGTTTACCGATCATTTCGTTATTCACTGCCAATGCCATCTCGCTGGTTGGCAACGTGCTCTCTGCAATTGCGATCCCATGGTTCGTGCTTCAAACAACCGGCAGCGCTACACAAACAGGCATCACAGGCTTCTTCACTGTATTGCCGGTTGTGCTTGCCGGCTTTTTCGGCGGGACTCTGGTTGATCGATTGGGGTACAAACGCACTAGCATCATCGCGGATATTGCGAGTGGAGTAACAACTGCTCTGATTCCATTGCTGTATTTCACAATTGGACTCGAGTTCTGGCAATTGATGGTGTTGGTCTTTCTCGGCGCACTGCTGGATGCACCCGGGAGCACCGCTCGCAGCGCGTTGGTGCCTGAACTGGCAGAGATGGCACGCATGCCCATTGAACGCGCGACCTCACTGATCCACATCATCGAGAGAAGCGCACGCCTGATCGGTGCGCCATTAGGTGGCTTGTTAATTGCTCTGATGGGAACGGAAAATGTATTGTGGCTGGATGCCGCGTCGTTTTTCATTTCAGCCGGAATCATCGCAGTCACGATCAAGGTCCATCAGCCTGTGGGACATGAAGAAAAAGAGCCGGGTGGCAAATACTTCGACGAATTGCGTCAGGGACTGCGATTCATCTTCAATGATAAGCTTATGCTGGCAATTGTTATTATGGTTATGGCAACGAATTTTCTGGATGCAGTCTTTGGCGGAGTCGTCCTGCCTGTGTTCGTAAAACAGGTCTATGGTCAGGCGCTCGATCTGGGCCTG
>Ga0214473_10007588_pt1 | contig 12854 bp, 13 predicted proteins | sample RVTome_7_FD_203509 | JGI IMG/M metagenome (GOLD analysis project Ga0214473, IMG submission 203509) | Soil microbial communities from uranium-contaminated site in the Upper Colorado River Basin, Wyoming, United States - RVT98D197 | ecosystem: Environmental > Terrestrial > Soil > Contaminated >...
CATGACTAGGATGGTCGAGCGCCAAGCGCCGGCGCCCGAACCGGCACCGGCCGGCCGCTTCACGCCTCCCGAGGCCCGGGCGCTCGCCTTCCTGGTCCTCGCGGTCGCGGCCGGCGTGGCGCTGGTGCTGGTCTCGACGGCGCTGTTCATTCAGATGGTGCGCTAACCGCTAACCGCTAACCCCCAACCCGTGATGCCCCTGATCTCCCTCGACAACCTCGAGAAATCCATCCCCTCCGGCAACGGCCGGCTCTGGCTCCTGCGCCAGATCACCATGGACGTGGACGAAGGGGAATTCGTCACCATCATGGGCCCGTCCGGCGCCGGGAAATCCACCCTGCTCGGTATCCTGGGCATGCTGGATCACGACTGGACCGGCGAGTTCCGGCTGCTGCACGAGGAGGTGCACAAGCTCAAGCCCAAGCATCGGGTGGCGCTTAACAAGCAGTACATGGGCTTCGTGTTCCAGCAGTATCACCTGCTGGACGACCTCACGGTGTACGAGAACCTCGACATCCCGCTCTCCTACCGGAACGTGCCCAAGCGCGAGCGCGAGGCCATGGTGGCCGACGTGCTGGACCGGTTCGGGATCGTGGCCAAGAAGGACCTCTACCCCCGGCAGCTCTCGGGCGGTCAGCAGCAGCTGGTGGGCGTGGCCCGGGCGCTGGTGGCCCACCCCAAGCTGATCCTGGCCGATGAGCCCACCGGCAGCCTGCATTCCGACCAGGCCCGGGAGATCATGGAGCTGTTCCGCGAGCTGAACCGGAAAGGCACCACGATCATCCAGGTGACCCACTCACAGGAGTGCGCGAGCTTCGGGAACCGCATCGTCCAGCTGTTCGATGGCTGGCTCAAGACGGCGTAGAGGACTCGGACCGTCGCGCGGGTTGCGCGGCTTCATGCCGCGAATCCAGGCGTCCAGCGTAAATTCCCTCCCATGTCCGCCCGAATCCTGATCGCCGACGACCAGCCGGACGTGCTGGAGGCCCTGAAGCTCCTGCTCAAGGGCGAGGGCTTCGAGCTCGCCAGCGTCACGTCGCCCGCCGGGGTGATCGCGGCGGTCGAGCGGGACGAGTTCGCGGCGGCCCTCATCGACCTGAACTACCAGCGCGACACCACCTCGGCCGCCGAAGGGCTCGACCTGCTCACCCGGCTCCAGGCCATCGATCCCACCCTGCCGGTCATCGTGATGACCGCGTGGGGAACGGTGGAAAAAGCGGTGGAGGCGATGCGGCGCGGGGCCCGGGACTTCATCGAGAAGCCGTGGGACAACGCCCGGCTCCTGGCCGTGCTCCGGACCCAGGTGGCGCTGGGGGCCGCGCTCCGCCGCAGCGAGCGGCTGGAGAGCGAGAACCAGGCGCTCCGCCGGGCCGACCAGCCCGAGCTCATCGCGGAGTCGCGCCCCATGCAGCCGGTGCTGCGGCTCATGGAGCGGGTTGCGGCCTCCGACGCGCCGGTCCTGATCACCGGCGAGCACGGCACCGGCAAGGAAGTGGTGGCCCGCTGGCTCCACGTCCACTCGACCCGGAACCAGCGGCCCCTGGTCACGGTGAACGTGGGCGGGTTGTCGGACGGCGTGTTCGAGAGCGAGCTGTTCGGCCACGTGAAAGGTGCGTTCACCGACGCCAAGGCCGACCGCGTGGGCCGCTTCGAGCTGGCCGACGGCGGCACCTTGCTGCTGGACGAGATCGCCAACCTGGCGCCCGGCCAGCAGGCCAAGCTGCTCCGCGTCCTCCAGACCGGCGAGCTCGAGCGGGTGGGCTCGTCCCGCACGCGGCGGGTGGACGTCCGCATTCTCTCCGCCACCAACGCCGAGGTGCGGGACGAGGTCCGCGAGGGGCGCTTCCGCGAGGACCTGCTCTTCCGGCTGAACACCGTGGAGATCCGGCTCCCGCCGCTGCGTGACCGGCCGGAGGACATCCCGCTGCTGGCGCGGCACTTTCTCGAACGGCACGCGGCCCGGTACCGGCGGCCCGCCACCGGCTTCGATCCCGCGGCGCTGGATGCCATGGTGCGCCACGCCTGGCCCGGGAACGTGCGGGAGCTGGACCACGTGATCGAGCGCGCGGTGCTGCTGGCCCAGGGCGAGCGGATCGGGACCGGCGACCTGGCGCTGGCCGCGTCGGACGGCGGAGGCCTGGCGCCGCTCGAGCAGATGACGCTGGCCGACGCCGAAGGCTTTCTCATCCGCCGCGCGCTGGACCGGGCGGGCGGCAACGTCAGCGTGGCGGCCCGCGCCCTGGGCCTCTCCCGGAGCGCGCTCTACCGGCGGCTGGAACGGCTCGACCTCTGACCCACGACCGGCGCGTCTTCCTGGTCGCCCTCGCCGCCGGGCTGCCGGCGGTCGCCATCGCGGTCATCCTGCTCCTGGCCGGCGACTTCACGGGCCGCACCCGGTGGACGCTGGTCCTGGTGATCGGCGGGGCGTGGCTGATCGGCGCCTTCGCCGTGCGCGAGCGCGTGGCCCGGCCGCTCCAGACCCTGGCCAACCTGCTGGCCGCGTTGCGCGAGGAGGACTACTCGATCCGCGCCCGGGGCGCGTCCCCCGAGGACCCGCTCGGCCTGGCGTCGCTCGAGGTGAACGCGCTCACCGAAACCCTGCGGTCCCGGCGGCTCGAGTCGGTCGAGGCCACGGCGCTCCTGGGCCGCGTCATCGCCGAGATCGACGCCGCCATTTTCGCTTTCGACGCGTTCGGCCGGCTCCGGCTGGTGAACGCCGCGGGCGAGCGGCTGCTGGGCCGGACGGCGGGCGAGCTGCTCGACCAGAGCGCCGCGGACCTCGACCTCGCGGTCTATCTCAAAGGCGACGCGCAACGGGTGGTCGAGGCCGCGTTCCCGCGCCAGGCGGGACGGTGGGAGGTGCGGCGGAGCACGTTCCGGCAGGAGGGGCGGCCGCACGACCTGCTCGTCATCAACGACCTCTCGTCCGTGTTGCGCGAGGAGGAACGGCAGGCCTGGCAACGCATCGTGCGGGTCTTGAGTCACGAGATCAACAACTCGCTGGCGCCGATCAAGTCGATAGCCGAGAGTTTGGGACAGGCGTTGGCGCAGAGCGGCAGGGGCGGCAGAAGCGGCAGTGGCGGCAGTGGCGGCAGCGAAGCGGACGATCTCCGCACCGGGCTGGGGATCATCGCGTCGCGGTCGGAAGGCTTGCGGCGGTTCATGGCCAGCTATGCCCGGCTGGCGCGGCTGCCCCGGCCCACGCGGCGGCCCGTCGAGCTGAGCGGGCTGGTGCACCGCGTGGCCGACCTCGAGACCCGGCACGTGGTGCGGGTGCGGCCGGGTCCGGAGATCCATCTGGCCGCCGATCCGGATCAGCTGGAGCAGGCGCTGATCAACCTGGTCGGGAACGCGGTGGACGCGGTGGCGGGCGGCGGGGGCGCGGTCGAGGTCAGCTGGATCGCCCAGCCGCGCACCGTGGAGATCCAGGTTCAAGACGAGGGGCCGGGACTTCCCGATGCCGCCAACCTGTTCGTGCCCTTCTTCACCACCAAGCCCAGCGGGTCCGGCATCGGACTGGTGCTGAGCCGGCAGATCGCGGAAGGACACGGCGGAACGCTCAGCGTGCGGAACCGGACCGACCGGGGCGGCTGCGTCGCGGTGCTGCGGCTGCCGCGGGACGGCGCAACAACGAGCAAGGCGCCGGACTCCAGGCGCGGCTGAAGCCCCGCAACGCGGCGCGGCCGTACGGTTCCTATATTAGCCCCACCCAACGCTATCGGATGCCGCAGTGGGCGAAACCCGGGTAGACCTCCTCCATCTCCTCGAAGACCTGCGCGACGCCTACCCCGGCTCGCTGGAAGAAACCATTGTGAGCGAAGTCGTGGCCAACGCGCTCGACTCCGGCGCGGGGTTGGTCACCTTCGCCTCCGACCCGGCCGCCGCCACGCTCACCGTCGTAGATGACGGCCGCGGCATGGCGCGGCGCGAGCTGGCCCGCTATCACGACCTCGCGGCCAGCACCAAGCAACGTGGTCGCGGTATCGGGTTCGCGGGTGTGGGCATCAAGCTCGGGCTCCTGGTATGCGAGGAGGTGGTCACCGAAACCCGCCGGGGCAAGACTCACGTAGCCACCCAGTGGCACCTCGGCTCGCGCCACCGCGCGCCCTGGAAGTGGGTCCCGCCGCCGGGGCTGGTGGCCGAGCGCGGCACCGCGGTCCGCCTCCGGCTGACCAACCCGCTGTTCCCCCTGCTGGATCCCGGGTTTGTCGAAGCCGCCATCCGGCGACACTTCCAGCCGTTGCTCGATCCGGTATTCGATACCGTGCTGGCCCCCTGGTATCCGGCCGGCGTCCGATTCGTGGTGAACGGCCGGCCGCTGTCCCGTGACGGCGACGGAGGCGACCGCGCGCCGCTCGGCGTGAAGCTGGGGCGGCGGCGCAGGCCCTCGGCCGTCGGCTACCTGGTACGGAACGGCGACGCCATGCCCGAGGACGATCGCGGCGTCGCGGTCAGCACCCTGGGCAAGGTCATCAAGCGGGGCTGGGACTGGTTGGGCGTGTCACCAGCCCAGCCCGAGCGCATCACGGGACTGCTGGAGGTTCCGGCGCTGGCCGAGTGCCTGACCCTCAACAAGGCCGACTTCATCCGGGTGGGTGCCAGGGGCGCGGTGTATCTGGCGCACCGGAAGGCCATTCAGCAGGCGGTGGCGGCCCAGCTCGCGGCCTGGGGCGACGCGCCGGCCGAGGCGGCGCGGAAGCCCAAGACCCGTCCTGTCGAGCGGGACCTCGAGAAGGTGTTAGGCGGTCTGGCGGACGACTTCCCGCTGCTGGCGAGCCTGGTCGAGCGGCATCGGGGCGGGCAAACCCGCCTGTCGATGGGGCGCCCCGGAGAAGGTCCCGTACCCCTCGAACCGCCCGCACTCCCGCCGGGTGAGGCTGAGGTCGTTCCCCCAACCGAGGGCGCCGCGCTCCCCGAACCGGGGCCGCCGACCCCGCCGGCCCCCCTGTCCAAGCCTCCGACCGAACCGCCGGTCGCGGGGAAGGAAGGACCGAAGCGGCCGGCGCGCTACGGTCTCCAGATCCGGTTCGAGAACCGCCCCGGCGACCTGGCGCTCGGCCGGCTGGCCGGGTCCATCGTGTGGGTCAACGAGGCCCACCCGGCGTATCGCCGGGCGGTGGCCACTCGGTCCGAGGGGTATCACTACGCGCTGACCACGGCGCTCGCGGTGGGGCCGCTGGCGGTGGAGGCGGCGCGGGTGGCGGAGTTCGTGACGGCGTTTCTGGCGAAGTGGGGTGAGTCCGGGGCAAAGCGGCGAGGCTGACGCCGTCGTGATCAAGGCATCTGGCGCCGCAGGTTGACGATCCGTTCCTGAATACCCCCGCGTACCGTCTCCACCAGCGGAACGTCACCGACCGCGTCCGTCACCGAATGGATAGTGCTATCGAGCGCGGCGCCGAGGGAGTCGGCCGTGCGGATCAGCCCGCGGCGGACCGCCGCCACGCGGAGTTCCAGCGATTCCGCCAGCCGTTCCCAGTGGCGCCGTTCGACGTAGGCGTATCGACGTTCGCCTCCGATGCTCATCGCAGCCTTGCGACTGAGCCCCTTGTACACGGCACTGGAGACGAGATCATAGAACGGCGCCAGCCGCGGGCCGTCCGCCGTGTAGAGCAGCGCCAGGTTCTTTCCGTGGGCGTCCTCGTTCCCGATCAGGTAGTTGAACGCGACCCAGCGGATCAGCAGCTCGAGGTCGGCAATGGGGAGCGCGCCGTGTCGCCGGAGCACCTCGGCGCAGGCCGCGAGACTCGGCCCGCCCTCCGCCTCGTACTTGTGCTGCGGGAGCGTACCGGTCGCCTGGCAGAAGTCCTCCTGGTGCAGGCGCTCGATCCCCGCCGCCGAGACCCGGTCAAACCGCTGTACTACCAGGACGGGAATACCGAGGTCGAGGATCTCGACATCCGGGGTCGGCAGGCCCGCCGCGCGGGCCAGTTTCATGCTGATGAACTCGTTTTCGACGAGGTGAGGGACGCCCAGTCGGGTCCGCTTGAGGATGTGGGTCGCCGGCGCGCCATCTAAGGGCAGCTGCCACCCGTCGGACGTCCGCCGCAGGGTCAGTTTGGGCTGCGCGCCGGCCAACGAGAGCCGGCCCTCGCGCTGCGCCTCGATCAGCGCATCGTCGCCGGGGGCGGAGAACAGCGCTCGCAGCTCAGGGGCGCCGAGATCGCGATAGTGCGGAGTCGCCGCCGCGGCCGAGTCGGCCGGCCAGACCGAGACGGCGCCGGCGCATTCGCCGCCGATCGCGCCCAGGAGGCCGGCCGCGTTGCCGGGAGAGAGTCCCAGGCCCGCGGCGATGAGACGGCGATACCCCTCCTCCGGCAGGAGGTTCTCGAAGAACGGTCGCGCGTCGGCGTCGCCGTAGGGCTCCGGGCGCACGGGGAGACGGACGCCGAGGGGTACGTCCGGCGGGCGCGTCAGCGCCTCCTCGCCGTAGGTGAACGCGAGCCGTGCCCGGTCGGCCGCGAGCCGCCCGACTTCGCGGCCGAACAGGGTAACCCGGTAGGTCATCGCGCCTCGCCGCCGGGTTCGTCACTCCGCGCCGAAACCCAAGACTGCGGGCGCCGGGGTTCGACGCGGAGCTCGAGGCCGAGGCCGTGCAGGACTCGCAGCACGGTCTCGATGCTGGCGTGTCGCTTGCCGTTTTCCAGCTCGACCAGGAACCGGCGCCCCACGCCCAGGAGTGCGGCGGCATCGTCCAAGGTGAGGCCGGTCATGCGGCGGCGCGCTCGGATCGCGTCGCCGAGGTCGCTCAGGATCCGGATGTTGGCTTGGGGTTGTCGCATAGTCCCCTATAGGGAACTATAGCGCCAAACTGACCATGGAGCAAGGCAGCAGTTCCTTATAAGGAACTCTGATCAACCGGAAGACGGTGTGGCCGGACCACAGTTCCTTATAGGGAACCAGCCACTCGCTACCTCGCAACGCAGCGGGCGAGATCGTGGCGATCTGCCGACGCGGGAAGCGGGTGCAGCAGATCGCGATTCTCGATCTTCCCCCTGCCCAGGCCCGCGCCGGCGGGTGCCGAGTGGATCGAGGCGTATCGCTACTGGACTCGGGGTACTTGAGCGGCCCTAGGCGGACTTGCGTCCGGAGGTGCCCCCGCCATCGGATGAGGAATTCGCGGACGCCTTGGGCACGCCCGTGGAGATCTGAGCGGTTGGAGGTGTGACCGGACCCGGGTCCCCCACGCTGAGGTTCGCCTTGCGGAGGATATCGCCGATGGAGACGTTACTAGACTTCTTCGGCTCCACCGTCGCCTGTTCCGGTGACTGGTTCTGTTTGGACATCGATGCGCTCCCCGGTGCTTAGCCGCTAGGCGCCGAGTCGATCTCGTACCGCGTCCAGTTCGCATTCGTTGAGCAGGACCAGGACGCTTTCTACTTCGCCTTCACGAACGAGTATCGCCTTGTTGCCTGTGAGCTGGTAGGTGCCCCTCTCGGCGTCATACGGCATGGGCCGATACAGCACGATGTCCTTCTTTCGGTCGCCGGAAGCGATGCCGAGCATACCGTAGAAGATCCTGCCGCCCGAGAGCGTGACCAGTACCCAGCGACCGATGTTCTGCACGGCAAACTCGTCCCAGAGGGAACCGTATACGGACCGGCCCAGTCCCCGCTGGAGTCGGCCGGCCAGCCTGCGAGATCTGACCAGCGCTCCCACGCCCAGCGAGCGCGGGCACGTCGAATACCGCCGGAAACAGCCCTTCCAAAGCCAGCAGCCCGAACAGAGCGGCGAAGCTGATGCCCGTCGCCCGTACGAAGGTCCCCTGATCCGACGGGTCCGGTCGCCACGTGACGAAGCGGTACACCGCGTCTGCCACAACCCCCGGCAACAACAGGAATACGAGGACCAGAATTGCTTCGAGGGCCATGGTCAGACTTTAATAATGTCGAAACGCACCGAGCGACACAGCGTTCCCGTGCGGCACACCATCATCCCAACGCACACCGACTCAGTGGCCGCGTTCCTTGCGTCCAAGCTGCTCGATCACGCCTTGGACAGAGCTTTCCCCCGACAATTCCCTGAGCGTCGAGAGATGCATGTCACCGCGGACTCCGAGGTTGACACCGTACTGCTGCTCGATGGTGGCGGCGAGCGTGTCCCCTCGCTTCTGGCGCAGCTGGCCCGAGACCTCGTTTCGGGCTCGGCAGCCGCGCATCGCTGCATCGTCATTTGGCGGACAGTGCTTCGGCATGGTAATTGCTCCTGTCTCAAGACCCCGGTACGAACCTACCTGCTGATACGCCCACAGGATGGACACGCGAAAGCCTGCCCTGCGGCGAGGATCTGCAGCGCGCCGCCGCACCACCGGCAATGCGGATTCACGAATCGCTGATACAAATAGACCCCGACCCCCACCGCGCCCAGCCGCGCGAACCATTGTTTGCCGCTGATGTGCCCTTCCGGTAGAACGTGCGGTCAATTCTGCTCGAAGTGAGCCCGACGGTACTTCGGGTCCGGTACCGGCCACGGCGGGTCCATGGCGGCCAGCAAGTCCTGAAGCGGCACCCACCTGTCGTAGACGCCGAGGTCGCGCATCGTTTTGATCGCGAGGCCGTCGGCCGTGCAGAAGGTCACGCCTCGCGCCATCACGAGCGCGAGCGATTCACGTTCTCCGGGTCCCAACCGGCTGGAGACGCCCCGAGCGTAGAGCGCCTGGAGTTCGGTTCCGGTTCCGCTGACGACGGTGAGCTGGCCCGCCGTCACGAATGGCTGCAGGTCAATCGGGTGGACGCCGTCGCTGTCGTCGCGGTAGAACTTCACCTCGACGTATGCGGTGGATGCCACACCAATCGTATGGGTCGCCAGAAACGGTTGGAGAAACCCGTACCTGGCGCTGTCGATGAGGACCTGCGCGTCAGCGAGGCATAACGAACTTGAGATCACGGCCGGCCTCCTCGCCGCCAAATCGTCCGACCTCGCGCCCGACGTCTTCCACGTTGACATCCAGGAGTTCCGCAAGGCGGGATCGAGAGATTTGTTCGGCGAGGTACGCCTTCACGGCCAGACGCTTGAAGCGGGCCGGTTCGGGGATTTGCTCGCCACCATCGGTCTTGAGCGTTTCCAGGAGCTCAGGGTCGGTGTACGCGGCACGCGCCGTGTCCCAGGGAATCATCTTGAGCATCGCCATTCGCGTGAGCACGGCCTGCACGCTTATGCCGAAGTAACGGGCCAGCCCGACGAGGTCGGGTGTGCCCAGACTCCGCTTGGCGTCCACCAGTCGCCGGATCTGGTCGACGAAATGTTCAACGGGCACGAGGAGTTGGGCCGCGAACTGGTTGGCCAGCTCTTCTCCGCGGTCACGAGTTTGGCCCGGCACCGGAGGATCGCAGAGGTGCACGGGCTGGGCCCCCTTCGAGCCCATTACCCGGCCCCGCGTCAGCAGATGGAAGTACTCGTGGGCGAGCGTAAACGCTTGGCGTCCCGCCGGGTGCGATCGGTTGAGGAGAATAGCCGGCCCAAACCGCTCGCTGTATGCCGAGGCTCCCGACAGGTGATTCCCCAGGGGAAGCGACAGCACTTTGATGCCAACCCGCTCCTCGAGAACGGAAAGGAGTTGCTGGGCGGGGCTAGGCCCCAGTTCCAGTCGCTTTCGCTCCTCGTCCGCGAGCGTCCGAGCCTGCGGGTAGGTGGCGAGAACGGCGCGTGGCTGCCGGAGATCGGCGGTGCGCGCCTCGCCAGTCCACTCTTCGAGTTGCTGGTAGTCCCGAGACAATGCGAGGAACCGATGAAGCTCCGCTCTCGTGAGGGGATCGACTGCCTCAGCGCGAAGCATGAGGAGTTCTTCCTCGGGCTCATGCGGCGAGGCCCCTAGGAGATGCTCCATAGGTTCGCCGAAAAGCCGGGAGAGGTGCAGAAGTTCGAGGGCGCTGACCTCTCGGCCGCCGGTCTCGATCTCGGAGACCGCCGAGCGGGGGATTCCCAGATGTTCAGCAACGAACTCCTGCGTCATTCCGAGCCGTTCTCGCGCCTGTCGAAGATTCGGTCCAATTTGTTGATTCACAGTTAGTTACCGGCTCACAGGAGAGAGCCGTGTTGTTGGATTTTTCGACATGACGGTGACAATATAGCTATCAAATGTCGCAGAGTCAAACGTGGCGGAAACGGGGGGAACTCACTCGCATAACCGTTGGTGTACATCACGAACGGCGTCGAACCGCCGTGGATGCTCTTGAGCTTCTCGGCATACTGCAGCGCCTGCTCCTGACCCAGGCGGGCGTCTCGGCTGGTCTTCTTGGCTTCGACCACCGCCCGTGGTTTCCCGGAGAGCAACAGGGCGTAGTCGGCAAACTGATGTCCGGCGTAGCTTCGGCGGGCTTCTCGGACGACCGCGGCCGGGCGCTCGGGATTCCCGACGTAGATGTCCAGTTCCTGGATCACCTGCGACGGGTCGTCCACATTCCAGCCCGCCAGGGCGAGCTTCTGATCGATGAGGTGCTGCCGGGCGTCGGCTTCGGAGTAGGGCTCGTGCGTCACGACCTAGGGCTCCACGCCCATGGTCCGGAAGCGCTCGCGCCAGATCGCCGACCGGAGCAACTCGGGGTGGGTGACGCCGATGCGGAGACCCGCGGGTCCCATCTCGCCGGGGCGCGCCGGGAGGGTTTCGAGCATCGAAAGCGCCACAGCGCGGTTGCCGGTCCAGGCGGCGATGTCGATCCCGCGGGCGCCGGTCAGCCCGACGAATCCCCCTCGCGCGAGCTCGGCCCCGGTGGCCTCACGGGTCCCCGGCCGCTCCAGTCCCTCGCGCACCCGCCGCCCCCGGTCCGAATCGCCCGATAGCTCAAACAGCAGGCCGTATTCCGCGGCCGCCCGGTCGAAGTCGCCCCGCCGTAATGCGAGCAGGCCGGCTTCCGCATGGATCCTCACCACGTCGGGGTGCCGCGCGATCAGCACGTCGATGGCGCGCTCGGCCTCGTCCTGCCGCCCGAGCAGTCCCAACGTCATGGCCCGCCAGCTCCCGGTGATCCAGTATAGCGGATCCAGCTCTTCGGCCCGGGCGAACTCCTGGAGCGCTTCCTCCAGCCGGCCGAGCGCGACCAATCCGACGCCGTGATAGTGCCGGAGCGGCGCGAAGTTGGGATCGAGCTCCAGGGCCCGCTCCCAGGCGGCCGCCGCCTCCGGCCACTCCCACCGCTGATCGTGTGCCAGCGCGAGAGAGGTCCACGCCTCGCCCCCGTCGGGCGCCAGCTCCACCGCACGCCGCGCCGCCGCCAGCGCGCGGTCAAGTGCCTCGGAGGCGGTGATGCCCGGAACGCGGTACTGGGCCGGCGTGGACAGGATGAGCGCGTCGGCCAGCCCGCTCCACGCCGGGGCGTAGGCCGAGTCGGCCGCGATGGCCCGCTCGAAAAAGAGGCGCGCCGAATCCACCGAGGCGGGCGTCCGCTGGTTGAGCTGATGCCGGCCGATCAGGTAGGCGTGGTAGGCCTGGTGGTTGGTGGCGTGACGGCTCGCCGCGGGATGGCCCACGGGCGCGCTGTCGACCCCGACCACCAGCCGCACCTTGAGCGCGCCGGCGATGGACTGGGCCACCCGGTCATACACCGCGAACAGGTTCTCGACGTTTTCGTCGTACGTGTCGGACCAGAGCTGGAACCCGTCCTCGGCGTTCACCAGATCGGCCCGGATCCGCACCCGGTCCCCCGACCGTTGAATGCTCGCGGTGAGAATCGACCGAACGTTCAGGCTCTCGGCCATGGCCCGGATACTCGACTGGCTGCCCTTGAAGTGCATGCTGGACGCGCGACCCGGCACCCGCAGGCTGGGCATGCGCGACAGGGCCCCGATCACCTCTTCCGTGAGCCCGTCGGCGAAATACTCCTGGCCCGCCGGTGCGTTGAGCTCCGTGAAGGGAAGCACGCCCACGGAGGGCGGGCCGCCTGCGGTGGCGGCGCGCTCGGACCCCGCCCCGCGGAAGCTCATGCCCAGCCAGATCGCCAGGCTCGCGACGGCCACGGTCGCGACGATTCCGACGGTGCGGACCGGGCGCCGCCCGCCCGGCACGGCCCGAACGGGGCGGGTGTCCACCGGCGTGGTGCCCCCGCTCGACGTGGCCAGGGCCTCCAGCAGTCCCAGCATCTCGTCGGCCGATTGGAACCGGTCGGCCGGCCGCTTTTCGAGTGCCCGCACCACCAGCGCCGCCAGTCCCCCGGGGATCCCGGCCCGGCGCTCGGTGATCGAGACGGGTGCCTCGGTGACGTGCCTGGCCAGGACCATCTGCGCGCTGCCGCCGGTAAAGGGCGGCGCGCCCGTCACCAGCTCGTAGGCCAGCACACCCACGGAGTAGAGGTCGGAGCGGTGATCGGCCTGCGGGTCGGCCGTGGCCTGCTCGGGCGACATATAGGCCGGCGTGCCCAGCGCCACGCCCACGGAGGTGACCTGGTGCGCGCCCGTGGCGGCGCTCAGCGCCTTGGCCACCCCGAAGTCCGTGACCAGGGCGTGCCGGCCCGTGAGCATGACGTTCTCCGGCTTCACGTCGCGGTGGGTCACGCCCTTGGCGTGGGCGTACGCCAGCGCATCCACCACGTCCCGGAGGATCCGCACCGCCTCGGGCATGGGCAGCTCGCCCGAGCGTTCCAGCCGCTCGCGCAGCGAGGTGCCCTCCACGTAGGGCATTACGTAGTACAGGAGCCCGCCGGCGTCGCCGGAATCGAGCAGGCCGAGGATGTGGGGGTGGTGGAGCCGGGCCGCGATCTCGATCTCGCGATGGAATCGCTCGGTCCCGAGGCTGGCCGTGAGCTCGGGCCGCAGCACCTTGATCGCGACGTCGCGGCCGTGCTTCAAGTCGGTGGCGAGGTAGACAGTCGCCATCCCGCCGGCGCCCAGCTCCCGGGCCACGGCGTAGCGGTCCGCCAAGGCGG
>Ga0214473_10007589_pt1 | contig 12852 bp, 11 predicted proteins | sample RVTome_7_FD_203509 | JGI IMG/M metagenome (GOLD analysis project Ga0214473, IMG submission 203509) | Soil microbial communities from uranium-contaminated site in the Upper Colorado River Basin, Wyoming, United States - RVT98D197 | ecosystem: Environmental > Terrestrial > Soil > Contaminated >...
AGTCCGGACGCGTGATCCATGCCGAGTTCTCGGAGAGAACCGGGGAGCCGGCATTCGCCGCGATGGTCGCGGCCTCGCAGCGCGAAGGCGAAGCCCGCTTCTGCTTCAACCGCGCGGAGCGCGAGGCACTCGCGGGGCGGCCGCGGACCATCTCGCGCAGCGTGGAACAGCTCCTCTTGAGCGTGGCGCAGGAGATCGACGAGAGGACCCAGAGCGCCCCGGCGCCCCGGGAGGCGGCGGCCTCCCGCGCGACGCGGAGGGACGGATAGGTCATGCCCAAGGTGCTGGTCGTAGACGACAGTCTCAGCGTTCGAAAAGTCGTACAGCGGGCGCTGGAGTCCAAGCGTATCGAGGTGCTGTCGGCCGCCTCGGGCAGCGAGGCGATGGAGCAGATCAGTCGTGAGGCGCCGGACCTGATCGTCTGCGACGTGATCATGCCCGACATGGATGGTTACCAGATCTGCGATTTCGTCAAGAAGCACCCGACGCTCGGGCGCACGCCGGTGCTCCTCATCTCGGGCATCGTCAACAGCACCGTGCTCGAGCGCGCCGCCAAGGTCCGGTCCGACGACGTCATGCGCAAGCCCTTCGCCGCAGACGAGCTGCTGCACCGGATCGAGAGCTTCCTGCCCGCGCAGGGTCGCGCGCAGGCCGCGGCCGCCCCGGCTGCGCCGCCCGCGGCGGCCGCCCAGCCCGCTGCCGTCGTCCCGCCGGTGGATCACCGAATCGCGGCGCCACCGCGGACGGCCACGGCTCCCGAGCCTCTCCCCGCTCCCGTGGCCCAGATCGCGGAGCCGGCGCCCGACTTCAAGGCGCTGCTCGCCGGGGTGGCGGAGCTGCCGGGCGTCTCCCTGACCGCCCTCATCGACCGCGAAGGCGCGCTCATGGAGGCCGCCGGCGGGCTCCTTCCCGAAGCCACACTCGCGGGCGCCGTTGCCTCTTGCCTCGTGGGGTCTACGGACGGCGTGGGGCGGGTCCTGGCCCAGGGCCGCCTGCAGAGCCTGATCCTCGAGTATGACGCGGGGGTGGTGTTGCTCAACGCCGTCGGCGACGGTGCGATGCTCGCGGTCGTGCTCGGGGATCCCGCGGTGCTCGGCAAGGTGCGCTACCACGTGAAGAAAGCTCTTCCGGACCTGGTCCGGGCGGTGTGAGGCATTCGTCCATGAGAACCTCCTACAACTCGGTCTCCAGCGCCCGGCGGCTCTCGTCGTGGCTCATGGTGGTGCTGGGGCTGGCCGCATACGTCGGCCTGATCTATGGCTTGACCGTGCTGCCGCTGCAGTTCGAGGTGCCGTTGCCCCCGTGGGGCATCTTCGTCGTCCCGCCCGTGGTGTACGGGCTGCTGGTGCTGCTCGTCGTGCGCCGCCCGTCGGTCGTGGGATGGCTGGTGGGCACCGTCGTGTTAAGCGCGCTGCACACTCTGCTGGGCCTGGCGCGAGAGCCGCTCTCCGCACTCCTCGATCCTGCCCTCGCGGGGCGGCCGCTGCCCTGGCTGACGCCGCCGCCGCTGCCCGAGCTGGTCGGGGTGATCCTGCTGCTGGTCCCGCTCCGGGACGGGCTCCGCGCGCGCCCCCGGTCCGCCCGCGAGCGGGCGTCCGGCGCGGGGCGTCTGGTCACGAGCCCGCGGGGTCGAGCCGTGGGCGCCCCGCGTCTGCAGCCGGCCGCCTCCGCCGAGAGCACGAGCTCCCTGAGCGAGACCCTGCTGGCACGAAGCGAGCATTCGTCGGAGCCCGCGGTGGCCCCCGCGCCGGCCGTGGCCCCCACGCCGTCCGCTCCCCCGGAGGAGCCGCGGAGCCGGCGCGCTCCCGCGCGGGCCGAGCGCGGGCGCGCGGTCGAGGCCACGCGCCCCGTCCGCCGCTCGGATGTGGTGTTGCGCATCGCCCTCGACCGGATCATGGGGCAGCTCCCGCCCGGCACTTTCCTCGCGCCCGAGGATGAAGTGGCGGCGAGCCTCAGAGATCCGGGTTATCTGCTGATCCCGGGTGAGCTCGTCGTCACCCAGCTCTCGGAGGGCGTCGCGCGTGTCGCCTGGAGCGACATCGCCGACCAGTTTCCGCCTCATCTCGTGGGGCTCGGCGGCGCCGAGATCAGCGAGCATCTCCGGGAGGGCCTGAAGCTGCCCCTCGATGAAGTGGTGGGTCAGCTGCCCCACGAGCTGTTCGTCGCCGATACGCCGGAGATGGAGATGCCTGGGTTCGACCGGATCCCGGTGCCATTCCACCCGCTCGAAGGATCCGGTCCCGCGCCGAGCCTGCTGCGCGAGACGCCACCCGAGATCAGGCCCGCGCCGTCGGTCGAGCGGACGCACATCGTGCCGCCCCCCACGGTTCCCGCGCCGGCCGCCCCCGAGACGCCCGCCCCACCTCCGGCGCCGGCGCCGGTCGTGCCGCAGGCCGTCGCGCCGCGTGTCGAGCAGCCGGTCGCCCCCGCTCCCGGAGCCGGCGAGCCGACGGTGCGCATCTCCTTCGACCGCGTAGCCTCCGAGATCCCGGCGGAAGTCTTCCGCGTTCCGCTGGAGGAAGTGGGGCAGCAGATGTGGCAGCCGGGCTCGCTACTCATCCCGCACTCCCTCGTCCTGCCCCAGCTCGCGGAAGGGCTGATCCAGGTGAGCTGGGACGCGGTCGCCTCACAGTTCCCTCGCGAGCAGCTGGCCGTGTCCGACGCCGAGATGATGGAGCGACTGCCCAACGGCATTCGACTCCCACTCGATGAGGTCATCCGTCAGGTCCCCCTCGATCTGTTCATGACCGGCGGCCCCGCGGTCGATGTGCGAGGGCTCGAGAGCTTCCCAGCGCCGTTCCAGCCACTAGTCTCGGACCCGGCCCCTGAGCCGGAGCAAGCGCCCGCGCTCGACGCTCCGGCGGAAGCGGTCGAAGCCGAACCCGAGCCGGCGCCCGCCACCGTCGAAGTCGTAGAGGCCGCATCGATCGCGGTCCCGGTGGTGGACGCCGAGGTCATATTGGCCCGCGTGGACGACGTGGTCGAGCCTGAGCCCGCGATCGAGCCGCGACCGGATCTCGATGAGCGCCCCGGCTTCGCTGGATCCGACTCCGAGGCCGTCGCGGTCGTGCCGGAGCAGGTCGACGAGCCGCAAGTCACCCCTCTCCCCGACCCACGGCCGAGCCGGGTCGCGGAGCCGGCGCTGGCACGGGCCGACCGCGCATGGCAGGAGATGGCGGGTCCCGCCGCGCCGCATGCGGTGCCGGTGCCGGCCGGACCGGCGGAGATGGCCGAAGCGCGGCGTATCGCGGGGCTCCTGGCACCGATCGGATCCTTCGACGTGAGCGTTCAGACCCTGGAAGGGGTGACCGTGTTCGCGATGGCCGCTCCCACGGTGGCCCAGGAAACGGCCGCCGCGGTGGCCGGCCTCGCCCTTCCCCTGCTCACGGATCGCCGCGCGCCATGGCCCGTCGATCAGCTCACCCTGCGCGGGCCGGAAACGGCACTGGTTCTGACGCCGCTGGGTGGTCCGACCGATCGCGGGCCCGTCCTCGCGGCAGGGGCGCCGCGCGGTGGGGCACTGGCCCTGCTCGAGATCCTCTGCCGCCGCGCCGCGGGGGATCGTGATCGGCGGCCGGCGTCCGTTACCGTCGAGGCGTTTCCGCTTGGGCGCCGCAGCCTCGTCCCGTCCGGGGTTCCCGCCAAGGCGGCCGGGCTGGCGCCGGCCCTGACCGCCTTCGGGCCGGTCGCCGCGTCGGTCCTGCGGGACGCCGAAGGCGAGGACGTACTCTACTTCTTCCTGCCGCCGGCCGCAGACGCGTCCGCGACGGGAGCGTTCGCGCAGGACCTCCAGGCCGTCATGCGGAAGGCCGCGGGGTCCGGCGCCGTGTTCCGCACCGCCGTGCTGCGCTCCGGGAACACGGTCCTGGTCATCCAGAACGAGGAGATCGGACATGGTCGGTCGATCGTCGTCGTCGCGGGTGGGGAAGTGACCCGGCCCGGTCTGGCCTATCGCCAGGTCGAGCGCGCGACGGCCACCCTGGTCCAGGCCTGAGGCGACGCCATGTCCATCATCAACTACGCGCAGAAAGAGATCAGCTTCAAGGTGGTCTACTACGGCACCGGGGTCGCCGGCAAGACCGCCAATCTCCAATACATCTATCGCGGCCTGCCGGACGTGAATCGCGGCAACATGGTCTCTCTCGCGACGGGTGACGACCGGACCCTCTTCTTCGACTTCCTGCCCGTCTCGGCGGTGACCGTGCGCAACTTCGTGGCGAAGTTCCAGCTCTACACCGTGCCCGGGCAGGTGTACTACAACATGACCCGCAAGCTCGTCCTGCGGGGCGTCGACGGCATCGTCTTCGTCGCCGACTCCCAGTGGGACCGCCTGCGCGAGAACGTCGAGAGTTTCCGAAACCTCGAAGAGAATCTGAAGGAGTACGGGTACAATCTGGACGATATTCCGTACGTGATCCAGTACAACAAGCGGGACCTGCCCAACGTGGCGCCGGTGGAGTACCTGGAATACATGCTCAACCGGAAGAGCCGGCGGGTCCCGTACTTCGAGTCGGTCGCGGTCGAGGGCAAAGGCGTCTTCGACACGCTGAACACCGTGTCGCGCATGGTCCTCGTCGCTGGGTTCGGACAAGAACAGGGGGCGCTCAATGAGTCTACATGACAACCTGGCCATCCACGAGGAGGACGCGCAGCGGATCAACGGCGTCCTCCTGCATTTTCTGGGCGAGTCGGGGGCGATGGAAGCGCTCCTGATCGACCGAAGCGGGCAGCTCCTCGCCCGCGGCGGAGCTTCGCGGTCGCTGGACACCGTGTCGCTGTCCGCGCTCGCCGCGGGGGCCTTCAGCTCGACGGCGGCCATGGCCCGACTCCTGGGTGAGACCGAATTCACGATGCTCTTCCATCAAGGCGTGAAGGAGAGCATCCACGTGGCGGCGGTGGACGAGCACGCGATCCTGCTCGCGATCTTCGACAGCCGGACCACGGTGGGGATGGTCCGCCTCTTCGCCAAGGAAGCGGGGACCGCCATCGGCGCGATCCTGGCCGAGACGCGCACGCGGCCCCAGCGCACCGGGGCGTTGGCAACGCCGATTCACAAAGACGAGGTGCAATCATCTCTCCGGGAGCGCTCGGTCTGAGCTGAGGGACATCCACCATGGCCCAGATCGACAGCAAGACGTTGTCCCAGGAAGAGAAGCGGTCTCTGGCCGAGTCGGCCCGCCTCTGCGAGATGATCGTCGAGGCCAACCCCTCCGACACCGGCGCGCTCGAGACCCTCAAGGAGATCTACACGAAGCTGGGCGATCGAGATAATCTGGCCCGAGTCGTCGCGCGTCTGGCCGGCACGGTAGGCGGCCGCCCCTCGGCCAGTGTGACTCCGACGCCGGAGCCCGCTCCCATCGCGCCGGCCGCCCCCGCGCCGCCGCTCGTGGAGCTCGAATCCCTCTCGCCGTCGGGCGACAATGGGAGCGGCCGTGGCTCGGGCAAGCGCGCAGCCGCGGCTGCCGCGGCCGCCGCCGCCGTCTCCGAGCGGCGACAGGGCAGCCTGTCGCGGCTCGGCGACCGGCTGGTGGCCGAGAAGCTCATCACCACCGAGCAGCTCCAGCGGGCGCTGGCCGAGCAGAAGGGCAGCGCCGACAAGCTGGGGACCATCCTGGTGCGCCTGCAGTTCATCACCGAGGACAGCCTCGTCTCGTTCCTCTCCAAGCAATACGCGATTCCCGCCATCACGGTGGCGCAGGTGGACCCGGATCCCGACGTGCTCAAGCTCGTGCCGGAGCAGATCGCCAAGAAGCACGGGGTGCTGCCCATCAAGCGGATGGGCAACACGCTCACGCTGGCGATGGCCGACCCCACCAACGTCTTCGCGCTCGACGACGTCGGGTTCATGACCGGCCTGCAGATCCAGCCGGTGGTCGCCTCGGAGGCCGCCATCCGCAAGGCCTTCGAGCGCCTCTACGAGACGAGCGCCAGCGTCACCGACATGATGAGCGAGCTGGAGGAGGCCGACACCGACGTCGAGGTCGTGGAGGGCGGGGAGGAGACCTTCTCCAAGGCCGATATCTTCGACCTCAAGGAGTCGGCTGACGAGGCTCCGGTCGTCCGCCTGATCAACATGATCCTGACCGACGCGATCCGCCGCGGCGCTTCGGACATCCATCTGGAGCCCTACGAGAAGGTCTTCCGGGTCCGGTTCCGCATCGACGGCGTGCTCCACGAGATCATGACACCACCCAAGCGTCTCGAGGCCGCGCTGACCTCACGCGTCAAGATCATGGCCACCATGGACATCGCCGAACGCCGGCTTCCCCAGGACGGGCGCATCAAGCTGCGCTACCACCAGCGTGAGATCGACTTCCGCGTCTCGACGCTGCCGACCATCTTCGGCGAGAAGACGGTCATGCGAATCCTGGACAAGGAGGCTCTGCAGCTGGATCTGGGTGCCCTCGGCTTCGACCCCTGGAGCATGGAGCAGTTCACCAAGGCGATCCATAGCCCCTACGGCATGATCCTGATCACCGGGCCCACCGGCTCCGGCAAGACCACCACGCTCTACTCGGCCATCCACACGATCAACTCTCCGGACATCAACATCATGACCGCGGAGGATCCGGTCGAGTACAACCTGAAGGGCGTCAATCAGGTGCAGGTCAACGACGAGATCGGACGGACGTTCGCGGCCTGCCTGCGGAGCTTCCTGCGGCAGGACCCCGACGTCATCCTGGTCGGTGAGACGCGCGACCTGGAGACGGCTCAGATCGGCATCCGCGCCGCGCTCACCGGCCACCTGGTGCTCACCACGCTCCACACCAACGACTGCCCGTCCACCCCGGCGCGGCTCCTCGACATGGGCATCCCGCCCTTCCTGGTCTCCTCGTCCCTGCAGCTCATCCTGGCCCAGCGACTCGGCCGGCGCGTGTGCAAGGACTGCAAGGAGCCCTACGAGGCGAAGGAGGAGAGCCTGGCGCCCTATGGTCACGTGCCCCAGGGGCTCGGCCCGGTCAACTTCTACAAGGGCAAGGGCTGCCAGACCTGCAATTTCACCGGCATGAAGGGCCGCGTCGCCATCTACGAGGTCATGCCGGTCACCACCGAGCTCCGCGACATGATCCTGCGCAACGCGACGACGAACGAGATCCGCGACGTCGCCTGCTCCCAGGGCATGAAGACGCTACGGCAGAACGCACTGCAGAAGGTGGTCGACGGTGTGACGACGGTGGAGGAAGTGCTACGAGTGACGCTCGGTTAGCCGCGGGTCAGGCGGCGCCGGCGGTACGCCACGTGCCGCGGAGCCGATCCACCGCGTGGCCGAGCGCCGCGCGCACCGCCTCGACGTTCACGTTGCGGTCCGCCACGAGCGTCAGGTAGCCGACCGGGCTTCCCCCCACGAAGACCGTCCCATCGTCCGCCGAGAACAGCGCGGTCCGGAAGGCGCCGCGCTCCAGCCGGCTCGCTCCCAGCTCCAGTTCTCTCCCCAGCGTGGCCGCCAGCGCGGCCAGGGCCTCCACCGGGAATCGGGGAGGCAGCTCCGAGGTGATCACGAGGCCGTCCGGCGTGACGATGAGGCCCCCGCGGACGCCGTCGAGTCGGATCAACTCGAAGAGCGTCTCGCGAAACGCCTGGGCCCGCGAGGGCCGAGGCGTCCCGTCCGCGGAATCGCGGGCCGCGGTCGGGTCGGGCGCGCCTTGAGGATCCGCCATGGCGTCAGGACTTGATGTTGAGATCTGTCCAGAGCCGGCTGACCTGCACCAGCCCGGCCCCGGCCTCGACCTCGTGCGGGAGCGCGACGCCCAGGATGACGCCGCCGTCGCTGCGCAGGAAGGTCATCTCCGACGCGCCCTCGACGACGCCGCGGCGCAGCGCGCCGAGTCCGGCGCGGGCGAGCGTGGCCGAGGCGATGCGGTAGACCTGGGTCATGTGCAGGGCAAGCTGGCGCTGGCGCTCCTCGCTGCCCTGCGCGAACACGAGGGTCCCGTCGCTGTGGGTCAGGATGAGATCGCGCGCGCCCGGCGGCAGCCGCAGTCGGTCGGTGGCGATGGTGCCGACGGCGCTCGGAGCCGCCAGGGCGGGCGCCGACCAGGTCGCCACCATCTCCTGCAGGGCCTTCGCTTCCGGGAAGTCCGGGAAGTACTGGATCGCCCGATCGAGGAACGGCCGGCACCCTTCGATGTCGCTTTCCTCGAGCGCGATCCGCGCCAGCCCGAACAGGGCCCGTGGATGGTACGGGTCGAGGGAAAGCACCCGGCGGAAGGAGGCCTTGGCGGCCGGCATCTCGCGGAAGACGACGTGCAGGTAGGCGTCGAGCAGGTGGCCCACCGCGATGTTGGGCGCGGAGCGGAGTCCCTCGGCGATCAGATCGGCCGCCTCTTCGTAGCGCCCCTCGTGGCGGTACTGGTCGGCCAGGCGGAAGAGGGAAGCCGCGGAGCGCGGCCGCACGAGCCCGGTGAGACCGCTCCAGGTGCGCTCGAGGAATGTGGCTAGGCCCACTCGCCGACCTCCCTCGTCCAGGGGATGCCCAGCCTGGAGATCATCGTTGACGCTCATCATAGCACGCGGGCCCCGAGGGGGTTTCAAACTGGGGGCGGCCGAACGGCTCAAGCCCCGAGGAAGATCCGCTTGACCTCGGGAGACTGGAGCAAGGCGGCCGAAGGTCCCTCCAGGATGGTGCGGCCCGACTCGAGCACATAGCCGCGGTGAGCGAGCCCGAGCGCCAACTCCACGTTCTGCTCGATGAACACGATGGTCAAGCCGCGCTCGCGATTGAGCCGGGTGATGACCTGGGCGATCTGCTCGACGACCCGGGGCGCCAGCCCCAGGAAGGGCTCGTCGATCATCAGGAGCGTCGGCCGCGCCATGAGGCCGCGCGCGATCGCGACCATCTGCTGCTCCCCGCCGGAGAGGGTGTGCGCCGACTGCTCCCAGCGCGCCCCGAGCAGCGGGAACAGGGCCTCGACCTCGGCCCGGGTTGTCTCGCGGTGGGCCCGGGCCCCGGCCGGATACGCGCCGAGCAGCACGTTCTGCCCGACGGTGAGGTGAGGAAAGAGTCGCCGGCGCTCCAGCACGTGTGACAGGCCGAGGCCCACGATGCGATGCGCGGGCAGCCGGTCGATGCGATGGCCGCGAAAGACCACCCGCCCGCTCCGGGCACGCACGAGGCCGGACAGCGTGTTCATGAGCGTGGACTTGCCGGCTCCGTTGGGACCGAGCAGGGCCACCACCTCCCCAGGCTCGGCGCGGAAGCGCGCGTCCCACAGGATCTGGTAGTCGCCGTAGAGCACGTCGAGACCGTCGGCCTCCAGGAGGGGGGCCCCCTTCATCGGCTCAGGGGGCATAGGCCCGCCCCAGGTACGCCTCGATCACGCGCGGGTCACCCGTTACCGCTGACGGTGGCCCGACCGCGATCACCTCGCCCAGGTGCAGGGCGACCACGCGCTGCGAGATCCCCATGATGACGCGCATGTTGTGCTCGATCACCACGAGGGCGGTGCCATCGGCGTGGAGCCGCTGCACCAGCTCGACCAGGGCGGGGATGCTGCGCTGGTCCACGCCCCCCGTCACTTCGTCGAGCAGCAGGAGCCGCGGCCGGGTCGCGAGGGCCCGCGCCATCTCGAGGCGCTTGCGCTGCCCGGTCGACAGCACGCGGGCGTGGGCCTGGGCGCGGTCGGCGAGGCCGACGCTCTCGAGCGCGCGCTGCGCCTGCTCCCGCGCTTCCCGGGGGCTCGTGGTCTTCTGAAAGGCCCCGACCATGACGTTTTCCAGCACGGTCATGTGGCCGAAGGGCCTGAGCTTCTGGAAGGTGCGGCCAATGCCTCGCCGGCTGATCCGGTCGGGACTGAGCCCGGCGATGGACTCACCATCGAGGAGGATGCGGCCCTCGTCGGGAGCCTGAAAGCCGGTGAGGAGGTCGAAGAGCGTGGACTTGCCGGCGCCGTTCGGCCCGATCACGCCGATCAGCTCGCCGGGGGCGACCTGGAACGAGATCTCGCGGTTGGCCACGAGCCCCCCGAAGCGCTTGGTGACCGACTGGATGTCGAGGAGGGGCGCGATCACGAGCGACGCAGTCCCCGCTGGAAGAGGGCCATGATGCCGCCCGGCTGGATCACCGAGATGATCATGATGAGGAGCCCGTAGACCACGAGATCGAGCGCCTTGCCGGTCCCGCCGAGATGGATCCGGGTGACCTCGCCCAGCGGCACCAGGATGGCGGCGCCGATGAGTGGGCCCCACAGGGTGCCGACGCCCCCCAGCACGGCCACCAGGCAGATCAGGATCGAGAGCGACAACGGCAGCACCGACTCGGGGTCGATGAAGAAGACGTACTGGGCATAGAAGGTGCCACCCGCCGCGGTGAGTCCCGCCGAGACGGCCATCGCGCGCTGCTTGTAGCGGGCCACCGGAACGCCGAGCGCGGCCGCCGCGTCCTGATCCTCCCGGATGGCACGGAAGTAGTAGCCGGTACGCGAGCGGACGATCCACCGGTTGATCGCCAGGGCCAGGAGGAGCAGGGCGAGCGCGATGTAGTAGTAGGTCTGCTTGCTCTCGTGGAACTGGAGGTTGATCAGGGAGTCGGGCCGCTTGATGGGCACGAAGAGTCCGCGGGCGCCCCCGACGCCGTCCCAGTTGATCACGAGGGTCTGGACGATCTCGCCCACCGCGATGGTGGCGATGGCGAAGTAGTGTCCACGCAGCCTGAAGACGGGGTAGCCGATCACCTGCGAGAGCAGCACCGCCAGGGCCGCGCCCAGCAGCATGCCGAGCCACGGGCTGGCCCAGACGCCGAGCCAGTCCTGCTTCGCAAGGACGGTCGAGGCATAGGCGCCGGTGCCGAAGAACACGGCGTGGCCGAGGGAGATCTGGCCGCAGTAGCCGGCGAGGACGTTCCAGGCGGTGGCCAGCATCGCGTAGAGGAAGATGCGGATCATCACGTCGCGCGGGTAGGGCAGCGTGAACACGAGGGGGAAGGCGAGCAGCGCGGCCAGCAGCGCGAGGGCCGCGGCGCGGTCGAGCGCCGTCGGCATCAGAAGCGGCCGAAGAGGCCCTGGGGCCGCCAGAGGACGACGGCCAGGTAGATGGCGAAGACCACCGCGTACTTGAGCGCGGGGGCGATCAGCAGCCCGCCCAGAACCTCCACCAGCCCGACCACCACGCCGGCCGCCAGCGTCCCCGGCACGTTGCCGAAGCCGCCGAGGGCCACCGCCACGTAGGCCAGGAGAGAGAACGTGGCGCCCACCTCGGGGAACACGTAGAAGAACAGCGAGAGCAGCGCCCCCGCCACGCCCAGGCAAGCCGCCCCGATGCCCCAGCCCAGCGCGAACATGCGCTGCGTGTCGATGCCCATCAACGAGGCAGCCTGACGGTCCTGGGCGGTGGCCTGGAGGGCGAGCCCGGTCTCGGTCCGGCTGATGAACCAGTGGAGCGCGCCGAACGCGAGCAGCGCGCCGGCGCTGGCCACGAGCTGGGGTAGGCCGAGGAATAATCCTCCGAGCGAGATCCGACCCTCTACCAGCGGATTCTTGACCACGAGGAAGTCCACACCCCAGAGCGCCTGGGCTGCCGAGCGCAGGAAGACGGCCAGCCCGAAGGTGGCGAAGATCTGGGCAAGCATGGGCGCGTCGAGGATCCAGCGGATCAGCCCCCAGTAGGTCGCGGCGCCGAGGATAAAAAGCAGGCACACGGTCAGCGGAAGGGACACGAGCGGGTCGAGTCGCCAGAGCGCCCACGCCCAGTAGCTCGCGAACATGGCGACCATCAGGAACTCGCCGTGGGCGAAATTAACGATCTCCATCAGCCCGAAGATCAGAGAGAGACCGGCCGCGATCAGCGCGTAGACGAGGCCCATCAGCAGGCCGCTGACGATTCCCTGCAGGAGGACCTCGGCGGTCATTGGCGGGTACTGTACCACTGATGCTATGACTGCTCGCGCGGCGCGAGAGGATGGAGCCGCGCGAGTGGAGACTCGACGAGGATGAGCGGACGATTCACGTCGCTCCCGGCGATGCTGCCGACGGGCGTTCTGCTGCTGGTGTTGCTGGGTGCCGCCGCCGGCTTCGTGGGGGACGGTGCTCGCGTCGTGGCCGTTCCCTATCCGGCCTGTCCTGGCGGCTGATCGCGCCGTACCTCGCCGGCGCCGTGCTCTCGGGACTTACCATCGGCAAGGTTGGCTGGCCCTGGACATGGTCTTGATGGCCCTGGCCTCTCCGTACGCAGCTCGCGCGGGCCGGCCGCTGGGACCAGCGCCCGTTCCTCCGTGAGATCGAGCGCCAGCGCTGGACCGACGAGATGCTGGCCGCGATCGAGCGCCGTTACGTGGTCGCGGAGCGCGTCGACCCGACGGAGGTGTATCGCCCGCGCCCCGGCGGCTGAGTGCCGCCTACCTCTGGCACCGGGTTTGGGCCGGGACCGGTCAGCCCCCGCGGCGGGGCAGCTCGATCAGCCAGAACTTCTGGTCGCCCTTGATGAGGCGCGTGCCCCGGGTGAAGAAGGCCACCATCAGCTCCATCTTGGCTACGTTCTCGTCGCGAGACCTCCGCTCGTCCACGATGGGCGATCGGCGGTAGTCGAGCAGGATGTCGTGCCGGACCAGGAGGTGGGTGATGCCATCGGCCTGGACCCGGGCCAGGATCTCCTCGGGGCCGCCGGCCGCGCGCACGTAGCGAGTCAGCGTGTAGTCCTCGAAGATGAAGTCGGAGAAGTACGGCCGGTCCAGGTGGTAGGTGTCCCGGCGCATGTCGATGAGCCACATCTTCGCGGTCGGGGGCAGCTCGCGATTGACGACCTCGTAGTAGCGATAGTAGTCGAGCCGTCGTCGCAGGTAGTCGTCGCGCGCCTCGCCGCCGAGCACGACCCGGACCGGATCGAGCGCGAGGAACCACGCCAGCACCACCGGTAGGCCGA
>Ga0214473_10007590_pt1 | contig 12851 bp, 10 predicted proteins | sample RVTome_7_FD_203509 | JGI IMG/M metagenome (GOLD analysis project Ga0214473, IMG submission 203509) | Soil microbial communities from uranium-contaminated site in the Upper Colorado River Basin, Wyoming, United States - RVT98D197 | ecosystem: Environmental > Terrestrial > Soil > Contaminated >...
CGCAGCTCGGGCGCGAACTCGTCGGCCAGGAACACGTGGCTGCACGCTCCGTCGAGGGTCCAGGTCCAGCCGTGGAAGGGGCAGCGGATGTGCCGGCCCTCGAGGCGGCCGCAGCCGGTCGCGAGGCGGCGGCCGCGGTGGCGGCAGGCGTTCTCGAAGGCGCGCAACCCGCCGGGCGTCCGCACGACCAGGATCGACTCGTTCCCGATCTGGTGCTCGACGTAGTCGCCGGGCTCCCGGAGAAGATCCTCGCGGCACGCGATCTGCCAGACGCGCGGCCAGAAGCGCTCGAGCTCGAGCGCGAAGAAGTCCCGGCTCGTGTAGCGCAGGGCGGGGACGAACTCCCCGACGAGGTCCCAGCGCGGGTCCCAGCCCGCGGCCGTCGCCGCTCCCGCCATGGCGTGCCTCCCCGGGTGAGGCAGGCATCCTATCACCGCCGGGGCTCGCGCGTCGGTCGGGAACGCAGGCTAGGCTCCGCCGCGGGGAGATCCAGGTGGCCTTCGAACACGTCCTCGCGCCGATCGAGATCGCCGGCTGCCGGATCCGAAACCGCATCGCACGCACCGCGCACGTGACGGGGCTCGCGCGGGGCGGCATGGGGGAGGCCTTCGTCGCCTTCCACGAGACCCGGGCGCGGGGCGAGGTGGGACTCACGATCCTCGAGATCTCGTCGGTGCATCCCTCGAGCCCGGCCGACCTCCTCGGCTACGACGACCGAGTCCTCGAGGACTACGCGCGTCTGCTCCCGCGCGTGCACGCCCACGGCATGCGCGTCTTCCAGCAGCTCTGGCACGGCGGCCACCACAGCGTGCCCCTCGACGGGGGCCCGCCGTGGTCGGCCTCGGAGGTCCCGAGCGTCGTGCTGGGCCTCGTGCCCCACGCGATGACGCAGGGCGAGATCGCGGAGGTGGTGCAGGGCTTCGCCTCGGCCGCGCGCCGCTGCCGCGACGCCGGCGTCGACGGCGTGGAGCTCCACTTCGCACACGGCTACCTCGTCGGCCAGTTCCTCTCGCCGCTCACGAACCGGCGCAGCGACGAGTACGGCGGGAGCTTCGAGAACCGCCTGCGCTTCGCGCGCGAGGTGCTCTCCGCCGTGCGCGCCGCCGTGGGCCCCGGCTACCCGGTGGGCGCGCGCCTCTCCGCGGAAGAGGGTGCTCCCGGCGGGATCAGCGTCCTGGACTCGATCGAGACGGCGCGCGCCCTCGAGGCGACGGGCGAGCTCGACTTCCTCGACGTCTCGCTGGGCTCGTACCTCGCGTTCCACAAGGTGATCGGCGCAATGGACGAGCCCCACGCCTACGAGCTCCCGTTGGCCTCGCGCGTGACGCGCGCGGTCCGCATGCCGACGCTCGTGACCGGGCGCATCACGAGCCTCGCGGAGGCCGAGGCGATCGTGGCTTCCGGGCAGGCCGATCTCGTCTCGCTCGTGCGCGCCACGCTCGCCGACCCGGATCTCGTGCGCAAGTCGCGCGAGGGACGCGCAGCCGAGGTGCGGCCCTGCATCGGCTGCAACCAGGGCTGCGTCGGCGGGCTCCAGGGCCTGCCCGGGCGCGTGGGCTGCATCGGAAACCCGCGCGCCGGGAACGAGACGACGATTCCCGAGGTCGAGCCCGCGCCGCGGCCGCTGCGCGTGCTCGTCGCGGGCGGGGGCCCGGCCGGCCTCGAGGCCGCGCGCACCGCTGCGCTGCGCGGCCACCGCGTCGTGCTCCACGAGGCCGGGCCGGCGACGGGCGGCCAGCTGCGCACCGCCCGCCGGGCTCCGCACCGCGGAGAGATCGGGGACATCACGGACTGGCTCGACGCCGAGGTGCGTCGGCTCCACGTCGAGGTGCGGCTCGGATCGCGCGTCGACCGCGCGCTCGTCGTTCGCGAGGCGCCGGACACGGTGATCATCGCCACCGGCTCGCGCGCGCGCACCGACGGCCTCCAGGCGGCGTGCCCCGGCGCGCGCGTCGCCGGGCTCGAGGCCGCGCGTGTGTGCAGCAGCCGCGAGCTCCTCGCCGGCGAGGTGGCACCCGCCGCGACGGCCCTCGTCCTCGACGACGTCGGCCACTACGAGGCCGTCGGTGCGGCCGAGTTCCTGCTCGCCGCCGGGAGCAGCGTCACCTTCGCGAGCCGCTTCGAGCGCCTGATGCCGCTCCTCGATCTCACGCTCCAGACGGAGCCCAGCCTCGCGCGCCTCCAGTCGACCGGCCGCTTCCGCTTCCGCGGCCGCCAGCGGCTCGTGCAGGTGGGCGGGGGCCGCGCGCTGCTGCGCTCCCTCGATGGCGGCCGCGACGAGGACGTGGCCGCCGAGCTCGTCGTCCTCGTCGCCGGGAGCCTCCCCGACCGCAGCCTCAGCGACGCGCTCGCCGGAGCCGGCTGCAGGATCCTGGTGGTCGGCGACGCCCGCGGCCCCCGCTACCTCCAGGCGGCGATCCACGAGGCCCACCACGCCGCGCGGGGGCTGTGAGAGCGGACCGAGCATCTGGTCAGAAAGATTGACCAGGTGGAAATTCCGACCTACTCTCGCGTGCGACAGCGAGGCTCGTGAAGAAGATGAAGAAGACCATGGGCGCGGCGGAGTTCAAGGAGAAGTGCCTGGCGGTGCTCGATCAGGTGGGGCCCGAGGGCATCGTGATCACCAAGCACGGAAGGCCCGTGGCCAAACTCATCCCGGTCGAGACAGGCTTCGCCGATCTCATCGGTGCGCTGAAGGGTCGGCTGCGCATCCAGGGCGACGTCCTCTCGACCGGCGTGCGTTGGGATGCTCAATCTTGACACGCACATCGTGCTCTTCGCGCTCGCCGGCGAGCTGACGCCGTCGGAGAGGCGACTGCTCGCGCGCGACGGCTGGAGCATCTCGGCCATCGTACTCTGGGAGATCGCGAAGCTCGCGGAGCTCGGGCGGATCGAGCTCGATCTCGATTCCCCGGAGCTCTCGCGGGCGCTCGCGCGGATCCACACCTGGCCCCTCAGCCTCGAGATCTGCCGCGAGGTGCGTGCGCTGGATTTCCGGAGCGATCCCGCCGACGAGATCATCGCCGCCACGAGCCTCGTGCACCGGGTGCCGCTCGTGACCCGCGACCGCAGGCTCAAGCGCTCGAGGGTGGTCCCCCTCGCACGTTGAGAGCCACCGGTCCCCTCTCGACGCTCCCTTCCACTCGGCCGAACGATTTCGGGCTCCCGACCCTCCCGTTCTCGGTCGGGCCGGTTCCGGCGGAGCGTCCCCGGGTCTCGCCTGCTGCTACCCTCGGACGCCCATACGAGCAGGTCAGCGATGGAGTCCCCGCAGCGCCCGGTCTCGGAAGCCGCGTACGGGGGGGCAGGCGCACGGGCGCCCCGCTCCGGTCCCGTCTGGCGGCTCGTCCCGGCGCTCGACTCGCTGCGCAGCTACGGCGCCTCGGACGCTCGCGCGGACGCGGTCGCCGGCCTCACGGTCGCCGCGGTCGCGGTGCCCCAGGCGATGGCCTACGCGATGGTGGCGGGCCTGCCCGCCGAGTACGGCCTCTACACCGCGATCGTGATGACGGCGGTTGGAGCGCTCTTCGACTCCTCGCGCCAACTGATCAACGGACCGACCAACGCGATCTCGATCGCGGTGCTCAGCGTGATCGCGGGCGTCGAGGGGCAGGATCCGAAGATCCAGGCCGCGGTGCTGCTCGCCTTCCTGGTGGGCGCGATCCAGCTCGGCATCACGCTGCTCCGCCTCGGCGACCTCACCCGCTACATCTCGCACTCGGTGATCGTCGGCTTCACCGCGGGGGCCGGCGCGCTGCTCGTGCTCGACCAGCTGAAGAACCTGGTCGGCCTGCGCGCGGTGGGCGACGTCCACGCCCACTTCCTCGAGCGCTTCTGGCTCAGCCTGTCGCAGGGCGGAGGCGTGCAGGTGGAGACGGCCGCGATCGGCCTCGGCACGATCGCGCTCGTGGTGGCGCTGCGCTGGCTCAAGGCGCGGATCGGCTGGCGGCTGCTCCCAGAGCTGCTGCTCGTCGTCGCCGCGATGGCGGGGCTCGTCGCCTGGCTCGGGCTCGACGCCCGCGGCGTCAAGGTGGTGGGCGAGATCCCCGCAAAGCTCCCGTCCTTCCGCGCGCCGGCCGTCGACCCGGCGGCGGTGAGCGAGTTCGCGACCGGCGCGTTCGCGATCGCGGTGCTCGGCCTGCTCGAGGCGATCGCGATGGCCAAGGCGATCGCCGCGCAGACGCACCAGAAGCTCGACATGAACCAGCAGTGCCTGAGCGAGGGGCTCGCGAACTTCGCAGGCTCCTTCTTCCAGTGCTTCCCCGGCTCGGGCTCGCTCACGCGCTCCGCGATCAATCAGCAGGCCGGCGCCTCGACGCAGTGGTCCGGCGTGTGGTCGGCGGCCGCGGTGGCGCTGATCATGGTGCTGCTCGCCCCCTACGCGCGCTTCATCCCGCGCGCCGCGCTGGCCGGGATCCTCGTCGTCTCGGCCTGGAAGATGGTCGACCGGCATGCGCTCTTCTATCACCTGCGCGCCACGCGCTTCGACGCCGCGATCGTCGCCACGACGGCTCTCTCGGCCGTCGCCATCTCGATCGAGTTCTGCGTGCTGATCGGGATCTTCATGTCCTTCATGCTGGCAGTGCCGCGCGCGGGCCGGATGCGGCTCACCGAGTTCGTCATCACCGAGAATGGCCGTATCCACGAGCGGCTGCCCGAAGACGAGGTATGCCGCCGGATGCTGATCTTCGGGCTCGAGGGCGAGCTCTTCTTCGGCTCGTCGGCGAATCTGGAACAGCACTTCCAGCACATCGAGGACCGTGTGAACGAGGGCACCCGGGTCGTCGTGCTGCGCATGAAGCGGGTGCGAAACCCCGACGCGGTGGGCCTCACGCTGCTCGAAGCCTTCCTCGAGCGGATGAAGCCGCGCGGCGTCCACATGATCCTGTGCGGCGTGCGCTCGCACCTGTACGCGGCCATGAAGCGCAGCGGCCTCGCCGCTCGCCTCGGCGAGGGCGAGATCTTCCTCGAGCAGCCGGTGCGCCAGACGAGCACGCTGCTCGCGATCCGCCACGCCTACGAGCTGATCCCCGACCCCTGCCCCGGCTGCCCGCGCCAGGGCGGCTCGTTCGGCGACGGCGACCTCTACTACGTGGTCTGAGCCCCCACCGCGCGCGAAGGCCGCGAGCGCCGCGACGCCCTTCTCGGTCCCAGGGCGGAAACCGGGCAAGCTTCCCCATGCCCCTCAGAGGTACTGGCCGTAGCGTTCTCCGCGCCCGGCGGCGCCGAGGACGCGATCGAGGTTCTCGTCCATCCACGCGCGGAGCCAGCGCTCGGCAGCGATGGCGACCGCATCGAAGTCGGCCGGGCGATCGGGATGGACGTGGTGGCGCGGATCTTCGTCGGAGAAGGACAGCACGAGGCGCCCCTCCTCCTCCCGGGCGCAGAGGTCGAGGACGAGGGGCAGCGTGCTCTCGGGCTCGCCGCCGGCGCGCACCAGGATGCGCAGCCCCACGTGCCAGGAGCCTTCTTCGTCGGTGCCCATGGCGTCGGCAAGCGGGACCCGGACCGGCTCCTCCTCGGACTCGAGCGCGAGCGGGCACCATTCGTGGGCGTCCTCGGGGATGCCGAGATGCTTCGCGATGCACGTCCCCGCCTGCTCGAAGATGCGGGCGAAGCGCTCGCGCCGCTGCCGGGCGCGTTCCCGGGCGCGCGTAAAGAGCTCGCAAAGATCCTGATACGCCGACACGCTGCTCCTCCTCGCATGGAAGGCTGTCGCACGATGGTAGGCGCAGTCGGCGAAAGGCGGCAGGCGGGTCTCGCGATCTCGCGCACAGCCCGTGAGCCACCGCGGTGCCTCAGCCCGGAAGCACCGCCGTGGCGCAGATCTCGACCAGCATCTCGGAGTAGGCGAGGCTCTGCACGCCGACGAGGGTCGAGGCGTTCGGCGGGAAGGGCTTGCCGTCGAGGGCCGCGTTCATGCCGCGCGCGAAGGCCGCGAGCGCCTCGGGGTGGAGGTTCACGACGTACATGGTGCTGCTCACCACGTGCTCGGGGCCCGCCCCGACAGCGGCGAGCGCCGTGCGCAGGTTGCGGAAGGCCTGCTTCGCCTGCGCCTCGTAGTCGCCGGCGCCCACGAGCTTCCTGTCGGCGTCGAAGGCCCCCTGCCCGGCGACGAAGGCGAGCCTGCCCGGGGAGCTCGTCACCACCTGGGAGAAGGCGTCGGGCATCTGGAAGAGGCCTTCGGGGTTCACGTGGCGGATCGTCATCTGGCTTCCTCCCCTCGGTGGTTCAGTCGAGTAGCCACACCGGCTCGTCGGTGCGGATCGTGCCCTCGCGCTCGACGTGCACGTTCACGCCGAGGTGGCGCTTGCAGTGCACGACGAGCGCCGAGGTGATACGAGACTCCTGCGCGAGGCCGAACTGCGGCTGCGCGCGCGAGGGCATCGCGCAGCGGATCGTCTTCGACTCGACCGCGAGGATCGCCTCACCGATGGCCAGGCGCCTTCCGATCCAGTCGAACTCGCGGAAGTCCGCGGCGCCGCCCCCGGTGTCGACCACGAGGTTCGCGCGGAAGCGGCGGCGATCGGCATCAATGCCGGAGCGCTCGCGCAGCGCCGCGAGCGAGGCGGTGGTGAGCAGGTGCAGGGGATACGCGTCGGTGTAGCTCCCCGGCGGGGTCGCGTACTCCAGGAGCAGCGTGAGAAGCTCGACCGGCGCGTCGGAGAAGTCGGGCATGCCCTCTCCGGGCTGGAGCTGCATCTGCGCGGCGATCTGCTCCGCGCTGCGCTGCGCCCGCAGCCGGTAGTGTGCGCCGTCCTCCGGCGGTGCCAGCGGGACGAGGCGCAGGTCCGCACCGATCGCGGCGGCGAGGCGCGCCCGCGCCTCCGGGTCGCGGGCGGCGTAGCGCGCGCCGTCGGGCCCGACGATCTCGACGGCGGCCACCGCGTCGCCATACGCCTCCGGGGCGGGCTCGGCGCCGCGGGCAAAGCTCGCGCGGAACGCGAGCAGCTCCGGCAGCTGCTTCGCGGAGCGGATCTCGCCGGAGGCGGCGTCGACGAAGGCCCAGCAGCGGTCCCCGAGGACGCCCTGCTTCGTGAGCCGGGCCGCCGCGAGGCTCTCTCCGCCCAGACTTTTGACCGGATGGCGCCACAGCTCCTGGATCGTGCCGACCTGCATTCGGGGGCTCCACGGGCGAGCGATCCTTGTATCATGGCCCGGACCGCCACCGCCACGGGAGATTCTGATGCCCGCGACCGGGACCCGGACCGAGCCCTCAATCTGCCGCTTCTGCCACGCCGCCTGCGCGATCCTGGTCGACGTCGAGGAGGGGCGCGCCGTCCGCGTCCTCGGCGACCGCGAGAACCCGATCTACCACGGCTACACCTGCGCGAAGGGTCGGGCCCTGCCGGAGCAGCACGCGCACCCCGAGCGCCTGCTGCACTCGCAGAAGCGGAGGGCCGACGGCTCGCATGCCCCGATCCCGCACGCTCAGGCGATCCTCGACGTGGCCGAGCGCGTGCAGGCGATCGTGGACCGGCACGGCCCGCGCTCGGTCGCGCTCTACACCGGCACCTTCTCCTTCCCCTACCCCGCCGCGGCGCCGATCGCGATGGCGTGGATGGAGGCGATCGGCTCGCCGATGCTCTTCACGAGCGCCACGATCGACCAGCCTGGGAAGATGGTCGCACCGGCCCTCCACGGCCGCTGGGCGGGAGGCGCGCAGCCCTTCGAGGGCGCCGACACCTGGCTGCTGGTCGGCGCAAACCCCACCGTCTCGAAGTCGATCGGGATCCCCTGCTACAACCCGGCCTGGTACCTGCACGACGCGCTTCGCCGCGGAATGAAGCTCATCGTGATCGACCCGCGCCGCAGCGACGCCGCGAAGCAGGCCTTCGTCCACCTCCAGGGGAGGCCCGGCGAGGACCCGACGATCCTGGCCGGCATGCTGCGCGTGATCCTGCGCGAGGGCCTCTTCGACCGGGACTTCGTGCGCGAGAATGCGCGGGGGGAGGGCGAGCTCCGCCGGGCCGTCGAGCCCTTCACGCCGGAGTACGTCGAGCGCCGCGCCGACGTGCCGCGCGCGCAGCTCGGGCTCGCCGCGCGCACCTTCGCGGCCGCGAAGCGCGGCTGCGCGAACGCCGGGACCGGGCCCAACATGTCGGCGCGCGGGAACCTGACCGAGTACCTGCTGCTGTGCCTCAACACGCTCTGCGGGCGCTGGCTGCGGGCCGGCGAGCGCATTCCGAACCCGGGCGCGCTCTTGCCCGCTGCGCGCGCGAAGGCGCAGCCCGTGGCCCCGACCCGGGGCTGGGGCTTCGGCGAGAAGCTGCGCGTGCGCGGCCTCGCGAACACCGCGGCCGGGCTCCCGACCGCGGCACTCGCCGACGAGATCCTGCTCCCCGGCGACGGGCAGGTCCGGGCGCTCTTCTGCCTCGGCGGAAACCCGATGGCGGCCTGGCCCGACCAGCTCAAGACGCACGCGGCGATGCAGGCGCTCGAGCTGCTCGTGACCCTCGACATCAAGATGTCCGCCACCGCGAAGCTCGCGCACTACGTGATCGCGCCGAAGCTCTCGCTCGAGCAGCCGGGCATGTCGCTCCCGGCCGAGACGCTCGTGCCCTACGCGATGGGCTACGGCATGCCCTACGCCCAGTACACGCCGAAGGTCGTCGACCCGCCCGCCGGCTCGGATCTGATCGAGGAGTGGGAGTTCTTCTACGGCATGGCACGGCGCATGGGGCTCGAGCTGCGGCTCCAGTCGGCCTACTCGTGGGGGCCGGACCTCGAAAAGCCCGCGACGACCGCCCTCGACATGCGCCGCAAGCCGACCACCGACGAGCTCTTCGAGTTCCTGACGCAGGGCTCGCGCGTGCCGCTCGCCGAGGTGAAGCGGCACCGCCACGGCCAGGTCTTCGAGGACCCGCCGGCCTTCGTCGAGCCCAGGGACCCGGGCTGCACGGCGAAGCTCGAGCTCGCCGACCCGGTGATGATGGGCGAGCTCGCGGAGGTGGCCGGCGAGGCGCTCGAGCGCGAGACGGGCTTCACCCACCGGGTGCTCTGCCGCCGGCTCCTCGACGTGCACAACTCGGCCGGGCGCGACATCGCGAAGCTCACGCGCAAGTACCGCTACAACCCGGCCTTCATGCACCCGGACGACCTGCGCGCGCTCGGCGTGGCCCCGGGCGAGGTGATCGAGATCGAGTCCGCGCGGGCCTCGATCCTCGGGGTGGCCGAGGCGGAGGAGGGTCTGCGCCGCGGCGTCATCTCGATGCCCCACGGCTTCGGGGACCTTCCGGGCTCCGAGGCGGATGCAAGGGTAAGAGAGATCGGCAGCAACACGGGCCGGCTGATGGACGTCGAGCGCGACTTCGACCCCTACACCGGGATCCCGCGCATGAGCTCCGTCCCGGTGAACGTGAGACGCTACGAGGGTCCGCTCGCCGTCTGAGCCCCGAGGCGGCGCGACCGACATGCGGCGAGACGCGCGCGAGCCCGGCTCCACGGGGCGGAGGATCCGGACGGCCGCCGTAGCACTCGCATGCGCCGCGGCCGCGGGTTGGCTCGCCTGGCAGGCCGCGTGCAGCCCGGACGTCCCGTTCCTCGTGCCGCGCGGGCCGGCCGCGTGGGTGCTCCACGCGACCGGGCCCAGCACCGACGGAAGGCCCGCAGCGGAGCGCGAGGTCGTCTTCCGCACCACCTTCAGCCTGGACCGCGTCCCCGAGCGCGCGACGTTGCAGCTGCGCGTGTATCGCGAGGGCAGCGCCGAGATCAACGGCCGGGACGTCCGTGTGCCGCCCGCCGCTAGCTGGAAACGCGTCCGCGAGGTCGACGCGACCGCGCTCCTGCGCCCGGGCGGGAACGAGCTCGTGGTGCGCGCGCGGGCGAGCAAGGGCCCCCCGGCCGCGTGGGTGGTGCTCGAGGGGCCGGGGCTCCTCGTCGCGAGCGACGCGACGTGGACGAGCGAGATGACGGGCGAGACCGAGGCCGGAGCGCAGCCCGTCCGGCTCGCGACCACGCCGATGAGCGAGTGGGCGGAGCGACCTCTCGCCGCCGAGGCGACCTTCGCCGCACTGCGGCGAAGCTTCCCGTGGCTCGCGGTCTTCGCGCTCGCGAGCGGCGCGGCGCTCTTCGCGAGCCGCCGCCTCGGCATCCCGCCCGCGGGCGCGCTCCTCGCCGGCACGGCAGTCGCCCTCGGCCTCCTCTTCTGGCACAACCGCGGCCTCGATCCGAAGCTGGGCTTCGACGCGGACGCCCATCTCGATTACGTGAGGCTGATCCTGACCCAACGGCGGCTCCCGCTCGCCGACGAGGGTTGGGAGATGTACCAGCCGCCGCTCTACTACGCGGTGGGCGCGGCGCTTGTCGCGCTTTCCGGCGGAGAGGCGGGTGCGCTCCGAGGGCTCAATGCCGTCGCGGTCTTCGCGAGCTGCGCGGCGCTGCTCGGGAGCCTGCGGATCCTCTTTCCATCCGATCCGCGCCGCGTGCTCGCCGGCTTCGCGCTCGGCGCCTCGGTTCCGATGCAGCTCTACCTGGCTCAGTACGTCACGAACGAGATCTGGGCGGCCGCGTTCGCGAGCCTCGCGATCTGGCTGGCGCTGCGCCTCCTCGCGCGCCGCGATACGGGTCTCGCGGCCCACCTGGGCCTCGGAGCGCTCCTCGGAGCGGCGCTGCTCACGAAGTTCTCGACGCTGCTCGCGCTCGCGGCGGTGCTCGCGGCGCTCGTGGCGCGGCTCGCAGCGAGCGGCGAACGCTCGCCCCGGGTCTGGGCGCGGACGGTCGGCGCGGTCGCGCTCGCGACCGTGGCCGTCGCGGGCTGGCACTACGCGCGCGTGGCCCTGCGCTTCGGCGACCCCTTCGTCGGGAACTGGGAGGCGGCGGCCGGCGTCGCGTGGTGGCAGGACCCGGGCTACCGCACCGCGCAGGACTACCTGCGCTTCGGGGAGTCGCTCACGCGGCCGGTCTTCGCGGCCTTCCACTCCTGCCCGGATGCGCTCTACTCGACGCTCTGGGGCGACGGCCTCCTCGGCGGGAGCGCGCGAGTGCTCGACGCGCCGCCGTGGAGCTATCAGCTCATGCTCGCCGGCTACTGGCTGGCGCTCCTTCCGAGCCTCGGCGTGATCGCCGGTCTCGTCGCCTCGCTGCGCCGCCTCGTGCGCGAGCCGCGCGCAGAGTGGCTCCTCGTCCTGACGCTCGCCGGCGCCACCGGCATAGCGCTCCTGAGCCTCTCGCTCGCGCTGCCCTTCTACGCCCAGTGCAAGGCCTTCTACGGCCTCCCGGCGCTCGTCCCCTTCGCCGCGTTCGGAGCCGTCGGGCTCGATCTCGTCGCGCGCCGCCTCGGCCGCGCCGGCGACCTCGTGTGGGTGCTGCTAGGCACCTGGGCGCTCTGCGCGTGGGCGACGTATTGGGCGCGCTGAGGCCGTCCCGAGCGGGGGCCAGCACTTCGGTCGCTTGTCCCTCGCCGAGCGCGCCAGCCCGACTTACTCCGCTCGGCTGCGCCTCGCTGCGCGCTTCGCTTGCCTTGCGGCCTTGCTCACGGACGTTGCAGGCCGAGGAGGTCCGCCAAGGCGGCGGAGGCGGGGTTCGTAAGCCAGATCGTCTGGTCGGCGGGAAGGAAGCCGCGCGCCACGGCGCGATTCATCACGCGCACCACGATCGCGGTGTAGCGCACGGCGGCGAAGACCTCGTAGAGGTGCGTGTCGCCGGGATCGCGCCCGGCGCAGCGCGCGTAGTGGGCGCGCTGCTCCGCGCGCGTAGGCTCGCCGGGAAGCCGCGGGGTGCCGACGCTCTCGTGCATCGTGCGGTCGAACATCAGCCACCAGCCGAGATCGATCTCGGCCGGCGCGATGGCGGCGTTCTCGAAGTCGGTGAGGCAGGCGACGCGACCGCCCTGGAAGATGAGGTTGCCGAGCCGGGAGTCCCCCCAGCTGAAGCGGCTCGGGAGCCCCGCCGGGAGTCGCGCGCGCACGTGCTCGAAGCCCGCCCGCAGCACCGGGTGCTCGCGCCCGGCGAGCTCGCGGGCGGCGAAGTCCTGCCAGATCTCGACCTGCCGCGCGAAATCGGGCTCTGCTCCCGGCGCCACGAGCCAGCCGAGCCCGACCTCGCGCCAGTCGATCGTGTGCAGCGCGGCCAGCGCGGCGAGGCCGTTCTCGATCATCCGCCGGCGATCCGCCGGTGCCGCCTCCCGGAAGAATCCCTGCTGGGTGTAGGGTGGGTTCTCGACGGCGACCTCGCCCGCGACGTGCTCCATCGCGAAGAAGGGGGCACCCAGCACCGACACATCCGCTTCGTAGCCGATGAGGCCCGCGAGCGGTGCCTTGCCGGTGCGCGCCAGCGCCTCCATCACGCGGTACTGGATCTCCACCTCGACATCGAGGCCGGGGACCTGCTGCGGGTAGACGGCCGGGTCGGGGCTCTCGACGCGCAGCACCACCTTCTCCTCGCGCTCGCGCCCGTCGCGACGAAAGCGCACCGGCGCCACCAGCGTGAGCGCCGAGAAGCCGGACTTCGGGCTCGCGAGCGCGGCCACGCGCAGATCCCGCGCGTCGGCCCAGCGGGCGGCGAGCCAGCGCTCGAAGGGCTCCCGAAGCTTCGCAAGATCCATCAGGATCGACTCCTCGTTCCAGTCATGGTCGCATACCACGACACAGCGCAGCACGAGCCAGACCCGACGCCCATCCTACCTGGTGTGGAGCGACTCGGACTGCGACGGCAGAGCCGGCCTCGCGGGCGAGCGGCCCGCGGCGGTGGACGGACGGTCCTGCTCGGCGTCGGGCCCGCGCGCGCCCCCCTCCGTGCGATCTGACCGCGCCATCTGCCTCCATCCATAATGCGCCCTGCGGGGGTTGCGGAGCGGATGACGACGCGGATGGTCCATGCGCTCGCGCTCGGCTGCGAGACCGTCGCGTGGC
>Ga0214473_10007591_pt1 | contig 12851 bp, 9 predicted proteins | sample RVTome_7_FD_203509 | JGI IMG/M metagenome (GOLD analysis project Ga0214473, IMG submission 203509) | Soil microbial communities from uranium-contaminated site in the Upper Colorado River Basin, Wyoming, United States - RVT98D197 | ecosystem: Environmental > Terrestrial > Soil > Contaminated >...
GCGCGCTCCAGCGTCCCGCGCACCTCACTCGGTGCGTAGCGGATCGGGCGGCCCATCTGCCAGGTCAGTTCGGTCGCAATGTCGGCGCCGGCGGCCTCGAAGCGCTCGCAGAAAGCGAGGCCGATCCGCGCACGCTCCACGACCGGGGTCAGCCGCCAGCGCGCCTGCGCCTCGCGCGCCCCCGTGAGCGCCGCATCGACCGCCGTGCCGGAGGCGAGTTCGCGCTCGCAATACACCGACCCGTCAACCGGGCTGATAGTCTGCTGCTTGCTCAAATGATCTCGAAGTAGCGGGCGAGTTCCCAGTCGGTGATGTGGCGGCGGAACTCGCGTTCTTCCCACTCCCGCGTCGCGGCATAGTGATCGACGAACTCGTTGCCAAACCAGTCGCGCGCCGTCTTCGAGGTCTTCAGCCGTTGTGCGGATTCCCACAGCGTGCGCGGCAGGGCCAGATATTCCGGGAAGCGCTTTTCGTAGGCGTTGCCCTCGACCATCGGCTCGGGCTCGACGCGGTTCTCGATGCCGCAGAAGCCCGAGGCGAGCGCAGCCGACAGGATCACGTAGGGGTTCGCATCCGCGGCGGCGATGCGGTACTCGACACGCTGCGACTTCGGCGAGCCCGGAATGACCCGCAGCGAGGTCGTGCGATTGTCCACGCTCCAGGCCGAGTCGGTCGGCGCCCAGAATCCCGGGATCAGCCGCGTATAGGAATTGACGGTCGGCGCGACCATCGCGAGCAACTCCGGCATCAGCTTCTGCTGTCCACCGACAAACCAGCGCTGGGTATCGCTCATCGAATGCGGCTTCGACGGGTCATGGAACACGGGCTTACCGGCCGCATTTTTCAGCGACATGTGGATGTGGCCGCTCTGACCCGGCCAGTCTTTCGACCACTTGGCCATGAAGGTCGCCATCAGCCCGCGGCGTTGCGCGATCACCTTGCTGAAAGTCTTGAACAGCGCCGCCTTGTCGGCCGCAGCAAGCGCTCGATCCACGCCGATCGCCGCCTCGATGACCCCCGGACCCGTCTCTTCGTGCAGGCCCTCGATCGGGAAGTCCATGCGTTCGGAGGTTTCGAGCAGGGCGTGGTAGAAATCACTCCACACGCTGTTGCGGATCACCGAGTAGCCGAAAGAATCCGGCGCGATTGGCTTGAGGTTTCGGTAGCCCTTGTCGCGCACCGAGTCCGGCGTCTCGGCAAAGACGAAGAACTCGTACTCGAAACCGCAGTAGGGCTCGAAGCCCAGCTTGCGACCGCGCTCAAGCACGCGGCGCAGCAGGCCACGCGGGCAAATTCGCTCCCCGGCCCCGGTGAACTCGCCGAGAAAGAACAGCATCGGGTCTTCCCAGGGTAGGGAACGGCAGGACTCGGGCAGCAGCCGGACATTGGCGTCCGGGTAGCCGGTATGCCAGCCGGTGAACTTGACGTTGTCGTAGAGCTGGTCCTTGCTGTCCCAGCCCAGCACGACGTCGCAGAAGCCAAAGCCGACTTCGAGCGCCGATTCGAACTTCGCGCGCGATATGTACTTGCCGCGCAGGATGCCGTCGATGTCGAAGGCGCCGACCTTGACGTGGGTGAGCCCGCGCTCGGCAACGATCGCGCGCGCGTCCTCTGCGTTCGCGACCTTTCTCGGATCCATCAGTCCCCCGGCGTCAGTGCGCCTTCTTTCCGCCGCTCATCGCGAACTCTTCTTCCGGCGACAGCACCAGCCGATGCCTGCCGATGACGGCGAAATACAGCAGGCCCGCCACGTACCAGGCCGCGGTCGCATAGACGCCGACTCGATACACCGGGTCCTGCAACTGGTAGTAGAGCGTGAGCAGGGCGACCACGATCGTCACGAGCGCGCCCGGCACGCCAAGTGGGCTCCGGTACGGCCGCTCGATGTGCGGCATGTTCCGGCGCAGCAGGATGAATGACAGTCCCTGCATCGCGTAAGAGATCATCGCGCCGAACACCGCCATGTTGAGCAGCGTGCCGCCGATCACGGCGCCGCGATTGTCCTCGCCGGCCACGTACCAGACGATCATCATCGTCACGAAGCCCATCACGGTGCCGGTGTAGAGCGCCTGGTGCGGCACCTTGTGCGTGCCGTGGGTCAGCGACATGAAGGGCATGTAGTAGCCCGCGCGCGACAGCGAAAAGATCTGCCGGCCGTAGGCGTAGATGATGGTATGGAAGCTCGCGATCAGCCCGATCACCGCGAGGAAGGCCAGCAGCTTCGCGGTGCCCGTTCCATAGATGACGCGGAAACCGTCCAGCAGCGGTTCAGCGGACGATGCCAGCGAGAAAGCGCCGTGCATCTTGTCCGCGTCGGTGGAGCCGATGCCGGAGTTCAGGAAGGTGATCAGGAGCGCCGAGACCATCAGCGTCGCCATGCCATAGATCAGGCCCTTCGGCATATCGCGCTTCGGGTCGTCGGACTCCTCGGCGGCGAGCGGCAGCTGCTCGATCGCGAGGAACAGCCAAACCGCGAACGGCAGTGAGGCGAGTGCCCCCGCAATGCCGAATGGAAGCCAGGAACCGCCACCCTCCGGCAATTCAACCGCGCTGCCGTCCTCGCCGACACCCATGTTGAGCGCCCAGCGGTCGAGGTCGAAATACGGAATCGCGCTGACCCAATAGATCGCGAGGATCGCCAGCGCGCCGAGCGTCACGATGACCGACACCTTGAACGACAACTCGACGCCGCGCAGGTTCAGGAACAGGAACACCGCGTAGGAGCCCGCCCACCACAGCGGCTGCATCTCATCCGGTGTCTCGAAGATCGCCGTCATGTAGGAACCGATGAAGAAAACGATCACCGCAGGCGTCAGGATGTATTCGATGCTCTCCGCGAGCCCCGTGACCATGCCGCCCCAGGGACCCATGGCACTGCGCGCGAAGGAATACGCCGCACCCGTGTGCGGCAGCGCGGGCGACATCTCGGCCAGGCTGTAGATCAGCCCCCAGTACATCGCCGCGATGATGAAGAGCGCGATCAGCATGCCGCCGAAGCCATGCGCGAGGCCGAAGTTCCAGCCCGAGTAGTGGCCGGAGATCACGGCGCCGACGCCCAGTGCCCACAGCGACCAGACGCGTGCGTATCGACGCAGGCCGCGCTTTTCGAAGTATTCCTTGCCGACGTTCTGGTAGGTAACGCCGCCGACGGATTGCTTGTCGCTCATGGCTCCCCCTTCTGGATCCCGCGTGCCGCTTGGTTCTTCTGTGCAGGTGCCGCCGAGTATAGGCCCAGTCCCCCGGGGTACGGCAATCAGGACCCTGTCCTGGTCGGGGTGGTGCCGGCGGAGGGACTCGAACCCCCGACCTGAGGTTTACAAAACCACTGCTCTACCAGCTGAGCTACACCGGCATCGGCTGACATTCTATCCGGGCAGCGAGTTGCCCTGCGCCACCTCTGGTACCGGGCGGCTGTTGCTCGCCGCCGCGCCACAGGGCTGGATCTCGAGCCGCAGGATGCGGCCGCCCGCGTCGTCCTGCAGCGCAGCATCCGGCAGCTTTGCCGGCGGCTCGACGTCCACGTCGATCCAGTAGACCGTGCCGCTGCGCTCGCGCTCGGCGACCATGGGTTCGAAGCCAAGTGCCTTGACCTCATCGATGCGTCGCAGCGCCCGCTGGTGTTCGGTGAAAAGGCCCAGCGAAATCGTAATCTGCCGGCCCTCGTCCGGCATCGCGTAGGCGTCGCCGATTCCGAAGCGCCGCAGGCGCTCGATGATGCCGTCCGCGGCAGCGCGATCTGGCACGCCTTCGAGCGATACCCAGTAGCCCTTCCACACCACGCCTTGGCCGGCCCGTTGCCGCGGCTGCAGGCCGTTCTCGCGCAAGAGTGTCGAGGCCCGCGCCGCATCGGTCAGGTCGCTGAACGGGCCCAGGCTCAGGCAGTTGTCTGCTGCACGAACGGGCGGGGGCATGCCCGGCTCCACGGCCGGCGCTTCGCGTCCAAGCACGAGTCGCGGCGCCTCGGGTTGTTCGGGCGCGGTGGACTCCGCAGCTGGCCGGACCCAGGTCGTCCAGGCAAACCAGGCGATGTTGGCGAGCACCAGCAGTGCAAACAGGGCGCGCATCGGTGCTGAATCTATGCGTTGCCGGCCCTAACAGCCAGCCTGACCGTTACTTCACCCGACAGCACGCGCCGCCGCGCTCCGTCCGCATCCACCAGTAGTGCCCCGTCCGCATCGACGCCTCGTGCGAAGCCTTCGACGGTCTGAGTGCCCTGCAGGATGCGCACTGGCTGGTCGGCCAGCGCATCCGCAGCGTGCCACTCATCGGCGAAGGCGGCAAGGCCGCGCGCGGCAAACTCCTCGAGCGCGAGCGCGAGTTCGCCGACCAGTGCCGCCGCAAGCGCGCTGCGGCGCGGTGGTTCGCCCCGCAACTCCGCAAGATCGGTCGCCTCGATCCCGTCCACGCGCAACTCGGCGCGCAACTGCTGCGGCAGGCACACGTTCATGCCGACGCCGACGACGATATACGTGGGCCCCGCAGCCTCCCCGCGCATGTCGATCAGGATGCCGCCGAGCTTTCGCCCTCGGTGCACGACATCGTTGGGCCACTTCAGTCCGAACCCGTCGATACCGAGCCCGCGCAATGCACGGAGGATCGCCACGCCGGCTGCGAGCGACAGTGCACCGAGTGCCGCCGGCGCGTCGCGAAAGGTCCAGTTCACCGACAGGCACAGGCCCGATGCGAATGGCGCCAGCCAGCGCCGGCCACGCCGGCCGCGCCCGGCGCTCTGGAACTCCGCCAGGCAGGCATCGAAACGCCCGGGCGGCAAATCGGAAACTGCGAGCAAGCGGTCGCTGGTCGAGGCGAGCTGCTCGTGGACTTCAAGATGGCGCAGGCGGCCAGCCGCGAACTGCGGCAGCGCGCCCACGATCGCATCGGCATCCAGCAGGTCGATCGGCCGGGCGTGCCGCGTCACGAGAGGCGATTCCGCGGCCGCAGCAACCACAGGCGGTTCATGCGCAATTCGTTGCCGGCTTTCATGCGCCCGATGTTGCTGCGATGGGTCCAGATCAGGAAGACCGCCGTCACCGTCGTGAGCGCCAGCAGTGCTGGTGACTGCAGGCCGAGTAACCACAACGCAAACGGCACGGCCGCCGCTGCGATCATCGTCGCGAGTCCCACATAGCCGGTCAGGACCACGATCAGGAGCCACGCCGCAATTGCAACGGGCACCACGACCGGCGCAAGCACGAGCAAGGCCCCGATCAATGTGGCGCCGCCCTTGCCGCCGCGAAAGTCGTGATAAAGCGGCCAGACGTGACCGGCGATCGCCGCCGCCGCGCAGGCGGCCGCGAGCCAGTCCCTTGGCACACCGGCATCCGCGCCAACACCGGGAATGCTGAAGCCAGGCAGCCAGCCAGCGGCCAGCGCGCCCTTGCCGACGTCGATCACGACGACGCCCGCCGCAAACCAGAATCCCTGCGTGCGCAGCGCGTTCGTGCCGCCCGCAGTGCCGCTGCCCTGCTCACGGATGTCGACGCCGCGTGCGGCGCCGATCAGGAGCGCGCCCATCAGCGATCCCAGCAGGTAGGCGATCAGCGTCTTGAGGCCGAGTTCCAGCACGCCGCGATTCTAGCATCGCAGAGCGCGCGCTCAGCGCGGCAGGAAGACCTCCGCGATCATGCAGCGCACGCTGCCGCCACCGTAGCGCTCGATGGTCGGAATCGCCGCCGTGATGATCGTTCCATGAGCTTCGAGCGCACGTCGCTGCGACGGCTCCAGCGAGTCCCACGCCGTGGTCGACAAGGTGATCAGCGGCTCTCCGCTGGCCGCCGAGAGCGCGAGCAGGTTCCCGGCGAAGCTGTTCATCTGTGCACTGTTGATCTGGATGACTTCATGGCCAGCCTGTTCGAGTTCGCGCTGCACGGTCGCGCGCTCTTGCTGGTTCGGGATTGCGTCGGGGCACAGCACGGCAAAGCGTTCACCAATCCCCATCAGCACGTTCGTGTGATAGGCGGGCTGCCCTCCCGGGCCGATGGCGTCAAAGGTCACCGTGCGGTAGCCGAGCCGAGCCGCGAATTCCTTCAGCGGGCCAGCGTTCGTTCGGGGCGACCAGCAGGCGTAGGCAATGCGGTGGGATCGGTCCAGCACCAGGCTGCCGGTGCCCTCGAGATACTCGCCGCGTTCTTCCCAATGGGTCAGGTCCACCGTGCGCGCGACGCTGAACCCCGCATCCCGCAGTTGCGCGATCAACTCCTCGCGCCGCTCGGCCCGGCGGCTCGGTGCCAGCAATGGGTACAGCACGACGCTGCCGTCGGCGTGGAAACTGACCCAGTTGTTCGGGAAACAGGCGTCCGGCTTTGGTGGCTCCGGACTGTCGTCGGCCACATGGACCGCGACGCCCGCATTCGAGAGCTGTAAAACGAGCCCATCGAACTCGCGCCGCGCCAGCAGCGGCGTGTCGGGGCCAGCGCCGCCCTGCTGAAAGAGGTTTGAGGCCGCGGTCTCCGGATTCGCGCCAAAGCACACCGGCCGGATCATCAGCACGGCATTGGCGCACTGCCGGTCGGGTTCCGGCTGGGGTTTCATCGCATCAGTCTAGCAAGCCGCGGCCAGGGACTCGCCGCAAGAAAAAGGGCGCGGCGGTTGTCCGCCGCGCCCCGATTCATCGTCGAGCCAGTCCTCAGAACTCGATGCGCACCCCGAACTGCATGCGCCAGACTGACGGCAGCGCGGAGAGCGAGTAGAACGGCGACACCGGGCCGGTCGTGCCGGAACGCGGCCGGTACACGTACCGGTTGGTCGTTGCGTCGATCCGGTTGACCTCGACGACCGGCGTCACATACGGGAAGCTGACCTGGGTCAACTGGCCCCAGTCATTGTTGAGCATGTTGGCGAAGTTCTCGACGTCAAGCGTCAGCACGCCGCGAGCCTTGCGCCAGATAGGAAGTTCCTGCGAGAAGCGCAGGTCCAGGATCGAGAGCCAGGGGCTCCGGTGCGAATTGCGCGGCATGATGCGTCCGCGGTACTTCTCGAGGCCTTGCTGCTGGATATAGGCCTCCGTTGCCGCCCCAAACGCCGCGGAATTCGCTGCATGTACACTTGACGTGGAGGTGCAGCCCGGTACCCCTGCGGTGACGTTGGCGGCCGTGCAGAGTACCTCATAGATCACATCGGTCGGGCTCGCCGGCACGTAGAACAAGTGGCGCTGGCGCGAAGACTGGCGCGGATCACCCCACACGCCCGCACCGCCGAAGGTGTAGCTGTACGGCCGTCCCGAGCGTCGTTCGCCGACCAGCGAGATGCTCGTATCGTTGTCGCCGAAGAAGGCCTTGCGCCAGGTGAAGGCACCCTTGAACTGGTGCTCGATCTCGTAGTTCGAGGTGGCGATCCCGGGGTCATTCGGGTCAGAGACCGCGATGTTGTCCCAGTTCGACGAGGCCGTCGAACTCGTGCCCGGATTGACGTCCTTGATGTCCTGGTAGCCGTAGCCGAGGTAGGCGTCGAAGCGCCCGGCACGGGTCCGCCAGGTCTTGGACAGGTCCACGGTGTAGACCGTGCCCTTGCCATCGCTGGTATTCGTCAACATCAGATCCTGGGTCGAGCTGCTGCGTGTGTCAGGCGAGCAGGTCGTCGGACAACCAAGGGACCGGCGGGTATATATCGGGCGGCCATCCGGCGCGGTGCCGGTCTGCACCAGCCGGATATCCTTCCACAGCACCTCGTCCTTGACGCGCGAGATGATGACATCCGCCGTCAGCTCGATGTCCCAGGGCAATGTGTGCTGGATGCCAAGATTCCAGCGGTACTGTGATGGAATCTCGAAGTTTGGATCGATCGAATTGACCGGCCCGTCGCCGCGTTGCGTCGTGTGAAAATCCAGCACGTTCTGCGGCAGATCGTAGCCGTCGACATTCAACAGCGCGCAGTTCAGCAGGCTCGGAGTGGCCGCGCACTGGGCCGGGGTCGGAGGGGTCGCAGTCGACACGTTGGTCGCCACGATGACCACGCCGTCGTTCGAGAAGCTGTTCGAGACCCAGACGTTCGGCGTGCCGCCGCCGAACAGGCCGAAGCCGCCGTAGATCGTCGTTTCCGGCCGCCACTGCCAGTTGAAGCCGAGGCGCGGCATGATCAGGTCGCGGCCATCGAGCGTCTCGGTATTCGCGAAGCCGTACCTCGTGGCAAAGTTCGTGTTCAGGTTCGGCTCGTCGCCGCTCGAAAACCTATCCACGCGCACGCCCGCCTGGAATTTCAGGTCCGGCGTGACCTGCCACTCGTCCTGCACGTAGAGGCTGTCGACGTCATAGCCGAAGATCGCGGCGCCGTCGTCCGAATTGTTGGTGTAGGCGTTCGAGTAATTCAGCGTCCTTGCAGTCCGGGCATTGAAATTCGCGATGCTGGTAAAGATGTACTGGCCCTGGCTGCGCGGCAGGAACACGTTGAAGATGTCGAGCATCTCCCGTTCATAGCCGACGGAGACCGTGTGATCGCCCAGGAAGAAGCTACCTTTCAGCTTGATCGCGTCGAGGTCATTGGTCAGGTAATTCGCGTGCCGGAACTCATCCGGTCCGACGTACACGACGCCGCCGCCCGTGGTCGTCACCTGCATTTCCGCGAAATCGGTGCCATTCAGGGAATCCTGGCGGACCTCGACCTCCTTGCGGGCGAGCTTAAGTTCCGTGGAGAACCACTCGTTCCAGTCGGAGAACAACTGCAGCGACGTGGAGTCCATCGTAATCGCGCGGTTGTACCAGTCCGAAGGCGTGCCCAGGGTCCTCCGCGACGTGCTCATATTCGAAGTGACGAACTCGTTGCCTTCGGTGTGCTGGTAAGCGAGTGACGCGCGCTGGGAATCGGTGATGTTCCAGTCGAGCTTTCCGAGGATTTTCTCGTCCTGCTCGGGCAGCGTAGCCAGGATGTCGCCCGGATCGAAGTTGTAGACATCCCGGGAGATTCGCAGGACCTCGTCATAATCGGCCTGCGACACGCCCGGAATCTGGACCGGGAAACTGGAGCCGGTCGGGCCGAAGTCCTGCGGCGCGCTGCGATCGAGTTTTTCGTAGGACAGGAAGAAGAACAGCTTGTCCTCCAGGATCGGGCCACCGAAGGTGCCGCCGTAGGTCTCCTCGTCGAAGGTGAACTCAAGGCTGCGGTTCTTGCTGCGGTCGCCGACGTACTCGTCGCTGCCCTTGTAGTAATACGCGGAGCCGCTGAATTCGTTGGTGCCGGACTTGGTCACGATATTGATGGTCGAGCCGCGGAAACTCGAGTACTCGACAGAGAATGGCGCCGTCAGGATGGACACCGCCTGGATGGCGTCGACCGACAACGGGCTGCGCTGGGTCGGATAGCCGTTGTTGTTCAGGCCGAAGTCGTCGCTCTGGCGCACGCCGTCAACCGTGATCGTGTTGTAGCGGTTGTTGACGCCTGCGATTTCCAGCGCGTCCTGGTTGGTCGGATCGATCCAGGCCTTGGGATCGATGCGCACGACATCCTTGATGTCGCGGCTGATGGACGGCAACTTGCTCACGTCCTGGGCATTGAACTGGCTGCCCGCACCGATCGTGACCTCGCGCTCCGAGGCACCACTGACCTGCACACCCGCCAGCTGCACGATCGGCTGCGCGACGAGGGTCACCGACGTGCGCTCGGCGAGCCTCGTGTACAGATCCTCGACGCTCGCTTCCTGCATGCCCTCGGCCTTGGCCGTCACGCGGTAAGGGCCGCCGACCCGCAAGCCGGTCGCCGCGAATTGCCCGGACGCGGTCGTCGTCACCGTCGCTGTGGTGCTCGTGGGCACGTGCACGATCGTCACCTGCGCGCCGGCGATCGGCTTGCCCTCGTGATCGACGACATAGCCGGTCATCTGCGAGGCGGTTTCCTGCGCTTGCGCCAGCGGCGCAGCCAGCAGCGTCACGGCAAATCCGGCGCCGACTGCAATGGCCGGTGCCGACAGGATCGACGAGACAGCGGCGGCGAGACGAACCGAGCGGCGAGGATCAGACATTGAGGTGGCTCCCCTGTTATTGCGCCAAGATCAGTCTAGGGCAGGAATGTTACAGCCTGTTGGCTGCACTTTGCGACCATCCGTATCGGTTGTTGCGCGCGGTCCACACGCGTTTGGGCCGCCGGGTACGTGATTCCAGCAGCGACAAAGGCTTGGCGTGATTTCTTCAGCGCCGAGTCACGACCCCCGGGGTACCGGCAGCCTCAGGCCGCGAGCCTCTCAGCCGCTTTCTCCGCGATCATGATCGTCGGCGCGTTGGTATTCCCGCCCACGAGCGCCGGCATGACCGATGCATCCACGACCGACAGCCCCTCCAGGCCCCGGATCCTGAGCGAAGGGTCGACCACCGCCATTTCGTCGTGGCCCATCCGGCAGGTTCCAACCGGGTGGTAGAGCGTATCGGCCCGGCGGCGAATTCCATCGATCAGCTCTCCGTCGGAACTGCCGCTGGGAAATATTTCCGCCCCGCGGTGCCGATCGAGCGGCTTCCCGCCCATGATTTCCCTGGCAATCCTGACGCCCGCCAGCAGGGTCTCGAGGTCGGCATCCGCCGCAAGGAAATTCGGGTCGATGCGCGGCGGGTCGCGCGGATCCGCCGACTGCAGGCCCACGCTGCCGCGACTGGCCGGCCGGAGCACTGCCACATGGCAGGTAATGCCGTAGCCGTAATGCAGGCGACGGGCATGGTCGTCCACCAGGCCGTTGACGAAGTGCAGTTGCACATCGGGGCGTGCAAGGCTGCTCCGGGTCCTCAGGAAGGCGCCCGCCTCGGCGAAATTCGTGGTCAGCAAGCCCGTGCCCGAACGCCGCCACTGGAAATAGCCGGGAATGGCCCGCAGGGCCGTGCGCAGCGTAATGCCCATCAGGCTCGGATCGGACGAGCGATAGACCAGCGCGAGGTCGATGTGGTCCGCCAGGTTCGCGCCCACACCCGGCAACTCGTGTTGCAGCGCGATGCCGTGGCGCACGAGTTCCTCGCGCTCGCCGACGCCGGACAACATCAGCAGCTGTGGCGAACCGAAGACGCCCGCCGCCAGCACGACCTCGCGCAGGGCATCGACTTGCTGCGTTCCCGCATGGCCGGCGACGAGCACGCCGGTCGCGCGGCGCCCCTTGAACAGCAGACGCTCGACCCGAATGCCGGTCAGCACGGTCAGATTCGGTCGTGACAGTGCCGGCTGGAGGAACGCGACCGCCGCGCTGCAACGCCGGCCCCTGCGCTGATTGACCTGATACAGGCCGGCGCCATCCTGGTCAGCGCCGTTGAAATCCGTGTTTGCGCGCAAGCCATGACGAATCGCCGCTTCGACGAAGGCGAGCGAGGCTTGCACCGGATTCGGCAAGTCAGCGACGGAAAGCTCGCCACCGACGCCGTGGTAGTGATCTGCCCCGCGCTGCTGGTCCTCCGAGCGCCGAAAATACGGCAGCACCTCGTCGTAGGACCATCCCGGATTACCGAGCGCGGCCCAATCGTCGTAGTCGCTGTGGTGGCCGCGGGTGTAGACCATCGCATTGATCGAACTCGAGCCGCCGAGCGTCCGGCCGCGCGGCTGGTAGCCGCGCCGGCCGTGGAGCCCCGGCTGCGGAATCGTCTGGTAGGCCCAGTTCAGGTACCGTGTCGGGAGCGTCGCGAGCAGCCCGGCGGGGATATGAATGAGCGGTGAGCGATCGGGCGGCCCGGCCTCGATGAGGCAAACAGTGCGCAATGGATCGGCGCTCAGGCGATTGGCCAGCACGCAGCCGGCGGACCCGGCTCCGACGATCACGTAGTCGAACTTCACGAGTGACAGCTTGGCGCCTGTGGTGGCGAATGCAACCCCGATCGCGAAGTTGCGCGAACTCGAACAGGTCTAGGTTGATCGCCCTAGATCCGAAGCGTCTGCGCGGCCTCATAATGCGCGCCGTGAACGTCGAACTGATCCGCCACACGGCGCTGCCCCGCGATCCGATCCGGCGTCTCGCCGTCGCGATCGCGCGCGCGGTGCCTGGCGATGCCCTCGCGCTGACGTTTCGCATCGAGGGAGAGCTCGCGCACCTCTGCCTGCCGGAGGTCACGGTGCCGCGCCGCGCGGACGCGCTCTGGCAACAAAGCTGTTTCGAGGCCTTCCTGCGGCCCGCCGGCGGCTACGCCTATTTCGAGTTCAACTTCTCGCCAACCGGTGCCTGGGCGGCGTATCGTTTCGGCGGTCGCCGTCTCGGCCGGGAATTGCCCGAACTGACGGCACCGAAAATGGAGGTCCGGCGCGGGCCGGATTGGCTGGCCATGGACATCCGGCTTGCACTCGACGAGCTGCCCGAACTCGCGCTCGCGGCGTCGATTTCCGTTGGCCTCGCTGCCGTCGTCGAAGATGAACACGGCGACCTGTCGTACTGGGCGCTCGCTCATGGCGCTGCGCGGCCCGATTTTCACGACCCGGCGACCTTCACGCTGCGGGTGCCCGCGTGATCAAGTTCGGCATCGATCGCCTGCTCGCGGACCGTGCGCTGCAGAAGCCGCTCACGGGACGCCGTGTCGCCCTGCTCGCGCACCCTGCCTCGGTCACCGCAGACCTGAGCCATTCACTCGATGCGCTCGCGGCCTTGCCCGGCGTGCGCCTTACCGCGGCTTTTGGTCCGCAGCACGGACTGCGCGGCGACAAGCAGGACAACATGATCGAGTCGGAGGACTACACCGATCCCGTACGTCGCATCCCGGTTTTCAGCTTGTACGGCAAGGTGCGGCGGCCGACCGCGGAGATGATGGAGACCTTCGACATCCTGCTCGTGGACTTGCACGATCTCGGCTGCAGGGTCTACACCTTCATGACGACGCTGCGATATGTGCTCGAGGAGGCCGCGCGGACGCGGCGGGCCGTCTGGGTGCTGGATCGCCCGAATCCCATCGGCCGACCTGCGGAGGGTC
>Ga0214473_10007592_pt1 | contig 12851 bp, 12 predicted proteins | sample RVTome_7_FD_203509 | JGI IMG/M metagenome (GOLD analysis project Ga0214473, IMG submission 203509) | Soil microbial communities from uranium-contaminated site in the Upper Colorado River Basin, Wyoming, United States - RVT98D197 | ecosystem: Environmental > Terrestrial > Soil > Contaminated >...
ATACGGCGACCACAAAAGAACCTGCGCCGATAACAGAAAAACTACCAACACTAAAAGTAAAGCCGGCAAGACTTTACTAAAGGAACCTCTTAATCGACTACTCAATACATCCAAAGTTATACCCATCCCCCAGCCCGCAATCACGGGCAGCGCTACCAATGCCGGCAACGCGTACCGGTCCGCTTTCTTCGCCGCCAACGTTATCATCACCAAAAAACCCACTGCATAAAACAAAAACCACATTATCAGCGGCATCTCCCGCCTCTTGCGCCACGACCGCACGCCGGCCACCAGCATGCCCGCCGTCACCATCAGCACAAACGGCGTCGAGCGTCCCAGCATCGTTCGCCCATAAAAACTAGCTGGCTCTATCGGATCTTCCGCTGCCGAAAGTGCCACGTGTTCCCGCGTTATCACCGCCGGCACATCACGATTGAACGACCGCAGAAAGTCGTCCGTCGCCCACAAGACCGGCCAAGTAGCGTAAAACGTCAGCACAGCCACTCCCAGCAAAAACCCTAACACCCGCACTGTCTGACCTACACTATACGCAACTCTACGCCAGTCCCGCACAAACACAACTTGCCCCAAAAACGGCCACAACCACAAGCTAGGCAAAAGTTTTGTCGCCATGGCCAGCCCGGTCAAAACCCCAGACAGCACCAGAAACCAGAGCCTGCCCTCCCGCCGCCAAACAAAGAAAGCCAGCGCGCCACCCAACATAAAAAGAGCCAATAAAGCATCCAGATGCGCTATCTGGCTCATACCCGTCAAATACGGATCCGTCGCCAGTACTACCCCCGCCATTCCCGCCGCCCGCCAATCCAATAGATATGCCAACAGCCAGACCGCTAATCCCACCAGCGCCGCCGCCGCGACAGCCATGGGTAGTGTGGCCGCCCATCTAAAATACTCTAAATTAGAGGTGTCAATATCAAAACCGACCCGCCTCTCCTGCAGAAAAATACCTGCCCCCGCCAGCCACATTGTCGTCGCCCCCGGATGCGTGGTTAAAAACGTCCCGCTGGCATCTCCCTGCCTGAACAGCTCATGCCAAAATGTTCCGCTACGCAGCATCCACTGCTCCTCATCCGCCGTCATAAAATCACCCAGCCCGGGCAGACGCACCACCAGCGCCAACACAACTACCATAATAGAGAGCACCATTGACTTTTGCCTGAAACGCCTCGCATTCTCCATATTTCTAATCATAATATGCACAAATAAAAAAATCCCCAAAAAGAGCACAAAAGCTCATCTAGGGGAATTAAAGATCAGAACGCTTGCCCCTCAAACAAACAATGGGGTTAACAACATTCCGCAGGAATTCGCGCTGCCAGTATTCGCTCTCATCCAAGACGCTAATCACCAAACGCAAATCTTCTTCGGTTAAACCATCCTTTGCCATAACACGAAGCAGAACTGTCTTGGTCACCGCGCCCGTACAAACACTAAGCTCTCCTACCACCTCAACTACTTCCGACTTTATCGGCTTCAGCGCCCCCATAATAAACCTCCCTATTTGTGAAAAGGACTTCAGCTACACCACCAAAACAGCCCGGACTTTACACCCTACACCTTATACTACCCTTGTCAAATACCTCCATAACGTCATTGGGAGGATAATTTTATCCTTCTGTAAAACGTCAGCGTGTTACTCCCATTACTTATCCCTTTAATAGCCGCAAAGTCTCTCTCCACTCCCGCCTCTATCTCCGCATACTCCATAAAAAACGAAAAGCTAGTTTGCTGATCCAGCAAAAACCACTCGGCTTCTCGAAACGCTTGGGTCATCTCCTCCGCCGGCGGCAAAAACGTATTCAGCCGTTTTGGATCCCGGCGCGTAAACTCATAGGCGTACCAGCGCGGGTGCGCAATATTAAGCGCCGTGTGATGTCCGGAAAGATATGGCACAATGGCCGCACCTGTGAAAATTGACTTTTCCGCCGGGATGCTAGCTTTCGCCCAATCGGCCGCTTCCCGTACCGCCTTGAGATCAAACGTCCCTGTATGTTCAAACACCAGCGTCACGTACCCCGACACAAACAGCGCCCACAATAAAACAGGCACCACCAGCCAGCGCACCTTTCTCTGCCTAAGCACCGGCGCCGCCAGCCCGGCCAACAGAACCAGCGGCGGTAAAAACTCCCCAATGTAATTAGCATGGAATTTTATCCAATTAGTGTAAAAGAAAACCAACCCCCCCACCCACAACACCGGCACCAACACCGCCGACCCTCGCCCCCGCTTACCTGATACTCTCCCCCGGGACAGCACTGCTACCAGTACCAGCACCCCTGCCATCACATACCACAACTGCCGCATGCCAAACACCATCACACTACCACCTTCATATTCAGAAAAGAACCCCCAGGCCCACCAAAAGATAATTAACGGGACAATCCATACAGTTTTAGTCACGAGGGGACTAATTTTCGAGGAGTAGGTGTGGGCGGCCGCCCCGAGCTTGTCGAGGGGCGAGGGATAAGCGACGAGAAAATTCAGTCCCCGAGTGACTAAAGATTCCAGCACAATTCCCAACCCCATCATTGCCAATAATATTAACGGCAGCGACTCCCGGAAAAACGGCGTCATGCCTCGTATCGAATAAGCTCGCACCTGCTCAATCTCTGCTGGGTCTACGGCCGTTATCCCATCTTCAGCCGAATTAGCCCCCAACGCCTCCCAAAAACCCTCGCTGCCATATACCGCCGTAGATCCAGCCAAAAACAAGCCAACAACCAGAAGAAAACCGAGCCCCACCACCACTAAATCCTGCCCACGCCGCCGCCAGCCCCTGCTTTCAGCTGAAATCAACATCAAAGGCACCAGCCCCAGTGCTAAAATGCTCTTACGTGACACTACTCCCAACCCCAACAACACACCAGACGCAAAAAGCCACAACTGTCGGCGCTGCAATCTTCCCCGCAGCGTCGCCAGCAAAACCGCTAATCCGGACACCCCAAAAAACAACGCCATCGGTTGGGTGTGAACATATATGTTGTACACAGTCGTCACGCCCAGCAACGCCCAAGCACCAGCCGCTATCAAACCAGCTCTTTTGCCGCCCAGCTCCCGCCCCAATATGTATAAAGGAAACAGCGTAGCAGCTCCAATTATCACCGACGCCAGACGCCCCGCTAAAATCGTCTGTCCGGCTAAAATCTGCCACAATGTCACCCAGGCTACCACCAGCGGCGCTTTCACGTAGCCGTCACCACCCGCTAATTTCCCTTCCAGTAATGTCCGCGCGTCATACAGGTAATTACCCTCATCGTTTGTCAGAGGTAATTCCACCGCGTACATCAGACGCACCGCCACGGCCAAGACAAATAGCACCAACAATACAGAGCGTGGTTTTTTCACCAACGACTGCAGTGACAACAACATAGCCAGTAACAAAACGGCCGGCGCCCCCACCTTCGCCCAAACGATATACTTCCCCCGCTGCTCATCCCACGTTTTCACAAACGTACTGCCAGCGGCAACTATCTTATTAACCGCAGCCACTCTAAGCGACACAGTGTAGTACGTCTCAAACGCCATATCTATTGTTTGTTTACCGGAACGCGCCAGCACCGCCGCATCAATACCGCCAGACTTGCCGTTGCGTACTAAATAGGCCGAGCCTTTAGGATAAGGGTCACGCCCGTCAATATCCACTGTCACGGCGCCCCCCGGTACGCTCCCCGACGACACAACGAAAAAGAAAAACGTCTGTCCAGAAGACACATCAACTGGCTCAAACTCAAAACGGTAAAATTGATTGTCGCCCAGCTCGCTGACATCCGCCCGTGCTACCCGCTGGTCCTGCCTGTCATCAACGGACCGGCGCAAATGAAGCTCCACCTGCCCATCCTTGACCCGCCCGGAATAAGTAGCCAGCATCACCGCCACCCCCGACAAAGCATCCTTGCCAGCTACAAAGGTCTGGCCTACCAACGAGCCAGGTAAAAGCTCCCCCGTATTAGCCGTATACTCCCCCTGCCGCTCGCCCGCTTCCCGCACTGGCACCAGCTCCCCCGCCAAGACGCCTCCCCCAGCTACTAAAACTAAAACAACCAACATTGTTCTTAGTTTTATAGTCGTCGTCACAAATTACTAGCTACCGCCAATAATGCCGTTGATTCTCTTTGTAGTACGCCACCATACGCCGAATGCCTTCCTTAAGCGGAATAGACGGCTCCCAGCCTGTCAGCTCATGGATTTTGGTCGTGTCGGCAATATAATTACCCGTTTCATTCTTCTCGTAATTCTCCGGCCAGGGCACATATTCTTTTCTGCCGCTTCCCACCTCGCGCAGCACCGCATCAACCATATCACCGAATTTCACCCGCTCGTGCGTGCCAATATTATAAACCTCCCCAGCCTCCCCCGCCTCTGCCAGCCGCAAGAAAGCATCCACAATGTCGTCTATGTATAAATAATCCCGTTCCTGGCTCCCGTCGCCGTAGATAGTCAAGACCTTACCCTCCATCGCCTGGCGCACAAACCACCCGACTATCGAATATTTACTATGCTTCATCTGCTGCCGCGGACCATAAGGGTTTGGAATGCGCACCGATACCGTATGAATACCGTATGTATCAGCAAAGTAACGATAATATTTCTCGCCCAACAGTTTGTGAATGCCATAAATCGACAAGGGATCAGTCGCATGATCCTCACGCACCGGCAGTGTTAAAATCTTGCCATACACCAACCGCGAAGACGAAAACAAAACCTTTGCCTCTGGTGCCTGCCGGCGCACCGCTTCCAGCACAGTCAAGTGCCCCGCGCCATTAATGTCCAAATCTAAAAACGGCTCTTCTTTGGAATCAATATAACTAACCTGGGCCGCCAGATTAAACACAACATCCTTACCCTTAACCAGCCTATTTGCCAACTCCGCATCCCTTATATCGCCTTCCACAAATTCAACTTCATCCCGTATCCCTGCTAAATTAAACAAATTTCCCCCATACAACGGCAGCATAGCATCCAGCACCGTCACCCTGGCCCCCGTTTTCACCAAGGCGTGCGCTATATTGCTGCCAATAAACCCTGCTCCACCGGTGATTAAAACTTTATCAGCCATATTGTTCATATAACTGATTATACTCTCTCATTATGTTCTCCCAATCGTACTTTAAAGCCTTTTCTCGCCCTACCTGGCCCATTTGCCGCCGCAAACTTTCATCATCAATTAACCGCGTCAACCGTTGCGCTAAAGTCTCGATATCATCACCCTTAATTAAATATCCATTCACTCCCTCCTCCACTAATTCATTGTTACCTCCTACATCAGAAGCCACCACCGGCAGTCCGCAGCCCATCGCCTCGAGAATAACCGACGGCATGCCTTCCGACAACGACGTCAACACAAAAATATCAGCGTACTGGTAAGCTTTCTCTAGTTGATCGTACGGCACCGTGCCCACATAGTGTATCAAATCGGACACACCTAATTCCTCCGCTACAGCGTCCAACTGCCAACGCGACGCACCCGTACCCACCACCTCCACCTCAAACAGATTTTTAGCCTGCTCGCGCACCTTCGGCAATGCCTTAACCACCCTCTGAAACCCCTTGCGCGGAATAAGACGCCCGATAAAGAGGATTTTTACTTTCGAATTTAGCGGCCGGCCGGCCGGTTTAAAACGTTTTGTCTCCACGCCATTGGGAATTACAAAAAACTCTGCGGCGGGGTCAACCTGGCGCCCCAATCGCGCCAGCTCCGCCGAACACACCGTGCGAAACCGCGCCCGCCGCCAAATAGCCTTAAGTTGCGGTGTCAAAAACGGATACACGTTCTTATACCGCGAGGGGTTCGCCCCGGGAATGTCAGACCCGCCAAAATACACAGAGTAGGGGACACCATACGCCCAGTTTACAATCCACGCCACCCAACCGGCCGGCACCGCAAAATACGCCTGGATGAAATCAACTTTATGGCGCGCCGTGTAAAAGAGCGTATAGATTAAAGCCGAGACGCCAAAAATCACCAGCTCCCACTGCGCACAAAAATCCTTGTAACGCCTAACTGCCGGTATCCGAATTACTGTGGCGCCATCCACCACTTCGCGGCGTGGCAATCCCCGGTAGCGCGAGGTAATCAGAGTGACGCTGTGACCAGCCCCCGTCAAATACCGCAGCGCGTATTTAGTCACCGTCGAGCCGCCTCCGCCAATCGGAGGAAACTCATTATTAATTAACAGAAGGTTCATCAAAACCTGAAGTTCTCTTAATTGAATACGCCTTCTTCTGCGCGTAGTAAGTATGCGCCACCACGTCGGCCAGCACACCCGTCAAGAAAAACTGCACTCCCAACAAAACCATCATCACTGCCAGTAGAGGAGTGGATCGATTAGCCAGGCCTATTATCCTGAATAACCATAAAACCCCTAGCGTCCCGCCCAGCACTAGGCCCGCCGCCACGAACATGGCGCCGATGCTGCCGAAAAAATGCATCGGTCGCGCCGAATACTGAATCCAAAACTTAACAATAACTAAATCCAGGAAGCCTTTTAATTTCTTTTTCACAGAATACTTGGTTTTCCCATGCTTCCTCGTATGATGCCGCACCACTACTTCCCCCACCCGAAAACCTTTCCACGACAACAATGCCGTTATATAGCGATGCATTTCTCCATACAGCTCTAAATCTACCAGTGCTTCTTTTTTATAAATCTTTAGGCTGCAACCATGGTCATGAATTTTTTCTCCTGTTACCCAACGATGCACCGCGTTGCCAATCTTGCTGCCTATTCTTAACACGCCATTATCTTTGCGATTCTTGCGCCAGCCCGATATGACGTCCCACCCCTCTGCCCGCATCTTGTCTAACATAGCCGGGATATCCCGCGGGTCATTCTGCATATCAGCGTCCATCACTATCACATAATCTCCCCGGGCATGATCAAACCCGGCCGACCAAGCCGCCGTCTGTCCAAACCGTCGCCGAAACTGAATCAGTTTCACCCGTGAATCCTGTTCCCTTATCTTCTGCATTTCCTGGTGTGTGCCGTCACTGCTGCCATCGTCAACCAAAATTAACTCCCACTTCCCTAAAGCCTCCAGAACGCTCCTAACAGCCTCGTATAGTGGCCTGATAGTGGGAGCCTCGTTATGAGCCGGCACTACAATTGAATAGTCCATGTTATGCATTATGAGCGACTATCGTTAATTAATGAAGAAATAATCCATACCATAAAAAAAGCGCCTGCGCAACACGATGTCTATGACATCAATGTTGAGGCGCTCAAGGCTCGCACCGAAGATTATGGCCAGCCATCAGTTTTCTTCACAGTTCTCCTTAACTGTTTCTCCGCCGCTTTGACCGGCCCCTACGACTCAAGATCTTCATCGCTCTCTCCATCCCCTCAATCTTGCCCTCCAGTTCTGCCTCTCGTACCCTGTACTCGTTTTTCTCCCACTTCAAGCCCTCCTCTACTGCAGAGAGTTTTCCCTCCAGTTTTGCTGCCTGATCCTTGAAGATGCTTTTTTGCCTCTCCGCCTCCTCAAGCTGCCCATCGAGGGCAACGACACGCACTTCCAGTCCCTTGTTTTCGTACTCCAGGGCCTCACACGACTTCTTCTGTTTCCTTAACTCCTCCTTCGCTTCCACTAACTCATCCTTAACCGTCGTCTTCTGCTCGGCCGTTCTCTTTTTAGCCATCGCCATTCTCCTCATTATTGACAAAGAACCCCAAAAACAGGCCTAGCCCCTCGCCAGACCATCCCGTGACTCTACCACTCGCGATTTAACTAGCTCTCCTCCGCCACTTCCAGTAAATAATTCCCGTAGCCGCTCTTGGTCAGTTCTTTGGCTAATTTCTTCAACTGCTTCTTGTTTATGTATCCCATCCGATACGCCACCTCTTCAATACATCCAATCTTTAACCCTTGCCGCTCCTCGATAGTTTGCACAAAATTACCTGCTTGCAATAGTGAATCGTGTGTCCCCGAATCCAACCACGCCGTCCCCCTGCTCAAAATAGAAACCTTTAATTTTCCTTTTGCCAAATACTGTTTGTTTACATCCGTTATTTCCAACTCTCCCCGGTCAGAGGGTTTCAAACTTTTCGCGATATCTGCTACTTCGTTGTCATAAAAATACAAGCCGGGCACGGCGTACGAAGACTTGGGGTTCTGGGGCTTTTCCTCTATAGAAACCGCTTTGCCGTCATCGTCAAATTCCACCACTCCATACCGCTCCGGGTCGGACACATGATACGCAAATACCACGCCTCCCCCCGTATCCTCCACATACTCTCTCGCGCGGAGCAATCCCTCCCTTAAATCACTGCCGTAAAAAATATTGTCCCCTAAAATCAGCGCCACGCTGTCACTGCCCATAAAATCTCTTCCCAGAATAAACGCCTGGGCTAATCCCCCCGGCTTGGGCTGTTCTATGTATTCAAAAGCCATTCCCAGATCTTTCCCCTCCCCCAACAGTTCTCTGTACTGTGGCAAATCCCGCGGCGTAGAAATTATCAATACCTCTCTGATACCCGCCATCATTAAGACAGATAGCGGATAATACACCATCGGCTTGTCATACACCGGCATCAGCTGCTTGCTAATCGGAATAGTCAACGGATGCAATCTCGTCCCCGCCCCCCCGGCCAAAATAATGCCTTTCATATTTCTCCTAAGTGTAAATGATTTAATAAATAATTTTGTACGTAGTCCTTAACCGCTTCCTCCAAGGATATCATCTTCTGCGAAAAACCAGCCGCCCGCAACTTAGTTATATCAGCCTGCGTATAATTCTGATACTGCTCCGCCAACTCCGACGGTATGTCAACGTAGCGAACGCTTGCCCGGAGCGAAGTCGCTGGGTCCTTGCCCAAGGCCTCCAACATAGCCGCCGCCACGTCATTCCATGTCCTGGCTTCCCCGGTCCCAACGTTAAACACACCCGCCTCGCCCGGGTTATCGAGAAAATGCAGCGTGGCTGCCACCGCGTCTTTCACATATAAAAAATCGCGCTTTTGCTCTCCGTCTGCATACCGCGGGTCATTCGACTTAAATAACTCTATGACGCCCTCGTGCTCTAATTGCTCAAACTTTTTCACTACCACGCTGCGCATATGCCCCTTGTGATACTCATTGGGACCGAACACGTTAAAATAACGCAAGCCGACTACTTCCCGCAGATACCCGCCATCTCGAGCCCAGATGTCCACCATAAGTTTCGACTTGCCGTACAGGTTCAGGGGCCTCAGCCGATCAAACATCTCGTGTTGATCGCTATACCCCTCCTGGCCAGCACCATAAGTCGCTCCGCTGGAAGCATAAATGCACCTCACTTTCCTATCCGCGCACCAGCGAATGACTTCTTGCGCAAAAGCAATATTTACATCCTCCAATTTCTCCCAGCTCTCCTCCGTCGTCGAAGAAATCGCCCCCATATGCAACACTGCCTCTATTTCGCCCTCATCAAAAAAATCTTGTGCCAGTTTTTCCCGAAAACTATCTCCATCAATAATAGCCTCATACTTTAATGCCGCCAGGTTATGCTCCTGCTCCTGGTGGCTGGCCTCATCAACAATCAAGATATCATTTACGCCGCGCCTGTTCAGCCCCCACACCAAGCCGCTGCCGATAAACCCCGCCCCCCCAGTAACGACAATCATATTTACCTAACTAACTTCTTATCTTCTCAATAATATCCGACGTAGCGAGGCCCGGCCGGCGCTTCACCACATAACCCGCGGCGGCCATGGCCCGCATCACCGGCCACTCAATCCACTTTTCCGGCTCTCCATACTCTTCCCCATTAACATGAACGTGTGGTTTTACAGTCCTAATCAATACGTTTTGCACCTCGTTATAAGATGCGTCAACTATCATCACAAAGTCTACATAAATAAGCGCGGCTAGCAGCGCCGCCCGTTCTTGCTCCGGGATTACCGGCCGCCCCTCTCCCTTGCCTTCACGCACTGACCTGTCCGAATTCACTCCTACGAACAAAACGTCCCCCTGCGCTTTAGCCTCGCCTAAAAAAGCGAGATGACCAGCGTGCAAAATATCAAAACTGCCATTAACCGTGATCAGTTTCTTACCTTTCTTCTTAAGCTGCGCCGCCAACGCTTCCGCCTGATCAGCCGTCAGTATCTTGTCCCATCGCCAATAACTCGTGTCAGTAGCCGTCATATTACTAATTTATATTACTGGTTAACTATTCTCTCCGCCACCTCCAGCAGCGAATCAACGACCACATCAGGTTGCTTATCGATATCGCTCTCCTGCCAATAACGACTCCGGATTAGCGCCGTCTTCATCCCCCTGTTTTTACCCATTTCCATATCCGCTATTTTATCCCCAATCACCCAACTCTGCCCATAATCTATTGGCCCGAGCAACCGCTCCGCCTGCTCAATCATGCCCGTGGCCGGTTTCCGACAGCCGCAATTGCCGTCCCGGCGGTGCGGACAATAGAACACCGCCGTTAATTTTACGCCGGCCCGCGCGAGCTCACCTTCCATATATTTATGTAGCTTTCGCATGTCCGTCTCCGCATACAACCCGTGGCCAATGCCGGACTGGTTTGTCACCACGGCCAACAAAAAACCGGCTTCTTGCAGTTTTTTCATGCCCTCCCTGGCGCCCGGTATCCATTCCCAATCCTCCCGCCGGCACACGAATCCACTATCAACATTGATAGTACCGTCCCGGTCAAGAAAGACGACTTTCTTTTTGTGCATACCGCTGCCGCCGCGCCACCATGTTACGCAGCTCATCACAAGTTATTCCCACGCTACCCACCTTGGATACCACCACCGCCCCGCCGGCATTCGCTAAGTAAGATGCCTCCTCTTCGGTTGCCCCCGCTAACCGCCCTAACAACAACAATACAATGGACGTGTCACCGGCGCCTGATTCATCAGCTACCTCCACCACATTTTCTTGAGGCACGTATGTCCCCTCCTCACCCCCGCAGTAAACATACATGCCATCCTTACCCAAGGTTAGATACACATCCGCACACATCTTCAAATACACCATCTTAGCCAGCTCGGCCGGCGCCAAAGGACGCTCCTGATGATTAAGACCGATATACTCGTGTGCTTCCTTGATATTCGGTGATACAAACGTCGCCCCCAAAAAATACTGCGCCCGCGACGGCTTAACGTCAGCCGCCACCGGTAAATCACGCTGGCTGGCCAGGGCGAGTAAAGTTTCAGCCACTTTCTGCGTCACCACGCCCTTGGCGTAATCTGAAACAATAACCGCGTCAACGCCCGCGGCCACCTCGTCTCTGATAGCCTGCAACACTTGTTCCTCCACCATGCCTGATATATCATGCGTATCTTCGTAGTCAACCCTAAGCAGATGTTGACTGCCTACCAAATACCGCACCTTGCGAATTGTCTGCCGCGATGCGTCGCGGACCAGCACCGGCCGATAGCCCTCGCGCTGCGCCGCCAGCCCGACCCGCGCCGCCACCTCATCGTCACCGACCACGCTCACTAATACTGTCTCCACACCGAGTTGCGCCGCGTTCTTAGCCACGTTGCCCGCCCCGCCGGTTTCTTCCCGCTCCTCCGTTGCCCGCAAAATTGGCACCGGCGCTTCCGGATTAAGACGCTCCACACCGCCATGCACATAATGATCAAGCAGTACGTCTCCCACCACCAACACCCGATATTTGTTAAAACTATCAATTAATTCGTTGGCTCTTGTAATTTCCATAGATTAATTTGCCGGCTCAAAGGCTTCACAAATTAAATGAATGGCATGCAAATGCAACTCCTGCATCCGTGCCCCTGTCTTAGTCGGTGCCACCACCGCGTAATCAGCCATATCCTTAAATGTTCCCTTCTCGCCCGTAAACGCAATGACAGTCATGCCCATCTCGCGCGCTTTGGCCGCCGCCGCCAGAATATTCTCCGAAGTGCCAGAAGTAGTCAGTCCCATAAAAATATCTCCCTCTTTTCCCAACGCCTCAACCTGCCGCTTGAAGATATTCTCATAACCGTAATCATTGCCGATGCACGTCAGCACCGCGCTATCGGCTGTCAACGCCACTACCGGATACGGCAAGCGGTCTTCTTTGTAGCGGCCGACCATCTCATCTGACAAATGTTGCGCTTCTGCCGCTGAACCACCATTACCCGCCACCAATACCTTTTTTCCAGCAGCAAACGCTTCTTGTAGTTGCTTCACTACCTGCGCTATCTGATCATGAAAAACCCCCACATCTCCTAAGGCGTCTCTCAATTCCCTAGACTGCTTTTCGTATATGTTCTTCATATTGACCATCAATTAATACACAACATGCGCCCGCAAGTCAAGTAGTTCCCAGATAATCTTTCAACGCTTCCGGCCAGGGCCGTAGCTTCGGCCCTCTTGTGTTCTTGATCACGCTATACTTGGGCCGCGCCGCCGGCCGGGGGTACGCGGCTAAAGTAATCGGCTTCACGGCTATATCAGTCCCCGCCAGTTCAAATATCTTCCGGGCAAACTCATACCAGTTAACTACTCCCTCGTTTACCGTGTGATAAACACCCGGCTGATATTCGCCAGTGATAATCTCCCGCGTAGCCACAGCTACATCTTTTGTGAAAGTCGGACTGCCCCATTGGTCGTCAACCACTGACAACGAATCTTTCTCTTTTGCCAAACGCAACATCGTATCCACAAAGTTTTTTCCTCCCTGCTTGCCCGCCGTAGCCTTGCTGCGCCCGCCGTAGCCTCGCGCGGAGGCTGGAGCGCAGGAGGGCCCATATAGCCACGCCGTCCGCAGCAGGAAAAACTCCGGCGCTATCTCAGCCAGGGCCCGCTCGCCAGCCAGCTTTGACTCCCCGTAAACATTAACCGGCGGCCCCGGCGGATCATCCTCTGCGTAGCCATCTTTTTTATCA
>Ga0214473_10007593_pt1 | contig 12848 bp, 19 predicted proteins | sample RVTome_7_FD_203509 | JGI IMG/M metagenome (GOLD analysis project Ga0214473, IMG submission 203509) | Soil microbial communities from uranium-contaminated site in the Upper Colorado River Basin, Wyoming, United States - RVT98D197 | ecosystem: Environmental > Terrestrial > Soil > Contaminated >...
CGCCTCCAGAGATCACACCACGCTCGCCACGCCGAGCCGTGACGCAAGTGGCCGCTGTAGGCGGCGAGCACCGCGTGCAGCTGATTCACGTCACGCACCACCGCGGACACGGTCGGGCGCCGTGGCCGCGGCAACGTCGGCTCGGCACGCAGCTCCAACTGGAGCGTCCGCCGGCGAACGTCCGCGATCGCATCTCACCACGCCAGCAGCTCTTCTGCTCGTTCGGAGAGCAAGATCACGTCATCGACGTAGCGCACGTAGTAGCGGCAACCCAGCTCGTGCTTCACGAACTGGTCGAGCTCATGCAAGTAGACGTTGGCCCAGAACTGGCTCGTCAGGTTCCCGATCGCCAGCCCGCGCTGGTTGGCGCGACCGAACAGGCTCTTGTGCGGCGGCACCGGATATCCAGGCGACTCCGGGCCCGGCCGCCGGCGCAGCGAGCGGAAACGATAGTTCGTCGTCGGGTCGTGGAAGAGCAGCGTCTCGGTCAGCCAGCGCAGCTCGGGGCTCTTCATCCGGCGCATGAGGATCGCGTGCAGCGTCGGCTTGTGAATCGACGGAAAGAAGCTGGCGACGTCGAGCCAGTTCGCCGCCGAGTGGCGGCTGACAGCTCTCTTGCTCGCACGGCCGTGTCCCGGCTCGAGCGAGGAGATCGAGGCGCTGGCGCGAGAGGTGCAGGAGCCGGCGCTGCGTGCTGCCGCCGCCGCCGCGCACGCGGCGAGCGAGGGCGCGTACCTGCGCCTCGTGGGGCCCGGCGGCGCGGTCTCGCCGCGCGAGGTGACCTACCGGCCGTTCGAGGATCCCGGGTGGGTGCTCGCCGACTTGAAGCACTACTACGACGCGTTCGCGTTTCGCCCGCGCGCCGAGGATCCCATCGACCACGTCGCGGTCGAGGCGGATTTCGTCGGCTACCGGCTGCTCAAGGAAGCATTCGCCCGCGCGCGTGGTGATGCCGAGGGCGCGCTTGTAGCGTCCGAGGCCCGCGGCCGATTCCTTGCCTCGCATCTGGCGGCAATCGCCGAGCCGTTCGCGGAGCGGCTCACCGCGGCGGGGCCGACCCATCTCGCCGCCGCCGCGCGCGTGCTCGCGGGGCGCGTTCCGGCGCCGGCACGTCCGCAGGCCAGTCTTGCCGACCAGCCCGAGTCACCGGAATCTTCCGAGGGGTGCTGTTCCTGCACGTGATGATCGCGCGGCACGCGTCGTTTGCGCGACGCCACGCGGCGCGCCCTACCGGGGCTGCGAGTCGGTCTTGCAGGCATTGCGAAATCAGGGTGACAACCGCGGCGAAACGCGATACTTCGGACCGAACAACCCGGTCGGGATCAGATGGTCAAGGAGAACAAGTCCTACAAGCAACAGGCCCGTGTCATGAAGGCGCTCGCGAACGAGACACGGCTTCTGATCGTCGATCGCCTTTACAAGGGCGAGTGCACGGTAGGTGAGCTGACGGCGCTCACGAGGCTCGATCAATCGACCGTGTCGAAGCACCTTTCCGTGCTGAAAGCGCACGGCATCGTGGAAGACCGCAGGGAGGGGAGCCGGGTGTTCTACGCGTTGCGTACGCCCTGCGTCGTCAAATTCTTCTCCTGCACGTCAGAGGTTCTTCGCCAACGCTCGTAGTCGCCGCTCTTCCGCTCGAGGGGCGGAACGTGGCGAACGGACGGGCCGCGCCGTCCGTCCGTCACGCATTGTCCATGCTCAGTCGTTGTCCCCGCTGATCCGCGCGAACGCGTGGCAGGCACTGCACGAGTTGGGCATGATGTCGTAGTCGTGGCCCTTGGATGGATCGTCGTTCTTCAGGACCGAACTCTGCCCCGGCCAGACGATGTCGAAGACATGCGACCCGACGTTGCCCTCGGCGACCGCGCTCAGCCCGTTCTGATCGAACGCCAGGTGATACTGGGCGTCGTCGTCCACGTCGAAGAGCTTCCCGATCTTCGGCATGTGGCACGACGTACACCGTCCCACCGGGCTGGCTGGGTCGGCAGGCGTGTAAATCACTCCGCCCATCCCAGCGCCAACCTGCATGTGCTCCGCCATCGCCCTTGCGACCCGGTTGAGTGACAACACCTGATCGGCCGGTGTTACGATGACGGGTTCGCCGCCGTTCGTGACCGCGCGCCCCGCGCGAACCTGCAGGGCCGCCACATCCGCGGTCATCACGGCTTCGAAGGGTCGGTACGTCGCGTGGCACGCCAGGCACAGCGTGTTGTCCGCGTATCCCGGGTGGTCGAACTCGAAGGTCTCCACGGGCAACTGCGCGGGCCCGCCGTTCAGGCTGTGCGGATCGTGGCACGACGCGCACGTCAGCTTCTGGTAGGGGTTGTTGACGTGCCAGGAGCGTAGCATCTCGGGAAGCTGCTGGGAGTGCGCGCGATTGTGGGTCTGGTCGGGCCACGTGTGGAAGGATCCCTCGCTCCACTTGTTTGTGGTCGTGGGCATGTCGTAGTTCCAGATGAAGGTTCCCAGCTCGTACACGCCGGGGACGAAGACCCCGTTTCCGAGCGTGTCCTTGTAGGTCTCGTCGAACGAGTACTTGAAGATGCCCTTCGGGGTCGCGCTCTTGCCCGCGTGGGAGGCGTGGCACTGCCCGCACAGTTCGTTCGCGGCCGTTGCCGTCAGGTACCGGGGCGAAATGATCTTCCGGGGATCCCCCGAAACCACGTGCTCGGAGCCGGGGCCATGGCAGCGCTCGCAGGTGACGTTCAGGTCTTTGTAGTCGAAGGCCGTGACGACCGCCTTGTAGGTGGTCTCCCCGTCGACGTAGTCCCGGTAGGCGATCTGCAAGCCCGTCGAATGGCACCCGGCGCAGTTGCGCGACAGCGTGTTGTCGGGCACGCACCAGTGGTCCGGTGATTTCTGCCAGAACTTGGGCGTCCCGACGTCGCCCGCCGCCAGCGCCGCGGAGCCTGCCGGCGTCCCGTCCTGCATCAGGTAGACCGGCAGATACGCGACGTAGTCCTGCCGGGTCCGTTCGACAGGGACGCCGTGCTCTTCCATCCAGTTCGTAAGAACGGGCACGTCCTGCAGTCTCGCGAGGTACCGCTGCTTGCCCTCGCCGAAGTTCGACTGTACGTCCGGCTGGGCGTGGGTGGGATCGAGGTAGCCTTCACCCCAATTCCCCTCGCCACCGATCGTGCCCCCGACCGGAATCCAGACGGCATCAGCGGGCTGATCGGAGCAGTCGAGGTCGGCCTCCGTCAGCAGCGTCCCCTCGGGCTGCTGCGGGTAGAACTTGAACAGGTACTGGCGCTCGCCGCCGGTGTCGGCCGTGCAAAGCGCTAGGTGAACCATGCCCTCGCCGTCCACCGGATCCTGCACCAGGAGCAGGTCTCCATTCGGGTCCCGCGGGAGGAACCGCTCGCCCGGCACCGGCCAGAGGTTGGTGTAGACCATATGGCTCGTTCCCTCGGTGACGAAGCGAGCGTGGGCAGCCTGTTCCGTACCCTCGACGAGTTCCGGATGCATCCCCCGGTGGCACGCCTTGCACGCGGCGCCACCGGCCCATGTCGCCGCGTCGCTGGGTCGGCCGGACAGCACGACTTCGATCCCGGCTGCTTCGCCGCCGGCGGGGACGAAGACCGCATGCCGTGTCTCGCCGGCGAGCAACCCGTTGTCGGGCGCTTCGACCTGGACGTAAACGAAGCCAGGCGAGACTTCGTCAAGGGCGAACGAACCGTCCGCACCGGTCAACGAGGAGGCCGCCTGGCCCTGTACGGACACGCTCGCACCCTCGACCGGGTTACCGGCCGTGTCGTGGATAGTCCCGCTGATATTGATCAGCCGGCAGAGGCTGTTGCAGGAGGCGATGCCCGGGGGGTCGCACTGCTCGTCGCCAGCGACGACGCCGTCACCGCACACCGCGGCGGTGCAGTGGCTCGTGTCCGCGGTGCCGCAACAGGTCTTGCAGGCTCTGAACGCGTCCCTGCACAGCTTCCTCTCCGCCGTGTACGTCGAGTACGCGGTTCGCCTGCACGCCCTGCGTGCTGCCCCGGCGAGCACGGCGCACTCAGACCTCGCCTCGAGCAGCTTGTCTCTGTACCCGCTGACGCAGTCCCCCCTCTGCGGTCTGCACGTGTCCTTGATGCACGCTCCGCGAGCGGATACCGCCGCCCAACCCGGCGCCGGGCCGAGCAGCAGAATGGCCACAGCCAGTGCCAGGAGCAAACCTCTAGCGGTGCTGGGGTGCATCATGTCTCTCCCTCCTTCTCGCGATATCCACGCGTTCCTCCACCAAACGTCCCACGCGGCCGCAGATGCATGGTCAGGATTATCGCAACGGAGAAGGTATGTCCACATGGCCATATGGTCCAAAAGCAACGCCGGCGATTGCCAGCTTCTTAGTACGCCCACGGTCTTCTCCCTTGGACTGGAACGGTGTCAGCGGTGTTTGTATTGATATCGGAACGGCGCCGACCACGTTTCCGCTCCCATTTGGGAGACTGCCACGTTAGCGCTCTGATTCTATCGTGATCCACCAGGGCTAGCGGCCCGGAGCTCACCACCGACGCGCGGGCCACGCTGCCCCCGCCCTCCTCGACTCCCGCCGCCCACGTGGGACCCGTGCCGTGACCGATGCCGTTCGCGATACAGCCGGCACGCTGCTGGAACTTCCCATCGGTTCCTATCGGTCGTCTGAGCCGGCGACCCGCGACCCGGTCGCCAGACGCAGCACCAGCGCTGCGACCGCCGCGAGAAGCGCCAGCGCGAGGCCAAGCTCGAGCCCGGTGTAGGCCGGGCGAGTCAACGCGGCCAGCGCCTCGACCTTGGCGAACATCAACGCGCCCGACAGGAGGGCCATCGCCAGGCCCGTCCAAGCGACGACCGACAGGGCACGCGTCGCGGTCTGCGTCCGCCCACCACTCACCGCCGGCAGGAGCGCAGTGGCAGCCGCCACGGCCATGCAGAGGAGCGAGACCCAGGCGTGGTTCGCGTCGAGCGTGAACCGCCGGATAATCACGTAGCTCAGCCAGTCGGGCGATGCGGCGAGACCCACGACCACGAGCACGCCGATCCCCGAGACCGCCGCGCCTTGTAGTAGTCGCCGTCGAGGCCGTTCTCCCCGCCCGCGACAAAGCCCGACGCGGGGTCGCGCATCCAGGCATCGTAGCGCTTGCCATCTCGGTCGAGCTCGAGCGGGCCGCCGCCCGGGTGGCAGTTGCCGCAGGTGGCGGTCACGAAGTCGAACGAGGTCATGTCGATGGCGCGGGCGCTCTGGTTCTTCTTCGCTGCGAGCTGGCGGTAGAGCGGCGCCGGCGAGCACCAGTTGCCGCCGTAGTTGCCTGGCGAGGTCACCCAGGCGTAGCGCTCGGCCATGGCCGCGGGGACCTGCTCTCCCTTGCCTTGCGTGAAGTGGTAGCCCTCGGTGATCTTGCCGTAGTCGTGGCAGCCGCTCGCGCCGCAGGTCTGTCGGGGCGAGTACGGCACGCTGTCGTTCACGCCATTGACAGGGTCGATCACGTTGCCGGTCTCGTCGCGTAGCGGGAAAGGCGGACAGACGCCCAGCGCCCGACTCGGCGAATCCTTTGCCGGCACCGGCACTCCGTGCGGCTCCAGATCGCCGCATCCGGCCGCCGCAACCGTCGCCACCGCGACGAGCACGCCGGCAATGACCTTGTTCAACTTGCTGGTCCTCGACATGTCGCAACTCCCCGCCGGCCGCTCAGCGTTTGAGGACGGCTGTCACCTGCGCCTCCGTGACCTCCCCCTGGAGCAGTTCCAAGACCGCGTCTTTGCCGTCGACGAAGTAGATCGCGGGCAGCGCCATCATGGGTTTCTGCTTGCGGTACGGCTCCGCCTTGAAGCCCTCCGTGTCGATCTGCAATCGCTCGACGGGCAGCTTCGCCGGGGTGCCGAGCGCCTATGGATGCCCCTTCGCGGCGGCCGTCGTGATCCACGTGACGATCTCCGAGGCAGTCGCGATTCGCCCGCTCGCCTTGACCTCCTGATCGATGACCAGCGCCGGCGTCATCATCACGCCGTACTTCATGATGTCGTCGATCTTCTCGACCTTCTCCAGCTCCGCGGCGATGCCCGAGGAGGCGACCGCCTTCTCGGCCTCGGCGTAGAGCTTCTTGCACTTCGGGCACCCGGTGCCCAGGACCTTGATCTTCATGTCTTGCCTCCGTCGTCGGCCCCACCACCGGCGGCGCCGTCTGGGCTCTTGTCTTTCCTCATCTTCCCGCGCCGGCCGCGGTGTGGCTGACCGTTGCCATCTTCATCAGCCGCGAGACGAGAATCGCCTCGGCGATCTCGGCGTCGGTCGCGCCGGCCTGCTTGGCGGGCTCTTCCACATCAGCGTGCAGGTCGAGGACTGGAGCGCCGCCGCCACGCCGATACCGATGAGCAGCTTCTGCTTTGTCGGTCGCGAAGCAGTCGAACGCAGGGCTCGCGGGCCCCGACGGAAGAAGGAAAACCGCGACCGGCTCGGTTTCGAGCCCGAGGATCTCTCTCAACCCGTTTGCGGCGGTAGACGACATCTCATGACTCCTTAGAAGATCGCGCCGTAGATCAGACCCGCGACGGTCGAGAGCACGATCACGAGGCCCACGAACACGAGCGTCTTCTTCGTACCCATCACGCTGCGGATGACGAGCATGCTGGGGAGGGACAGCGCAGGACCGGCTAGCAGCAGCGCCAGCGCCGGTCCCTTGCCCATGCCCGACTTGATCAGCCCTTCGAGGATTGGCACCTCGGTGAGCGTGGCAAAGTACATGAACGCGCCAACGAACGACGCGAAAAAGTTGGCGAGCAGGGAGTTGCCGCCCACGGCCTGCTCGATCCACGAGTTGGGGATGATGCCGCGCTCCGAGCCGCCGGGACCGCCGAGCAGGAAACCCGCCACCAGGACGCCGCCGAGCAGGAGAGGGAGTATCTGTTTCGCGAAGGTCCAGCTCGAGTCGACCCAGGAGGTCAGCTCGTCCTTCCTGAACCAAGCGACGATGCTGGCGACGAGGCCCACGCCGAACACGCCCGTCACGACCCACTTCGCCGAATGGATGGCGGCCCAGGCGCCACCTTCGCCGGCCGCTGGCTTGCCCCAGTTGGCAAAGACCAGGATGCCGACCATGGCCGCGAAATAGAGCCCGTCCTGCCACAGGGCTCGCCCCTTCTCCTCATCCGGCATCACCACCGGACCCTCGGCCTGCCGGGCGGCCTCCTCATTGCGGAAGATGAGGTGCATGAGCAGGCCGATGACCACAGCGAACGAGATCGCTCCGACCGCCCGGCCGATCCCGAGCTCGGGGCCGAGGATGCGGGCGGTGAGGATGATGGCAAGGACGTTGATCGCAGGGCCCGAGTAGAGGAACGCCGTCGCCGGCCCGAGCCCGGCGCCACGCTTATGGATACTCGCGAAGAGGGGCAGGACCGTGCAGGAGCAGACGGCCAGGATGGTCCCGGACGCCGCCGCCACGGGGTAGGCGACGACCTTCTTCGCCTTGGGCCCGAGGTACTTCATCACCGCGCCCTGGCTCGCGAACACGCTGATCGCGCCGGCGATGAAGAACGCCGGCACGAGGCAGAGCAGGACGTGCTCTTGCGCGTACCATTTCACCAGCGACAGGCTCTCGTGGATCGCGCTCCAGAACCGCTCGCTGCCGACCGGCAGGAACCAACAGGCCGCGAAGACGGCCGCGATCAGCGCAAGCTTGGTGCGTTCTTTCATCTCAGTCTCAACACCAAGCGTGGCGAGTTGGCCACATTGTCAAGCGTCCTCTCGGCGTGATGGGTGCCCGTCATCGATGACCATCCGCGGCGAGCATCGCGGAGAGCCCGGCCGATCCAGTGGGCGGCTCGCTCATCCATGGCACGAGCGCCACGCGCTTGGAGTGCTTCTCGATCACCTCGTCGAGGTTCGACGCGGGATCGGTGCTGACGAGCAGGACACGGCGCCCCTTGTCGGCCAGCGCGATGGCGGTGGCGCACGAGATCGATGTCTTGCCGACGCCTCCCTTGCCGGTGAAGAACAGGTAGCGGGTTGCGATTTCCGTGACGTTCATGGTTCACACCTCTCTTTTTCCGGCGCGCACATGCTGCCTGGCGCGCCCAGCCTTTCCGTGACTGCCCTCGACAGCTCCGTGAAGTCGACGAAGCCCTCGTGGCGCCAGAGATCCTTGCCCGCTCCGTCGACCAGCACGATGAACGGCATGGAGGTCATCTTGAAGCGCTCGGCCAGGCGCTCGTTCTCCTCTTGCCGGATGTCCAGCACATGGACGTCGAGCCTGTCGTCCAGCTCCCGCGCGGCCCGCTCCATCACCGGCTTCATGCGCTTGCACTGCGTGCAGACCCCCATGCCGAAGTCGAGGAGCTGCGGGCGCCCGGCGCCTATCGCGACGTGTTCGGTGACCACCGCCGACCGCCGGTGCGAGGAGTACCAGGCGCCGGCCGCCGCCACGGCGAGCACCACCACAAGCAGCCACAGGCGACTGGGCCGCCCCTTCCTTTCAGCCGCTTCGGACATGCCGGCCTCAGCAGCAGGAGCTCTTGCCGGGCTTCTTCTTGTCCGGAGGCGTTTCGCCCGACGACGACGGGCCGCAGCAGCCCGGGGAAGCCTGGGCCGCCGGTTCGCGCAGGTACCTGCCGGCCAGCTCCGAGATTGACCGAGCGGGGCTGTTCTTGACCGCCTGGGCCATCTCCACGGCCAGGCGCATGTCATCCTTCGACACGCCGAGCTTGCGAGCCTCGTTGTAGTGGTGCTTGAAGCACGGGTGGATCGAACACCCGAATCTTCATGGAAGGTCTCCTTCGTCTTTGCCGCTGAGGAACGCCTCGATGCAGCGGCGCAGCTCGTCGCGCGTGTTCCGGAACGCGTTCAACCGACTTTCTTCGGAGCCTGTGACCGCGGCGGGGTCCGGCAGGCCCCAGTGCAGGCGCGTCGCCTTGCCGAAGAAGAGCGGACACTCCTCTTCGCCGCACAGGGTGATGACCGTGTCGACCTCGGCCGCCGGGACCTCGGCGACAGCCTTGGAGCGGTGGTGCGAGATGTCGATGCCGAGCTCCTTCAGAACCGCGATGGCCTCGGGCCGCACGCTCGTCGGGCGGGAACCGGCCGACCACACCTTGGTGCCGGGGGAAACCATGGAGCGAGCCACGCCCTCGGCGATCTGGCTGCGGGCCGAGTTCGCGACGCAGAGGAAGAGCATGCCCTTCATGCCAGTACCTCCTCGGGTTTGCGGCCCACGACGCGGATGCTCGCCACCTTGCCGGCGAGGGCCTCGGTGACGCGCTTGAGCTGCTCCTTCGGCAGCGCCTCGAACCCGCAGCAGCAGGAGCCTGCCGCGTCAGAGTCGAGCAGGCCCGCGAGCAGCGAGCTGTCGTAGGTCAGGCGGTCGCGAACGGCGACATCGACGAGGCCGGCTTCCCTGAGGCCCGCGAGGTATTCGGCCTCGGGGATCGCGCCAGAGATGCAGGCCGAGTACAGCAACCCCTCGGCAATTATCCAATCGGGCATCGGCTCGGCGACGATGTCCGAGATGGAGAAGCGGCCGTCGGTCTTGAGCACCCGGTAAAGCTCGGCGAAGACTCGCTTCTTCTCGGGCGAGAGGTTGATGACGCAGTTGGAGACCACGAAGTCGACCGAGTCCGACTCGACGGGCAGGTCCTCGATGATGCCCTCGAGCACCTCGACGTTCGAGAGCCCGGCGGCAGCAGCGTTCGCTCTCGCGCGCTCGATCATGGCCGAGGTCATGTCGACGCCGATCACCTTGCCGCCGGACCCGACGAGCTTGGCCGTAAGCAGGAGGTCGATACCCGCGCCCGAACCGAGGTCGAGCACGGTGTCTCCCTCGCGAATCTCGGCGAGAGCCACGGGGTTGCCGCAGCCAAACGAGTTCGCCACGGCGTCGGCAGGCAGCGAGGCCAACGCCTCCCGGCTGTAGCCCGCGAGCGTGGTCAGGACTCCTTCGGGAGCGGGACCCGAGCAGCAGGAACCACCGGGCGCCTTGTTCTGCTCGACGGCGCGGGCGTACGACGTCGAGACGGTCTTGCGGATGTCGTCGGGGCGGTTCATGCCTTGGCCTCCTGTGTGCGGAAGTACTTGCGCCCGAGCCAGAGCGCGACGTTGACGAGCCCGATGAGCACCGGCACCTCGACCAGCGGACCGATGACCGCCGCCAGCGCCCCGCCGTGATTGATGCCGAAAGTTGCGACCGCCACGGCGATGGCGAGCTCGAAGTTGTTGGACGCCGCAGTGAACGACAGCGTCGTCGTCTGACCGTAGGTCGCGCCCACTTTCTTCGACATGAAGAACGAGACGAAGAACATCACCACGAAGTAGACGAGGAGCGGGATGGCGATGCGGACCACGTCGAGCGGCAGTTCCACGATCTTCTCGCCCTTGAGCGCGAACATCACAACGATGGTGAAGAGCAGCGCGACCAGCGTGATGGGGCTGATCTTCGCGATGAACTTGGTGTGGTACCAGTCCTTGCTCTTGAGCTTGATCAGCGAGAACCGCGTGATGATCCCGGCGAGGAACGGGATGCCGAGGTAGATGAACACGCTCTTGGCGATCTCGCCGATGGTCACCTTGACCTCGGCGCCCGGAAGGCCCAGCCACATCGGCAGCACGGTGATGAAGACGTAGGCATAGACCGAGTAGAACAGCACCTGGAAGATCGAGTTGAAGGCGACCAAGCCCGCGCAGTACTCGGTGTCGCCCTTGGCCAGGTCGTTCCAGACGATGACCATGGCGATGCAACGGGCGAGGCCGATCATGATCAGCCCGACCATGTACTCGGGCTTGTCGTGCAGGAAGAGCACGGCCAGGCCGAACATCAGGATCGGGCCGATGATCCAGTTCTGGACGAGCGACAACCCCAGGACCTTGGTGTTGCGGAAGACCGGCCCCATCTCCTCGTAGCGGACCTTCGCCAACGGCGGGTACATCATGAGGATGAGGCCGATGGCGATCGGGATGTTCGTCGTGCCCACGTTGAACTGGTTGATGAAGGGAACGACGCCCGGGAACAGGTACCCGCCGCCGACCCCCACCGCCATGACGATGAAGATCCAGAGGGTGAGGTAGCGGTCGAGGAAGGACAGGCGCTTCGCCACGCCGAGCTCTTCACCCGTACCACCTACGCTGGCCGTAATGGACTTGTTGCTCATCGGTTGCCTCCTGAAAGCGGGGCGCGAGGACGGTCCGCTGGTTTGCGGTCTGTCGTGGGGCCGCAAGTGCCGTCCGCCGCGCACAACGCGTCGCGGTCCTTGCGCTCCATCCATGCGTGAAGGTCACGGAGGACTTGGGCAGCGCCGGGGTGCTCCGTCAGCTTGGTGCGCAGGGTGTCGAGCACGGAGCGCTCGCGCTCGTTGGTGGCCGGTCGGATCGAGTAGTAGGACCACGCCGCTTCCTTCCGGTCGACCACCAGCCCCGCGTGACGCAGCGTCGCCAGGTGCCGCGAGGCCTTAGACTGGGTGACGCCGAGTGCCTCCATCATGTCGCAGACGCAGAGCTCCCGGCGGTTGAACAGGAGCCAGAGCATCTTGAGCCGTGTCTCGTCGGCGAGGACCTTGAAGAACTGGGCGACGTCTCTCACGATTACCTCCGTGGCGATAAACGGCCATTCGTTTATCCGGTTGTCCGAATGATGTCAAGCGCAGGTCGCCGGCCGGCATCTAACTCCAGGGGTTCTTGGGTATCTTGCGGACGCTCGTTCACGTCCTCGCAAATCGAGGCTTGAAATCCTGGAATCGGATCGTACTTTTCGGCGCGGCGCCCTACTTACGTGGTGTTCGCGGTCGACTCGTGGGCGGAGCTCAAATACCCGGACATCACCGCCTCGGTCACCAACCTGTTCGGTCAGACGATCGGCAAGGGGTTCCTGCCCGACGTGCACTGCCCGACGGGCGCGCCGCGCGAGGCCATCGTCAAGATCAGCAAGGCCGAGCCGGGCGGGATCGGGGGCAAGGGTTTGTGGCGGCCCGCCGCGCTCGGCTTGAGACCCGGCTACGAGAGCGAGGCGATGAAGCGCTACCTGGCAGGCGAGTTCGTCCCGCCTGGCAGCGACCAGAGCGGTAGCAAGGGAGGGAAGGCCTGATGGCGCGCGTTCGCAATTGGCAGATCAACCGCGAGATGTCGTACTGGTATCCGGAGTCGCGGCCGAAGCGGCAGTTCGCCGCCGTCTTCGACACCAACAAGTGCATCGCCTGCTACCCGAAGTTCGAGATCGGCGAGCAGCAGCAGTGCTTCGTCAACTGCATCGGCAAGATCCGCATGGCCGGCACCGTCTCGCTGCCCGGCCAAGCGCGCGCCGACAACCCGATCGACTACCTGGTGCACATCCGCAAGCTGGCGCTGCCTCTCTTTCCGCAGTTCGGCCTCGAGCCCAACGTCTACTACGTCCCTCCCATCCATGTGCCGCGTCCGTTCTTGCGGCAGATGTTCGGGCCCGGGGTCGAGCAGGCGATCGAGACCTACCGCGGCGCCGCCGACGATCCCGATCTCGCCGGGCTGCTGAGCCTGTTCGGATCGACCGCGCGGGTCGTGCCGCGCTGGCAGCGCCACGGCGATGTCGTCGTCGGCTTCGACGAGGACGGCGGCGAGATCGTGCGGGTGCCGCTGCACGAGCCGGTCTTCATCCGCCAGGCGTTCGACGCCGCGCACGGCGTGGTCAGAACGAACGTGCCAGTTGCAATCTGGCGAGCCACGGGACCTACGCGCGGGTGAGACCCGCAGGCGCGCGCCCAACGACTATGCGTTTTAGACTACAAGGACCCTGGCACGTGGAGGAGTCGAGGTTCGACCCCTCCAGCCGACAAGGCTGCCAGTCCAGCGAAGCAAGGCGGGGCAAAACCCAGACCCGCTGCCCGGATCATGGTGGCGGCGCTCGGCAAAATCAGCGATCTTG
>Ga0214473_10007594_pt1 | contig 12848 bp, 10 predicted proteins | sample RVTome_7_FD_203509 | JGI IMG/M metagenome (GOLD analysis project Ga0214473, IMG submission 203509) | Soil microbial communities from uranium-contaminated site in the Upper Colorado River Basin, Wyoming, United States - RVT98D197 | ecosystem: Environmental > Terrestrial > Soil > Contaminated >...
AAAATCTTCAAGTTAAACCTTTTAATCTGGGCGAAAAGTTCAGGCATTTAAAATCTAAAGAGCAGATGTTTAAAGACCTTGTTAAGAAAATAGAGGAATTCGAACCTAACCTGATTGCTATATCAATACTGGAGGATGTATATCCTTTGTCTGTAGAGATGCTCAGAGCAATAGAACATTTTAAAATTCCATTAATTGCCGGGGGGGTTTTCCCTACTTTTGCCCCCCAAATAGTAATAAAAGAAGAAGCAGTTTTCATGGTATGTATAGGCGAGGGTGAAGAGGTTCTTATAGAAGTCTGCCGGAAGCTTGCAAATAATGAGGATATTTCAAATGTCAAAAATCTCTGGGTGAAAAGAGATGGAGAAATAATTAAAAACACATTGCGGCCTTTGAGAGATATTAATTTAAATCCACTGCCTGATTTTTCAATATTCCATGATGATAGATTTTTAAAACCCATGAAAGGAAGATTATACAGGATGGCGCCTGTTGATACACACAGGGGATGTCCATATACGTGCTCTTTTTGCAACTCAAAATCCCAGAAAGAACTATATAAAAACGAGACAGGGGAGAATTTCCTGAGGATTAAAGATATAGAGCATGTTTATAATGAAATAAAACTGTTAATCGATAAATATTGTGTTGAGTATATTTATTTCCCTGCTGACACTTTTCTTGCTATGAGCAAAAACTATCTGCATGATTTTACAAAGATGTATAAAAAATTCGGTCTTCCATTTTATTGCCAAACAAGGGCTGAAACAATAAATGAAGAAACAATTAAATGCCTTGAAGAAATGGGATGTCACAGTCTTTCTATTGGAATTGAACATGGCAATGAAGACTTTAGATACAAGCTGCTAAATCGGAAAGTATCAAATGATGTATACATTAAGGCGATTAATCTATTAAGGAACAGCAAAATAATGGTATCAGTTAATAACATTATTGGCTTTCCAGATGAAACCCGTGAACTTGCATTTGATACAATAAATTTGAATAGAAAACTTGATGTATACGCTCACAACGCATATTATTTTACCCCATATCATGGCACTTATCTGCGCGACCTGTGTGTAAATAAAGGATATATTAAAGAAGAAACACAAACAATTAATATCACAAGAGGCTCTATCCTCTATATGCCACAATTTCCTCCTGACGAAATTAGAGGGTTAGTCAGAACCTTTACGCTTTATGTTAAGTTTCCCGAGAGCAGGCATGATGAGATAAGAGTTGCGGAACAATTTACTGAAGAAGGCAATACTGCCTTCAAGAAACTTCAACAAGAGTTCTGGCAGAAATATTTTAAATAAGTAAATCTATTACGTTATGTCCAAAATTGTTTTATTAGAATTCATTGATGAATTTACAGAATTCCAGGACTTTGTTAAAAAAAATAATCTGGATATTAGTAATTTTATCATTGTAGCATTAGAACATGAGCTTCAGGCACATCTAAAAAAATCGGGAATCAACTTTAAAAATTCCCTATCTTATATAGGAAATGACTCTTTCAAAAGAATACTTCTTAAATTTGATGATATCCGTAAATATATTGAGAACAATTTCGATTTTACAGATAAAAACGGCATAAGGAATGCTTATGTAGCAGAATTTTTGCATTATCTTGAGTTAATTGTAAATTACATATGTAAAATTCTGGAGATTCTCCGGGGCATATATGAAGAAAATAAAGATGCAGAAATTTATGTATGTGAGAAAAGTTATATCGGGAACTCTGTTTTTATTTCAGATGACAGACTGTTGAAACTGTTAGTGGAAAAGTTTACAAAGAAGAATAATATCAATTCTTATTTGTTTGGATGCACATATGAGCAAAAAAGTTCAACGTTATCAAAAAAAGCAAGAAGAGATATGTCTTTCATTTATTTAATTTTACTCAGCATCCTGAAAAATTATTCAAAAGTATTTAACAAGTCCCTTATGTTAATCCCGACAAAAAGTTATGGTTTTAAGCAGTTATTAAGTGAAATCAAAAAAAGAAATTCAAATGTATTGTTTATTACACTCTATGATAATGGAAATGTGAAGTGGTATCAAAAATATTTCGGCTTAATATCTGGAGTATTTTCAAACAATTCCTATATAGATATTAATTCTTTCCCGGATAATACGGACTTACAGGAAAAAGATGTCCTCAAAGATAAAATAATGTCGCTCTTTGACAAGAAATCGGATTCTATTTTTGAGTTCTATGAAATTGATTTCAAAGATATCTTAAAAGATAAGGTAAAAAACGGCATTATAGCTCATCTGCAGCAGATGCTTTTGTGGTCATATATGTTGAACTGCTTTACCCAAAATTTTAATATAAAGATACTTATGTCTCCTTTTGGAAGGGGGATATGGTACATTGCGGCAGAGATGTTAAATAAAAGAGGGAAAATATCCTTATTTGTCTCTCACGGGACGCATCCTGTACCAATAAATCAATATCATGAAATTTCGATATTCAATATGTGCAGAGGTTTTATGCTCGGGGACTACAGTCACATCGCCATCAGTACTCCTGTGCAGAAATTGCATCTACAGTATTTCAAAAACAAATACAAAAATATAAAAAATGAAGAAATAAATACAGAACCACTCATCTTTGCAAATGTAACTGAAACAGACAGACTGAAAAATAGGACATCTTTCGGGTTCTTACCGCATGAGAAGGTTATTGTACATGCAGTATCTCTTAAATGGAGAGGTATGGAGAGATATTATTTTCTTGAGACAATTGATGAGTATTTTTCTGATTTAGCAGATACAGTCAGCGCCGTGAATAAAACTGATAATACCAGATTAATAATAAGGTTGCACCCGGGCATTGATTTAAATGAGTTGCGGCTCTTTTTGCCTGAATCAGATAAATATATTATTAACAGTTCCGGGCAATTTAAAGATGTTCTATCGTCTGCAGATTTATTGATAAGTTATTCTTCTACTACGATAGATGAGGCATTGATAAATAAAATACCCGTATTGCTCTATGATAAGTGGAACAGATATAATCACTTCCAAACCGGGGTTTACGAGACTCGGGAATCAGAAGATATTTTCCCTGTTTGTTATGTAAACAGCAGAGATAAACTTGATGAGGCATTACAGTTTATGCTTGAAAAAGAAGAGATGCTAAAGAAAGAGGATTTTGATATAAACAAGTATAAATATGCAGATAATTATAAAGACAATTTCTACCGATTTATCAAAAAAACTCTAAAACAAAAGGGGGAGAGCAGTGAAGATAGTAGGTATAATTCCTGCGAGGTTAGGCACCGATAAGGTTCCTTTTCAAAATATAAAGGAACTGGGTGGTATACCGTTAGTTAATTATACGGTTAGGACAATGAACAAGGTAAAGTTATTAGATGACATAGTTATTTTCGCATCTGAACCCGTCATATGCGACCATATCTATCAAGGTCTTCGATATAGGTATATGGAAAGGTCTAAACGTCTTGATGCTCCGGAGACTACGACTCAGGAGATTATAGCCGAGTTTTTAAAAAAGGATAACGCAGATGTAATTGTCTTATGGCATATTACTTCACCGTTTCTCAGGCCGGAAACCATCTCTGAATGCATAGAAAAAGTCAGCACAGGAGAATATGATTCTGCGTTTACTGCTGTAGAAATTAAAAAATTTTGTTGGTTTAGAGGAAAGCCTTTAAATTATTCACTATCTATCTCTACTCCCCGCACCCAGGATATTGAGCCTGTAATAGTAGAACAAGGCCATTTATATGTTTTTAGACATGAGGTTTTCGAAAAGACCGGACAGCGAATAGCCCATAATCCGTATATAAAGATTATAGATCATCTTGAAGCTCATGAAATCAGCAGCATTGAAGACTTTAAGATTGCAGAGTTGATCGTCAATACGGGATTTTTTGATCTTGATTAGAATGAAAGTTGTTGCGTTCACGCCATCTCGTTTAAACAGTCAAAGGGTTCCGCAGAAAAATATAAAAAAGCTTGGCGGGGTGCCATTGGTGAATTATGCCCTTTGGACCATGAACAAAATAGAATTGATTAATGAAATAATTGTATTTGCTTCTGAACCTTCTATCTGTGATTTCATAAAAAGCGGAATAAGATATAAATATCTTGAACGGCCCGCTTTTTTAGACACACAAGTTGCAAAAGTTCAGGACCTTATAAGGGAATTTTTAAAGCTATATGATGCAGATATAATTATGATGTTTCACATTACCTCACCTTTTCTTAGACCTGAAACAGTCCATGAATGTTTGGAGAAAGTCAGATTTGGGGGTTACGATTCGGCCTTAACAGCTTTTATGATAGATAGGCGGTGCTGGTTTAAAGGAAAACCTTTAAATTTTTCTTATGAAGAAGAGGATGGAGGACAAATTAGCCCGGTTATTGTTGAGCATAGCATTTATGTTTTCAAGAAAGAAGTGTTTGAAACAACCGGTCAGCGAATTTCAAACAATCCATATATTAAAATTATAGACCATTTTGAAGGCCATGATATTGACACGACTGAGGATTTCAGGATTGCCGAATTGATTGTAAATACGGGATTGTTTGACCTCCATTAACCCGAATAATGCATTTAAGAAACCACAGAGTTCACAGAGGTATTCTTAAAATATTAAAAAAACTTTTATTTTCAAATAACTCTCTGTGTCCTTTTTTATATATTTTGCGAATAGCAAGATTCATCTCTGAATAAAAGAATGCACAGAGAAAAGAGTAAAAACATGTTGATTTTCTTTTATTATCAATATATTTCTCTGTGTCCTCTGTGGTTAATTGCAGTTTTTGGGTTAACATAATGAGTAGTAATTTGTTTAAGAAATATTCGGTATCCCTTGATAAATCACATTATGAGATTTTAATCGGCAGAGATATTATTGCCGAGGCAGGCAGATTTCTGGCCGGGAAAACTGATGATAAAAGGGTCTTAATTGTTGTTGACGAATTTTTAAAAGATACGGCGCTGAATTTATTGCTGCAGGAACTAACTAAAGAGGGATTTAAAGTGTATATCCATACTTTTGAAGCCGGAAAACAAAATAAAAATATAAATGAAGCAATGAAGATTTACGAAGTACTTGAGTCCAACGATTTTGCCCGCGACTCTGCGATAATCGCAATAGGCGGAGGAGTAATAGGCGACCTTGTCGGCTTCGTGGCAAGCACTTATCTCAGGGGGATAAATCTTATACATATCCCTACCACTTTAACAGCAATGATAGACAGCAGTATAGGGGGCAAGGTAGCGATCAATTTCAGGAAGACGGTAAATGCTATAGGCAACTACTATCATCCTCTGTTAAATATTATAGATTTTCAGTTTATTGAAACACTGCCTGACAGGGAACTTAAGGGGGGGCTTGCCGAGATTATCAAGTGTTCAATTATTTGTGATCGTGCATTATTTGATTATCTTAGCACTCATAGCACAGATATTTTAAATTGTGAAGAAAGTTCTTTAGTCACGATATGCAGCCGTGCAATAGAGATAAAGCTTGATCACGTTGTTGGTGATGTTAAGGAACAGAATAAAAGGCTTAAGCTTAACTATGGTCATACGCTTGGTCATGCAATAGAGACGTCAACAGGCATTTTTGAAGAGGTTTACAGACATGGACAAGGAGTTTCTCTTGGTATGGTGGGGGCGGCTTTGATTGCAAGAGATTATATGAATTATAATGATGACATTCTGCATAAGCATGAAGAGGTGCTGAAGAAATATGGTCTTCCGGTGAGGGTTGAATCAGGGAAATTCGGCTTTGAGAGGGCAAAACTTTTAAAGGAATGCCTGAGAAACATCTGGAAGGATAAAAAAAGAAAAGGGAATAAGTTAAGATTTATACTGCCGGTAGAAGTTGGAAGGTGTGAAATATATAACGATGTTCCTGACAAACTTATTGAAAGGGCATTTGAGTATCTGATAACAGAATGAAAGAGCAGTTTTCAATTAAAAATAAGGTCTGCATAATAACAGGCGCCGGCAAGGGGATAGGAAGGGAGACAGCCCGGCTTTTTTACGGCGAAGAAACGCTGCTTGCGCTTATCACGAGAGATAAATCAGACCTTAATTCCTTGAAAAAAGAAACAGGGTTTGATGATAACAGGGTGTTGCTTTACGAGGGTGATGTTTCAGATGAAGAAACTGTTAAGAGGTTTGTAGAAGAGACGATCAACAAATTCGGAAAGATAGATGTCCTCATAAATAATGCCGGTATGCGTTTCAGAAAAATCTTCCTTGATATTACTACTGAGGAATGGAATAGAGTAATCAATACAAATCTTAATAGCATTTACTTCTTTTGCAGAGAAGCAGGTCGCCATATGGTTGAGCAGAGAAGCGGAAGAATTATCAATATCGCCTCTATTGTGGGGACACTCGGTCTGCCAGAACTTGCCGCATACGGCGCCTCCAAGGGAGGAGTAATTACTCTTACAAAATGTCTTGCACTTGAGTGGGCAGAATACAACATCAATGTCAATGCTATCGCCCCGGGCTTCTGTGAGACATCATATGCAGAGAATTTTAAAAAGAAGACAGATTTGTATAAATTTACACTTGAGAGAACACCGCAAGGAAAATGGGGCGCTTCTTTAGATGTTGCAAATGCCTGCCAGTTTCTTGCTTCGGACGCAGCAAAGTACATCACTGGAGAGGTTTTGAATGTTGACGGCGGCTGGAGCGCATGGTAGAAGCTAAAAGTTCTAACACCATTTTTTGCAGGATATACTAATGAGAATACTTTTTATACTTCCTGATGTAGATTCTTTCCATAAGCTTCATATTCATTTTGGAATAGCTTATATTTCCGGCATATTGAAAGCCAATGGTTACAACAATATAAAATTTTTATCTGTTTCAAGCGTTAATGACTATCAAGCCGTTGTGAATGAAGTTATGTCGTTTAAGCCTGATATCGTCGGTTTTACATCGGTTGAAACACAATTTGGCAACGTTATAACCCTATCAAAGCTCATAAAAGAAAAACATGAATGCCTAATAGTGTGCGGGGGCGCATTTCCTACACTCTATCCCGAATGTATTGAAGATGCAAAATATCTGGATGGAATTTTCAGAGGAGAGAGTGAGACAGCGTTCCTTAGATTTGTCAGGGCAGTTGAAAACGGCGAAGATTATCGTAATATTGATAACTTCTGCTTTTATGATGAAAAAGAAAACCGTGTTATTAAAAACAATTTAATGCCGATTGAAAATGACCTTGATCATTTAGGATTTCCAGATAGAGGCATTTTTAATTTTCAAGAAATTATTGATTCTTCCGGGGCAGCACCGTTTATGTTTAACAGGGGTTGCCCGTATAATTGCTCCTTTTGCTCAAATCATGCGTTGGCTTCTGTGTATGGCAGGCGCAGTAATATTACAAGGAGAAGAAGCGTAGAATCTTGTATTGATGAAATCAAGGAGACTGATAAAAGATTTAAATTTGATGTTATCCATGTCTGGGATGATTTATTTATATCAGACAGAAAATGGTTATACGAATTTCTTGGCAGGTATAAATCGGAAATAAGGAAACTTTTTATGTGCACAACGCGGTCAAATCTGTGTGATGATGAGTTATTTAAGAAGCTTAAAGAGGGAGGCTGTTATAGAGTTCATATGAGCCTGGAATCCGGGAATGATTTTATAAGGAATAAAATTATGAGAAGGAATATCTCTAAAGAGACCATAATAAAATCATTTAATCTGGCTAATAAATACGGAATCCAGATAAGCGCATCTTCTATTATCGGCATTCCCTTTGAGACAGAAGATATGATAAAAGAGACGATAAGCCTTTTAGGGTCACTTAAAATAGACAGCCCCGGAGTGAATATTTTTTATCCTTATATTGGCACAAGATTAAGAGAGATCTGCGTCGAATACGGAATGCTTGAATCCGCAATAAAATATGATGTGCGGGAAAGAAGGGAAAGCGTATTAAATTTGCCCCATATAAGCAAAGAAAGATTACAGTATTATTATAATAATTTTGAGGAATTAGTGAGGGCTAAAGAAGGGTTTTCGCCATATATTAAATGCAAGATGAAAAAGGCATATAAAAGATTTCTCCCAAATAAATTGCAACATATAGTAAGAAATCTAAGGCAACAGAAAATTAATACAAATGCCTTCCCAGTTTATTCCGAGGATTAGGGTTATAAAGTAGCAGAATCAAAAAGTGCAGCGCATTATAAATTCTATAATAAATAGGTTAAGAGATCTTTCCAAGCTATGGATGCTTTGGAAGCCGGATTTTTTGTGGCTTTATAAAAACCGTTTTTTAAGAATGGATGCAAATGTAGCAATAAATAATGAGAGTCGGAGACTCTTTCACATAGACAGATATGAATTTGCTGCTAATTATTTAAGGAATAAGTGGGGTGACGGTTTAGTAATACTTGATGCAGCATGTGGCACCGGATATGGTTCTGACATTTTTAAAAAAATAAAACCAGAACAAATAATAGGTATTGATAATTGTTCTAAAACCATTAAATATGCAAATAAAAAATATGGCAATGGTCATTGCATATTTAAACAGTGTGATATAACAGATATGAAAGAATTGAAAGAAGGGATGTTTGATGCCTGTGTCTCATTTGAAACTATAGAGCATATTGAGCAGCCTATTGTTTTCCTAAAAAATATAAGCAGAGTGTTAAAAAATGAAGGTATTTTAATAGTCTCAACTCCTAATAAATGGGGTTTAACGAAAGATCATAAGTTTGACTATGATTATGAGTTATTGAGGGATCATCTGGAAAGATATTTCCACATAGAGGATATCTATGTGGAAAATAGCGGATGCATGGAATTGTGGGTTAATAGGGGTGCACCTCGCAGACTGGTAAAGGCTATGCCTGAAAATATTGAGAAGGCGGAGTGTTTTATTGCTGTGTGTAAGAAAATAAAGAAAAGTCTATCTAATTCAAAAATAAAATGACAAGTATTGAAGACAGTTACATTATAAAACCATTCTTTAAGTACACTAAAAAAGCACATATAAAACTGAATAAAATACAGATGGCCACCCGGGATAAAGTGCAGCAGAAAATTGATATTGGTGACTACAAACTGCAAGAGTTCCCCTGTCTTTGCGGTGAAAAAGATGATGTTGTTATATCAGAAACTGACAGATATGGTTTACATCTAAAGACAGTAATTTGTAAAAACTGTGGTTTATTAAGAACTAATCCAAGATTAGACAGTAAGTCTTTGGATGGATTTTACAAGGAAGAATACAGGGATTTATATATGGGGCCAGAGTACGGAGAAATGAAGGACTATTTTTTAAATATGGTTGAACGGGGAAAGACGGTTTGTAGTTTAATTAAAAGATGCCTGCCGCAAATCAATTTCAAAGAATTAAATGTTCTTGAAATAGGGTGTTCAGTAGGCGGCATATTAATTCCTTTTTTGGAAGCAGGCGCAACCGTGAAAGGTTATGACTATGATCAGCGTTATTTAGATTACGGGAATAGATACAATCCTGATTTAAATTTGTGTTTTGGCGGGCTTGAGGACTTAAAACCAGAGAATAAGAAATATGACCTGGTAATCATTAACCATGTTTTAGAACATCTTATAGACCCTCAATATGCTATTAGACTGATAAAAAGTAAATTAGAATCTGATGGAGTTTTCTACATTTCTGTTCCGGGATTAAAAAATCCTGAATATTATTACAGTCCTACAAAAAGTTTTCTGGGCTCTTTGCATATAGGGCACATTTATTATTTTACAAAATCATCCTTAAGATATCTTATGAATGACTTTGATGTGCTCTATATGGATGATGAGATTAGAGCCGTTTCCCAATATAAAAATAAAAAATCCGATTTCCCCCTGAACATGGAAAATGAATTTTCTGCAAATTTAAAATTTATACTGGCTTATGAAAAAAGCCTGAACTGGAAGATAAAGAGATTGGGGATTGTTTTAAAGAACTACCCTTATCTCATAAAGCTTTCTTTTGCCAAAGTGTTTTCTAAATTGTGTTAAGACAATTCGCAATAAACCGTTCCGACCTAAACACTTATGATATCTGAGAAGGAAAATTCAACAGGTTTTATTCAGAGATTAAAAAAATATAAGGCATTAAGCCCGATCCTATCTTTTGGCAAAAAATATGTATATAACATATACATAAGGGCAAGATTATCGGCGGATAATGTCCCCTCGGAAGTGTGGATAGAAAATACAAATATGTGTAATGCACGATGTATCATGTGCCCGAGAGAGAAACAGACAAGAAAAAGCGGGTTCATGGATATCAAGTTATATGAAAAATTGATTAAAGAAATCTCTAAACATAAAGGGAAGGTAAACAGGGTGCATATGCATAACTATGGCGAACCGTTACTTGATAAAGATCTAGTAAAACGGATCAAGTTAGCCAAAGACCACGGTATAAAATATACATATTTTGTGACAAATGCCTCTTTACTTACACCTGATAAATCCAGGCAGTTGATTGAGGCAGGTCTGGATGAATTCAAAGTAAGCTTTTACGGGACTGATTCTGAAACATATAATGAGACCATGAAAGGACTTGATTTTGAAAAGACCTTTAATAACCTGAAAGATTTTTTCAGGATTAGAAAGGAAATGGGGAGAAAAGCGCCTATAGTGATATTGCAATATCTTCCGTTAGAAACGAATAAATTTAGGATCAAAGAATTTATTTTCCTTATGAAATCTCTTATCAATGAAAGTATCGGTGATTCTTTAAACATATTTGCACTGCATAATTACGGGGACGGAAGATCGTATCTCAAACCCGGAAAAATAACAGGTATCTGCAGATATCCGTGGCGTACAATGGTGATCTTGCATGACGGAAGGGTTGTGCTATGCTGTCTTGATTATAACGGCGTGCAGGTCGTAGGAGATGTTAATAAAAACACTATTGAAGAAATATGGAACAGCGAGCGGTATAAACAAGTCAGGGAAAACTTCAAAAGCCTTCGCTATGGTAATTACCAGATTTGCAAGGACTGTACTGTAATAATATAGGCAACATTGTCTGTGTTACAACAATGCTCAAAATTGTTCACGCCCTTAATATAAAAAAGATTTTAAAATTTTATGCAAAGACAAAATCCCCATGCTCATTTATTATTCCGGATAATGCTTTGAAAAAATATAGCGGGATATTAAAGCACAATGGATTGAAGGAAATTGAAGTTACAGAGATTGACGACGAGGAAAAGATTTTCTGTGAAAAAGAATACATTAACAACATAGCAAATCTTAGTCTTCATTATCACTCGGCAGAGTGGTGGGCAAACCCTGTTTCTGAAAAAAACGAACATATTTCTTCCCATTACAAAAATCTTTGTTTTTTCTACAGCCTGATAAAAACACTGCAACGCTATTTTACTTCTGGCATGTCTGTTTTTGTTTTATGCAACAGGGAAATCTTTGAACCGTTAAAAGTCTATTGTTATCAAAATAGTATAAAAATAACGTCTCTTGAGAACCCTTTTATTTTCAGGATGAGGGGAAGTTATGAAAAGGTTTTTTTTGCACTAAAAATCATAGTTTTTCTTATAAAAACATTTGCCAGAAAAATTTATGTCACCCACGAACTGAAATACAAGATAAGAGAAGAGATTGATAACAAAAAAGATTACTATGTCATCAGGACATGGCTTGATGGCCGTTTTTTGACAACGGGTGCAGATTATCAGGATGCCTATTTTGGAAAACTTCCTGGATATGCAATAAAAAATGGATATAATGTTTTGCTGCTTGCCGGTATACTCAATAACTATAGGGAAATAATTAACAAAACAAAGGTTACGAACAACATTTTAATTGTCCCGGAAGAATATTTTCTTGATTATTCAGATTTTTTTCGCCTGTTAGGATACATTACTCGTGAAAGAATAAAGCTTAGACAGAAAATATTTTTTAATGGCATAGATGTAACGGCTCTTTATAAGAGAGAGATTGAAAAAGGCTGTTTCAATATAGTGTATGCACAAAACATTTTGAGATATTTTATAGCAAGAAGATTTGCACAGAGCGTTAACTTCAAAACCTATATACATACTTATGAAAATTATGCATGGGAAAAAATGACCATTCTCGGAATAAGGGAAATTAAACCAGAGGGGAAACTTCTTGCTTTCCAACATGCTTTTATCTCAAGGAATTCTTTTAAATATTTTTTTGGAAAAGCAGAAAAAAATATAACGCCATTACCAGATAAAATTATTACAATGGGAAGGGTAACGAAAGAGATACTGGAGAAATATGGGGATTACAGCCCGGAGATGCTAAAAATAGGAAGTGCTTTGAGGCAGGAATATATAGGCAGTCTAACACCTTTAAAAAGAAGACTTTTCAATAAGATTATAGTCCCTCTCACCATGGTCAGGAACGAATCCGTTTTGATAATGAATTTTTTGTATGATTCCGGACTCCCACAGAGGAATATTAAAGTTTTAATCAGATGCCATCCAGCGGCTCCTTTTGAGTCATTTAGAAAGAATATCAATTTTGAACTCCCTGATAATTTTATTATCAGTAACGAGAAAAGTGTGAATGAAGAATTAACCACAACTGATATGGTTTTATACACATGGACAACAGTCGCTGTAGAGGCAATAAAACTCGGATTGCCGGTGATCTACCTTGATATACTTGCTCCTATGTATGTTGACCCGTTATTTGAATGTAACGCTCTTAAAAGAACTGTTAAAAAACCCGATGAACTACTGCCGGTAATAGAGAATTTTTACAATATGGATGATGAGCTTTTTTATAAAGAACATAAGGTGGCACAGGAATATCTGAAAGAATATTTTTATCCTGTAACCCG
>Ga0214473_10007595_pt1 | contig 12848 bp, 12 predicted proteins | sample RVTome_7_FD_203509 | JGI IMG/M metagenome (GOLD analysis project Ga0214473, IMG submission 203509) | Soil microbial communities from uranium-contaminated site in the Upper Colorado River Basin, Wyoming, United States - RVT98D197 | ecosystem: Environmental > Terrestrial > Soil > Contaminated >...
CCGATGAACTCCGCTCGCCTGTGGCTCGGCGATGAATAGCGGAGAAGAGAGCGATCCGGAGGGGACCCCGCCCCTGCCGTCTGCGACGCTCGCCGCGGCTGCCGCACCGGCCGCGGAGGCCGCCTTGCGCCGCGGGCCCCGCACGGGCTACGCGGACATCTGGGGTCTCTCCTGGCCGGTGATGCTCTCGCAGGCACTCGCCAACGCGGTGAGCCTGATCGACGTCGCCATGGTGGGACGCCTCGGGTCCGACGCGGTGGCCGCCGTCGGCTACGCCGGACAGTTCTTCTCGCTCGCGCAGTCCGTCCTCTTCGCCGTCTCGGCGGCGTGCGTGGCGCTCATGGCGCGCGCGATCGGGGCCGGCTCTGCCCTCCGCGCCCGCCGCTCGCTCGCCGCGTCGATCGCGACCGCGACGGCGACGGCCGCCCTGATCAGCGCCGTCGTGGTGGCGTCGCCACGAACGCTGCTCCGGGCGCTCGGCGCGGAGCCGGCCGTGATCGAGCTCGCGATTCCCTACCTGTGGCTCCTGCTCGGCTCCTCGCTCCTCCTCGCTCCCTCGATGATGCTCGAAAGCGGCCTGCGCGCGAACCGGGACACCCGCACGCCGATGCTGATTGCGCTGGTCGTTACGATCGTGAAGGTGCTCGGGAACGCGGTGCTGATCTTCGGCGCGCTCGGCCTGCCCCGCCTCGAGCTCGTCGGCGCCGGGATCGCGACGGCGGTCGCGCAGGTGGTGGGTCTCGCGCTCTTCGCGACGGTCTGCGCCCGCGAAGAGCCGGGCGCGCCCCGCGCCGTCGGCGTCGCGGACTTCCGCGCCGCCGGGTCGCGGCTCCCGAGCGTGATGCGCCTCGCGCTCCCCGGCATCGGGGAACGCCTGGCGATGAACGTCGGGCTGCTGGTCTACTTCCGCGTGCTCGCGCACTACGGCACGGAGGCGATCGCCGCGTACACCGTCGGAGTCCGCCTGCTCGCCTTCTCGTGGATTCCGGGGACGGGGCTCGGCGTGGCCGCCGCGACCCTCGTCGGCCAGGCGCTCGGCGCCGGGGACGCTCGAGGGGCCACCCGGACCGGCTGGCGCACGATGCGGCTGGCACTTCTGGTCGCCGTCGTCCTCGGCGCCGTCTGCGCCCTGTGGCGGGTCGAGCTCGCGCAGCTCTTCGTGGACGACCCGGCGACCGTGGCGGCCCTGCTGCCCTTCCTGTTGTGCCTGGCCGTCTCCCAGCCCTTCCTCCAGGCGCACTTCGCTCTCGGCGGGGCGCACCGCGGCGCAGGCGACACGACGACGCCCTTCCTCGCCGCGACGGCGGGGAGCTGGGTGTTCCGGCTGCCGCTGGCCTTCGGTCTGGCCTACGGCCTCGACGCCCCGATCGCGTGGGTGTGGTGGGCGCTCAGCGTCGACCATCTCACCCGGATGGCGTGGATGGCGTGGTCGTTCCGGCGCGGGCGCTGGCTTCGTGCCTAGGCCTCGCCCTCGATGGCGATCAGGAGGCCGTCGGGGCCGGCGTCGACGCGGACGCGGCCGCCGCGTGCGAGGCGACCGAAGAGCAGCTCGTCGGCGAGGCGGTCCTTGAGCTCCGTCTGGATCACGCGGGCCATCGGGCGCGCTCCGAAGACCGGGTCGTAGCCCTTCTGCGCCAGCCAGGCGCGCGCCGCATCGCTGAGCTCGAGCGCGACGCGCCGCTCGCGCAGCTGGTCGGCGACGTCCGCCACGAACTTTTCGACCACGCGACCCATCACCTCGGGACCGAGCCCCGAGAAGCTCACCACCTCGTCGAGGCGATTGCGGAACTCCGGACTGAACAGGCGCTCGACCTGCTTCTGGCCGTCGCCCGCGCGCCCCCCCTCGAAGCCGATCGCCCGCGCCGCCAGCTCCCGGGCGCCGACGTTCGAGGTCATGATCAGCGTCACGTGCCGGAAGTCCGCCTCGCGCCCCTGGTTGTCGGTGAGCGTCGCGTGGTCCATCACCTGGAGCAGGATGTCGAAGAGGTCGGGGTGCGCCTTCTCGATCTCGTCGAGGAGCAGCACCGCGTAGGGCTGCTTGCGGATCCGCTCGACGAGCTGCCCTCCCTGGTCGTAGCCGACGTAGCCCGGCGGCGCGCCGATCATGCGAGCCACCGCGTGCTTCTCCATGTACTCGCTCATGTCGAAGCGCAGGAAGGGAACGCCGAGGACGCGGGCCAGCTGCTTCGAGAGCTCGGTCTTGCCGACGCCGGTCGGCCCCGTGAAGAGGAAGCAGCCGATCGGGCGGTCCTTGCCGCCGAGGCCCGCGCGAGCACGGCGCATCGCCCGCGCCACCACCGAGATGGCGTGGTCCTGCCCGAAGACCAGCTTTCCGAGCTCGGCCTCGAGATGCTCGAGGCGCTCGCGATCGGCGCCGGTTGCGCGGACGGCGGGGACGTTCGCCATTCGCGCCACCACCTCCTCGACGTCGCGCACCCCGACCGTCTTGCGCTTGCGCGAGGTCGGCCGCAGCCGAACCGCGGCGCCCGTCTCGTCCATCACGTCGATGGCCTTGTCGGGCAGGAAGCGGTCGTTCAGGTAGCGCAGCGAGAGGTCCACGGCCGCCTGGAGGGCGGGCGCCGTGAAGCGGACGCCGTGGTGGTCCTCGTAGCGCGAGACCAGGCCCTGGAGGATGCGCAGGGTCTCCTCCGGCGAGGGCTCCGGCACGTCGACGCGCTGGAAGCGGCGCGAGAGCGCGCGGTCGCGCTCGAAGTGGCGATACTCCTGGTAGGTCGTCGAGCCCATGCAGCGCAGCTCGCCGGCCGCGAGCAGCGGCTTCAGCAGGTTCGAGGCATCGACGGTGGTCCCGGAGGCCGAGCCGGCGCCGAGGATGGTGTGGATCTCGTCGATGAAGAGGATCGGCTTCGGACGGGCGCGGATCGCCGCGACGAGCGCCTTGAAGCGCGCCTCGAAATCACCCCGGTAGCGCGTTCCGGCGAGCAGCGCCCCGAGGTCGAGCGAGAAGACCTCCGCATCGCGTAGATCGTCGCCGACGCGGCCCTCGTGGATGCGGAGTGCCAAGCCCTCGGCGATCGCGGTCTTGCCGACCCCCGTCTCGCCGACCAGGATCGGGTTGTTCTTCCTGCGCCGGGCGAGGATCTGCACGATCCGCTCGAGCTCGCGCGCGCGTCCGATCAGCGGGTCGAGCTGGCCCCGCGCCGCGCGCGCCGTGAGGTCGCTCGCGAAGGCCGCGAGCGGGTCCGCCGGGACCTCCGCATCCCCCGCACCCTCGCTGCCCGTCGGGGTGCGGATCTCCTCGGCGCCCCCCGCCCCGAGCTTCGAGATGCCGTGGGAGACGTACTGGAGCACGTCGAGGCGCGAGATCCCCTGCCCGCGCAGCAGTGAGGTCGAGTACGAGTCCGGCTCCTGGAAGATCGCGGCGACGAGGTCGCCCGCGTCCACCTCGGCCTTCTCGGCGCTCTCGCAGTGCCGGAGCGCGTTCTGGAGCACGCGGTGGAACGCGAGCGTCTGCCGCGCATCGTAGGGCTCGTCGCCCGGGAGCTTCTCGAGGTCCTCCCGGAAGAAGCGCTCGAGGGCCTCGCGCAGGATCTGCGCGTCGCCGCCCACGTGGCGGATGATCTCGAGCCCGCGCTCGTCGTGGAGCAGCGCAAAGAGCAGGTGCTCGACGGTCACGTAGGCGTGCCGCCGCGAGATCGCCTCGCGCACGGCGGCCTGGAGGGTCAGATGCAGCTCGCGACCGATCTGGCTCATTCCTTCTCGACTCCCGCGCGCAGAGGATAGCTGCGCTCCTCCGCGGCGCGGTGCACGAGCGCCACCTTGGTCTCCGCCACCTCGAGCACGTAGACGCCGGCCACCCCGAGCCCCGAGCGGTGGATCTGGAGCATGATCTGCGTGGCCGCCGCGGGGCTCTTGCCGAAGATCCGCTCGAGGACCGAGACCACGAACTCCATCGGCGTGTAGTCGTCGTTGAAGAGCAGCACCTTGAAGCGCGCCGGGCGAGCCGTCTTGCGCCGCGTCGCCGTGGCGACCCCGCCCTCGCGCCGCGGGTCTCCGACCTGCGGATCGAAGGGGTCTCCCCCACCGGGGCCGGGCGGACCGGAAGCGTGGCTCCGCATCCCGGGAGGATAGCAAGACCGGACGGCGGCCCGACTCCGCTCGACCGCTACAGCAAGCGCGAAGCGCGCGCAGCGAGCCGAAGGCGAGCGAAGTCCGGGCCCCCGGTAAAGCAAGCGCGAAGCGCGCGCAGCGAGCCGAAGGCGAGCGAAGCCCGGGCCCCCGGTAAGGCAAGCGCAAAGCGCGCGCAGCGAGCCGAAGGCGAGCGAAGCCCGGGCCCCCGGTAAGGCAAGCGCGAAGCGCGCGCAGCGAGCCGAAGGCGAGCGGAGTAGGCCACCACCGCCCAGATCCTGGCACCGTCCTCGAAACGGCCCCCGCTACACTCGCTGCGCATGCCCACGATCGAGCTGCTCGACGGCGTGGCGCAGGTCCCGCCCGCCGCCTGGAACGCCCTCGTGGGCGACGAGTCGCCCTTCCTCGAGTGGGAGTGGCTCGCCTCCCTCGAAGACGCGGGCGTCGTGGGCGCGGCCGAGGGCTGGCTGCCGCGTCCCCTCGTCGCCCGGGAGGGCGACCAGCTGCTCGCCGCGTGCCCCGTCTACGTGAAGACGCACAGCGAAGGGGAGTTCGTCTTCGACTTCGCCTGGGCGGACGCCGCCCTGCGCGCCGGCATCCGCTACTACCCGAAGCTCCTGGTCGGCGTGCCCTTCACACCGGTCACCGGCGCCCGCTTCCTCGTGGCGCCCGGCGAGGACCGCCCGGCGTGGATCCGCCGCCTCGCAGAGACCCTGCGCGAGCTGTGTACGGCGAACGGCTTCTCCGGGGTGCACGTGAACTTCTGCCGCGAGGACGAGCTCACCGCCTTCGAGGGGAGCGCGTATCTCCCCCGCATCGGCATCCAGTACCACTGGCGCAACGCGGGCTACGCGAGCTTCGAGGACTACCTGGCGGCGCTGCGCAGCAAGCGCCGCAACCAGGTGCGCCGCGAGCGCGCCTTCGTCCGAGAGCAGGGAATCCGCGTCGAGGCGGTCGCCGGCGCGGCGATCCCGGACGAGCTCTTCGCATCGATGTACCGCTGCTACCGCTCCACGGTCGACCAGCAGGTCTACGGCCGGCGCTACCTGAACGCGCGCTTCTTCGAGCTCTTGCGGGAACGCTTCCGCGAGCGGCTGTGCTTCTTCGTGGCCCGCCGCGGCGAGGAGATCGTGGCCGGCACCACGAACGTGTTCAAGGGCAACACCTTCTACGGGCGCTACTGGGGCGCGCTCGAGCCCGTTCGCTACCTCCACTTCGACGTCTGCTACTACGCGGCAATCGAGTGGTGCATCGAGCGCGGGCTCGAGTGCTTCGAGCCCGGCGCCGGAGGGAACCAGAAGCTGCTGCGGGGCTTCGACCCGCAGCCGACCTGGAGCCTGCACCTGCTCGCGGAGCCGCGCCTGGCGCGCGCCGTGGCGCGTCACCTCGAGGCGGAGCGCGAGGAGGCCGGCCGCGCGCTCGGGGCCCTGCGCGGCGTGAGCGCAATCAAGACCACGCGCGCCGGCGACGGGCCGTGAAACGCCTGCTCGCGATCCTCCTCTTCGCGGCGTTTCTTCCCGCACCGCCTTCCGCCGCGCGGGGAGTCGACGCGGAGCTCTGGGGCGCGATCCTCGCGCGCCACACGCGCGAAGTCCCGGACACGGCGGGCGTGCGCGTCGACACCCGCGGCCTCGCGGACTCGCCCGACTGGAAGCGACTCGTGGCCGGGCTCGCCGACGCGGATCCCGACGGCCTCGAGGGACGCGCCGAGCGCCTCGCCTTCTGGATCGACGCCTACAACATCCTCGCGATCGATCTCGTCGTGCGACACCCGGGCATCGAGAGCATCCGCGACATCGGGAGCCTGCTCCGGCCGGTCTGGGATCGCGAGGCGGGACGCGTCGGCGGGCGCGCGCGCAGCCTCGGCCAGATCGAGCACGAGATCCTCCGGCCGATGGGCGAGCCGCGCATCCACGGCGCGATCGTGTGCGCGTCCGTCTCCTGCCCGCCGCTGCGCCGGGAGCCCTTCGCGGCGGCGCACCTCGACGCAGAGCTCGACGACCAGATGCGTCGCTGGCTCGCGAGCCCCGAGAAGGGGCTCCGCGTCGATCGGGAGTCCGGCACGCTCCTCCTGAGCCGCGTCTTCGACTGGTTCGCGGAGGACTTCGAGGCGGGCGGCGGCGTGCTCGCATTCGTGTCCCGGTACGCGCCCGAGGCCGAGCGCGCCTGGCTCGCGGCGCGCCCCGGCAAGGTGCGGATCCGCTACCTGCCCTACGACTGGGCGCTCAACGCGCTCGGCCCCTCCGACGCGCGGCCGTGAGGCCGACGGGCTAGATTCCGGTGCGCGTGGATGCGGACGGACTCACGGGACGGGTCGCGGTGGTCACCGGCGGGGCGTCGGGGATCGGCCGCGCCGCGGTGGAGAGCTTCGGGGCCGCCGGTGCGCGCGTCTTCGTCGCGGACCTGAATCCCCCCGCCGAGGGCGCCGGCGAGTGGATTCGCACCGACGTCGCCGACCCGGCGTCCGCCGCGGCGCTCGCGCGCGAGGTGATCGGACGCGCCGGCCCTCCGCGCGTGCTCGTGAACGCCGCCGGATGGGACCGCATCGCCCCCTTCGCGGAGATGGAGAGCGAGCTCATCGAGAGGATCGTCCGGATCAATCTGCTGGGCGCGATGCACATCTGCCGCGCCTTCCTCACCGCGATGCTCGAGGCGCGCGGCGGTGCGATCGTGAACGTGGCGAGCGACGCCGGGCGCGTCGGCAGCAGCGGCGAGACGGCCTACGCCGGGGCCAAGGGGGGCATCATCGCGTTCACCAAGTCGCTCGCGCGAGAGACGGCGCGGCAGGGCATCCGCGCCAACTGCGTCTGCCCGGGTCCAACGGACACGCCGCTCTTCGCCTCGCTGCCCGAGAAGCTCCGCGGCGCCCTCGTGCGAGCGATCCCCTTCGGGCGCCTCGCCCGCCCCGAGGAGGTCGCGGAGGTGATCCGCTTCTTCGCGAGCGATCGCTCGGGATTCGTGACCGGCCAGGTCCTGAGCGTGAGCGGCGGCCTCACGATGGCCGGCTGAGATCGGAGACTCCGTGGACTACACCGACATCCGCTTCGAGCTGGAGGATGGCATCGCCGTCGTGACGATCGATCGCCCGGCGCGGATGAACGCCTTCCGCGGGCGCACCGTCGAGGAGCTGATCCACGTGTTCACCCGCACCTGGGCCGACTCCGAGGTCGCCTGCGTGATCCTGACCGGCGCAGGGGACCGGGCCTTCTGCGCGGGCGGAGACCAGAAGGAGTACGTCGAGACGGGCGGCTACGGCACGAGCCGCAACGGCCTCTTCGAGATCGAGGCGCTGCACCAGGTGATCCGGAACGTCCCGAAGCCGGTGATCGCCGCCGTGAACGGGCTCGCGATCGGTGGGGGGCAGGTGCTCCAGGTCGTCTGCGACGTCTCGATCGCGGCCGAGCACGCCCGCTTCGGGCAGGCCGGCCCGCGGGTCGGGTCCTTCGACGCCGGCTACGGCACCGCCTACCTGGCCCGGGTGGTGGGCGAGAAGCGCGCCCGCGAGCTGTGGTTCTTCTGCCGCCAGATCGACGCGGCCACGGCCGAGCGCTGGGGGCTCGTGAACGCGGTCGTCCCGAAGCAGCGCCTGCTGCCCGAGGCGATGGCCTGGGCGCGCGAGGCCGCAGCGCTCTCGCCGACGGCGCTGCGCTTCCTCAAGGCCTCGTTCAACGCGGACACCGCCCACGTCTTCGGCCAGGGGCAGCTCGCCTTCGCCGGGCTCGACGTCTTCGGCAAGACCGAGGAGGCCGCCGAGGGCCGGCGCGCCTTCGCGGAGAAGCGCCCCCCGGACTTCACGCGCTTTCGCTAGGAGGCCGACCCGAGAGTCGGCCTCCGCGCAGCGAGCCGCAGGCGAGCGACGTTCATTGGGCTAGCCTGCGTCCACCCTAGACGAGGAGACGACATGGCGATCGAGGTCGGCAAGAAGGCGCCGGCGTTCCAGCTCCAGGACGCCGATGGGAACACCGTGTCGCTCGCGGACCACGCGGGCCGCGACGTGATCCTGTACTTCTATCCGCGCGACGACACCCCCGGCTGCACCAAGGAGGCCTGCGGCTTCCGCGACCTCTGGAAGAAGCTCCAGGCGAAGGGCGCGACGGTGATCGGCGTCTCCCCGGACAAGCCGGAGAGCCACCAGAAGTTCGCGAAGAAGTACAAGCTCCCCTTCACGCTGCTGTGCGACCCGGAAAAGAAGGTGATGGCGCAGTACGAGGCCTGGGGAGAGAAGACGATGTACGGCAAGAAGACCCTGGGCGTGATCCGCTCGACCGTCTGGATCGGGCCGGACGGGAAGGTAAAGAAACACTGGAAGCGGGTGGCGAAGGCGGAGCAGCATCCGGACGACGTCCTCGAGGCGCTGACCGGCGCCGCTTGAGATCGCGCCTTGACGCTTCCGGAGGGCTCCGATAGGGTGGCCGCAATGCGAGAACTCCACGGAGTTTCGCTTCCGGGCGTCGCAATCGTGCGTCGAGCGGCGGCGGGGCTCATCGTGGCCTCGCTCCTGGCCCTCTGCTTCGGCCAGCCCTTCCACTCGGGCACGGCCTTCGGCGCACGGGACGGCATCGCGGTCACGGCGTCGAGCCCGGCCGTCGACACCGCTGCGCTCCCGCACGGGGGCGCGCATCTTTCGGGCCTCTGCTCGATCTGTCGCATGATCGCACAGACCCGCCTCGGTCTGCGTTCGGCGGCGATCGCGACGGCCGGCGGGGTCGAAGCAGTGGGCCTGCCCCTTCCGCTCGCGGCGCTGGCCGCGGCGCCTCGGGCGCCCTGGCTCGTATCGAGCGAGCCTCGCGCCCCGCCGAGCGCACTCCCCGCCCAGAACTCCTAGCTCATCGTTCGACCTTGGTAGGCGGGTGGGCCGCCGCACGCATGCGTGCGCGCCGCCCTCCCCCGCCCAGCTTCGAGCCGGCCGGCGCCCGACCGCCCCGGCCGCGGGGAGAGTCACGTGGAATTCCATCGCGCTCGGGCACTGCTCCGCGCAGCGCCCGCCCTCCTGCTCGCGACGGCCGCCGCGGCCGCGACGAGCGACGACGATCTCGCGTCCGTGCGGGCGGAGCTCGCCGCGACGAAATCGCAGCTCGCCGCCACGCAGAGCGCGCTCGCGAGGGTCGAGAGCCGTCTCGACGAGCTCGAGTCGGGTGCCGCGGCGCCCGAGCAGGCCTCGAGCGGACCGCGCATTCCGCCGGTCAACATCAACAATCCGGCGATCAGCTTGGTCGTCGACACCGCGCTCAAGACCGATACCCACGGCTCCGGCTGGGACTTCGCGCTCCAGAGCGGGGAGCTCTTCATCTCGGCGCCGATCGACCCCTTCCTGCGCGGCTACGCGTCACTCGCCGGATCGAGCGAGGAGGGCTTCGACATCGAGGAGGCGGCGGTCATCACCACCTCGCTGCCGTGGAACCTGACCGTGAAGGGCGGGCGCTTCTTCGCCGACGTCGGCCGCTTTCCGCACTGGCACGGCGAGCAGCTCCCCTTCGTCGACCGCCCGCCCTCGATCGGGCGCCTGATCCCCGGCGAGAGCCGGGCCGAGGGCGGGGAGCTCAGCTGGCTCGCTCCGACCGAGCACTACTTCCGCGTGACGGCGGGCATCTACAACTCGATCGGAGAGACCGACGAGCTGCCCCCCACCGTGGGCTCCGAGGGGAGCCGAGGCTTCGACCAGCTCACCTGGCTCGTGCATCCGTCCACCTACTTCGACTTGACCGACACGCTGAATCTCGAGCTCGGCGGGACCTTCGCGACGATCGCCGACCGCGGCGCGCGATACCTCTACGGCTTCGACGCGACGCTGCGCCACCAGCCCGGGACGAGCGAGTTCTACCAGGGCTTCGTGCTCGGGTCGGAGTGGTACTGGAACAACGAGGAGTTCCAGGACGTCGTCGAGATCGGCACCGACCCGGACGGTAATCCCATCTTCGGCAACGAGCGCTTCCGGCGCAACGGGGGCTACGGCTACCTCGAGACCTTCCTCAGCCGCAGCTACTCGCTCGGCGCCCGCTTCGACTACGCCGAGGAGCCGTTTGGCCCGGTCGACCGGCAGCTCACCTACTCGACCTTCGCGACCTGGTACCCCTCCGAGTTCCAGCGCCTGCGCTTCCAGTTCGATCAGATCGACCAACGACACGCACGCAACGACCAGCGCTTCACCCTCCAGTGGACCGCCTTCCTAGGGAGTCACGCCCATGGCTTCGCAACCCGTTAAGCTCGGATCGACGGCGCTCTGCGCCCTCCTCCTCGCCGGCGCGCTCCCGGCGACCTCCGCCGAAGCGGCGCTCCGCGTCGTGGCGGCCCTACCCGACGTAGGGGACATGGCGCGCCAGATCGGAGGCGACCGCGTGGAGGTCGTCACGTTGGCTTCGGGCAGCCAGGATCCCCACAGGGTCCCGATGAAGCCGAGCTTCGTGACGAAGCTCAACCGCGCCGACGCGCTGGTCGTGCAGGGGCTCGGCCTCGAGCACACCTTCCTGCCGGCGCTCCTCGAGGTAGCGAGCAACCCGAAGATCCTGCCCACGGGAGAGGCCTACATCGACGCCTCGATCTACGTCCGGCCCCTCGAGGTGCCGACCAGCCAGAGCCGCGCCCAGGGGGAGCTGCATCCGCTCGGCAACCCCCACTACAACCTGGACCCGGTGCAGGGCAAGCTCATGGCCAAGGCGATCGCCGAGGGGCTCGCGCGCGTGGATCCGGCGGGAGCCAGCGCGTACGCGGCGGGCCTGGCTCGCTACAGTGCGCTCCTCGACCAGAAGATCGCCGAGTGGGACGAGCTCGCTGCCCCGCTGCGGGGCGTCAAGGCGGTCTCCTATCATCAGGATCTGATCTACCTGGCCGACCGCTACGGGCTCGAGCTGGTCGGCACGATCGAGACGAAGCCCGGCGTGCCCGCGACGCCGGGGCACCTGGAGGAGCTGGTCGACACGATGAAGCGGGAGCAGGTGAAGCTCGTGATCCGCGAGGTGGCCTACGAGATGCCGCTCGCGCAGACCGTGGCCGAGCGCACCGGGGCGCGGGTCGCCACGATCTCGACGCTCGCGGGCGGGCTTCCGGGCACCGAGAGCTACGTGGACTCCATCGAGGCCAATCTGAAGGCGCTGGTCCAGGCCGTCCAAGGGGGGGCCTCGGGCTGACGGAGTCCCCTCCCTTGCTGAGCGTCGAGTCGGCGGACTTCGGCTACGCGGGGCGCCCGGTCGTGCACGGTGCGTCCCTGGTCGTCCGTCCGGAGGAGTTCGTGGTCCTGCTCGGCTCGAACGGGAGCGGAAAGACGACGCTCCTGCGCGGGCTCCTCGGCTTCCTGCCCCCGCTCGCCGGCCGCGTCTGGCGCCGTCCGGGTCTGCGCATCGGCTACGTGCCCCAGCGCGAGACGCTCGACCCGCTCTACCCGCTCTCGGCCTTCGACGTCGCCCGGCTCGGCGCCTGGCGCGACCTCCCCTTCTGGCGCCTGGGAGGCGCGCGCGAGCGCGCGCGCACACGGGAGGCGCTCCAGGCCTGCCGCGCCGCCGAGCTCGCCCCGAAGCGCTACACCGCGCTCTCGGGCGGCCAGCGCCAGCGCGTGCTGCTCGCCCGCGCGCTCGCCTCGGACCCGGAGCTGCTGCTGCTCGACGAGCCCACGGCCGGCATCGATCCGGAGGCCGAGCAGGGAATCCTCGACCTCCTGCGCGAGCTCCGGGACACGCGCGGGCTCTCGATCTGGATGGTGACCCACCACGTCCATTCGATCGCGGGACGCGCCGACCGCACGGCAGTCGTCTCGGACGGCCGCCTGCAGCTGGACGCCGCAGCATGAGCGAGCTCCTGTCCGCGGACTTCATCTTCCGCAACGCCATCCTCGGCGGGCTCGGCGTAGCACTGCTCTGCTCCCTGCTCGGGATCTACCTGGTGTTGCGCCGCCTCGTGCTGATCGGCGTGGCGCTGCCTCAGGCCGGCGCGGCCGGAATCGCGGCCGTCTTCTGGCTGACCGGGCACGGTCACGCGGGCGCTGGTACCACCCACCTGCTCGCGCTCCTGGGCTCGCTCGGCGCCACCCTCGGCGCCCTCGGGCTCCTCGTGGCCGGCCAGCGCCGCGGGCAGAGCCCCGCGGAATGGGGCGTCGGGGCCCTCTTCGCAATCAGCTCCGCCGCCACGATCCTGTTCATCGCGCTCAACCCGAAGGGCGACATCGAGATGGCGGGCCTCTTGCGCGGCGAGCTGCTCGCGATCACCGGAGACGATCTGTGCGTGCTCGGGGTGGTGCTGGTCGCGGTGGCCTCGCTCTTCTTCCTCTTCCGCCGTGACCTCCTGCTCAGCTCCTTCGACCCGGAGTTCGCGCGCACCCTCGGCCGCGACCCGGTCCGGTACGATCTGCTGCTCTACCTCCTGATCGGGGGCGGGATCGCGCTCGGCGTGATGACGGCCGGCCCGCTCCTGGTCTTCGGGTTCCTGGTGCTCCCGGCGCTCGCGGCGCTGCGGCTCGCTCCCGGTCTCGGCTCGGCGTTCGCCATCTCCGCCGTGGTGGCCGCGCTCTCCTTCCTCGGCGGGTTCGCGCTCTCCTACCGGGCGGACCTGCCGGCGGGCCCGGCGTGCGTCGCCGTCGCCGCGGCGTGTTGGCTTGCCGCGAGCCTCGCGGGGCGCCTGGGCGCGAGCGTCCGCAGGGGCGCGGCGCTGCTCCTCGTCGCCGCGCTCGCGACCTCGCTCGGCTGCGCGTCGCGCTTCGATGCCGCACGAGAGCGCGCGACCGCGCCGCTCCCGCGTGGAACCCTGCCCGAGTCGGTCGCCTCGCAGCCCATCGC
>Ga0214473_10007596_pt1 | contig 12847 bp, 17 predicted proteins | sample RVTome_7_FD_203509 | JGI IMG/M metagenome (GOLD analysis project Ga0214473, IMG submission 203509) | Soil microbial communities from uranium-contaminated site in the Upper Colorado River Basin, Wyoming, United States - RVT98D197 | ecosystem: Environmental > Terrestrial > Soil > Contaminated >...
CAAGAAGGAGAATACAAAGAGAAAAAATCTTAAATTATTTAATTTGTGAAGGATTATTACAAAATTTTAGGCGTCTCTAAAGATGCTTCTCAGGATGATATTAAAAAAGCCTATTACAATCTGGCCCATAAATATCATCCTGATAAAAGCGGAGGAGACGAAGGCAAGTTTAAAGAGATAAACGAAGCTTATCAGATTCTTTCTAATAAAGATAAAAAGTCCCAGTATGATAGATTTGGACAGGTTTTTGAGAATGGAGCGTCTGGCGCTGATTTTGATCCCAATCAGTTTAATTGGGCTTGGGGCAAACCCGGAGGAGTTGATTTCGAATTTGATTTTGGAAATTTTGGAGATATAGGAGATATAATGGAAGAGTTCTTTAATTTCGGAGCGCCTAAAAGAAAAACCGATGTCAAAAAAGGAGCCGATATCAGAATTGATATTGAAATTCCCTTAGAAGAAGTTTTAGAAAACCAGAAAAAAGAAATAATTCTGGAAAAAGAAATTAATTGTTTGCGCTGCTCTGGCACTGGCGCCGAACCAGGCACCAAGATTAAAGAGTGTTTTTCTTGTCGAGGAACTGGCCGAGTCCAGGAAATCAAAAAAACAATTATTGGCTCTTACACCCGCACCACTGTTTGCCCTCAATGTCGGGGAGAAGGCAATGTGCCGGAAAAGTTTTGTAATGTTTGCCGCGGAGAAGGAAGAATTAAAGGAGAAGAAAAGATTGAGTTTGTTGTTCCGGCTGGAATAGACTCCAATCAAACAATCAAAATAAATGGCAAGGGAAGCGCTGGCAAAAGAAACGGAAAGACCGGAGATTTATATGTCAGAGTTTTTGTAAAGCCCCATTCTGTTTTTGAGAGAAGGGGAGATGATTTAATTGTCCAATTGCCAATTTCTTTTTCTCAAGCTGGATTGGGTGATGAAATTGAAATAACAACCTTAGATAAGAAAAAGCTTTTATTGAAGATTCCAGCTGGAACTGAAACTGGAAATGTGTTAAGAATGTCTGACAAAGGACTTCCTCATTTTGGCAGTCGAGGAAGAGGCCATTTGTATGTTGAATTGGCTGTTAAAACTCCTCAAAAATTGACCAAGAAACAGAAAGAATTATTGAAGAAGCTGCAAGAAGAAGGAATATAACCTTTTGCCCCCATAACTCAATTGGTAGAGTAACGGCCTTTTAAGCCGCAAGTTGGAGGTCCGAGTCCTCCTGGGGGCACACGGGTGAATTATTGAAGACCCGAGAGTTTTTCTCGGGTTTTTGGTATAATAAATTTATAAAAGAAAAATTAAAAATTATTTATAATTAGCTATTGACATTATATCACGTATGATATATATTAAATATGCAAGAATATAAAACAAAATTTTATACAAATGTTAAGGATGGAAGAAGTCCTGTCTTAAATTATATTGAAAAATTACAAGATAAAGAAAAGGCAAAGGTATTTAAATTTATTGAATTTTTGCGGATCAAAAATGGACGATTAGATGAGCCATATTCTAAGCATATTAAAGGGAAAATAAGAGAATTAAGAATTGATTTTAGCAAAAACAGACATAGAATATTTTATTTTACATTTATTAATAAAACCATTATTTTGCTTCATTGTTTTTTAAAAACAACGAAGAAAACACCGATTATTGAAATCAAGAAAGCCGAAGAAAATTACAAAAATGTTTTAAGTAACTCGAAAATATATGAATAAAGCAAAAAATAATATCAAAGCAATAGATTTTCAAGAATATCTCGCTGAGAGATTGAAAAACAAAAAATTTAAAAAGCATTACAATGAATATGGCAAACAACTAGAAATTGCTTACCAAATTTTGCAATTACGAAAAAAAGAAAAAATGTCCCAAGCAAAATTGGCAAAAAAAATAGGAACGAAGCAGAGTAATGTTGCCAGGATGGAAGCTGGTGAGCAGAATTTTACTACAGAGACTCTTCAAAAAATAGCTTCTGCTTTTAACAGAGATTTTAAAATTGAATTTGTAAAATAAATTCTAACACCCGTCTTGCCGAAGCAATGCGGGGTAAGATCCGATTACGGGAACTACGTTTTTTAAGTTGTCACCATTTGAATAATATTACAAATCTTGTTAGAATAAATTTTATGAAAATTAGAAATCTTGTTATAACAATATTTTTTTCTGTCTTAATAATTGGAGCCAGTTTTGGTTCTGGTTTTTATTTTAGCCAAACCCAATGCCAGGTTTGTCCGCCAGAAGAAGTTGATTTTTCTTTATTGTGGGAAACTTGGCACAAGCTGTCAGAAAAATACGTTGATAAGGGCAAATTGGATATTCAAAAAATGATTTATGGCGCCATATCGGGCATGGTTGATTCATTGGGCGATCCTTATACTGTTTTTTTAGATCCAAGCGATACTAAGAAATTCACTGATGATGTAAAAGGAAGTTTTGAAGGAATTGGCATAGAAATTGGCATAAGAAAAGGGGAGTTGCAAGTAATTGCTCCTTTGGACAATACCCCAGCCCAAAGAGCTGGTTTAAAGCCTGGTGATAAAATTATTAAAATAGACGATACTTTGACTGCCGATCTTTCTATAGATGGCGCTGTTGATTTAATCAGGGGGCCCAAAGGCACCAGCGTTAATTTAACGATTTATAATGATAATTTAAAAGAACCCAAAGTGTTTTCTATTGTTAGAGACGTAATTGAGATTCCTTCTATGAGCTGGAAATTAATAGAAGGAGATATTGCCTATATAAAACTTTCTCATTTTTCTGAAAAAGCCATTTTTGACTTTAGGACAGCAGCTATAGAAATTTTAACTTCTCCGGCCAAATCAATAATTTTAGATTTAAGAAACAATCCCGGTGGTTATTTGGAAGTATCCAGAGAGATTGCTGGTTATTTTTTGGAAAGAGGTCAGATTGTAGTAATTGAAGATTTCGGCAATAATGAAAAAAATCAATATTTAGCTCAGGGCGCTGGAGCATTAATGGGCTATCCAATTGTTATTTTAATTAATGAAGGGTCAGCCTCAGCTTCAGAGATATTAGCTGGCTGCTTAAGAGACAATCGTGGTATTATGTTAATCGGCGAGAAATCATTCGGCAAGGGCTCAGTCCAAGAATTAGAAGATCTTGTTGGTGGTTCTTCTTTAAAAGTAACCATAGCTAAATGGCTAACGCCCAAAGGAGAATCTATTACCGATAAAGGATTGGAGCCGGATATTAAAGTAGAAATGAAAGAAAGTGATTTTGAAAACAATCTTGATCCTCAATTGGATAAAGCCATTGAAATTATAAAATAAATCCATTACAATAATCTATAATATTAAAAAAATGAAAGTCATTCTTCTTCAAGATATTGAAAATCTGGGTAAGCGCTATGATGTTAAAGATGTGAAAGATGGTTATGCCAGGAATCTTTTGCTTCCCAAAGGATTAGTTAAAATAGCCAACGAAGAGGCTATGCTTTGGCTTAAAGCTCAAAAAGCCAAAGAAGAGGAAAAAGCCGAAGGGGTGTTAAAGAAAGCTCAGGAATTAGCTTCTAGAGTTGATGGCCAAGAAGTTATTGTTATGGTTAAGGTTGGAGAGGAGGGACAATTATTTGAATCAGTCAATGCCCAGAAGATATTTGAAGAGCTTAAAAAAATGGGTCTGGAAATTAAGAAAAGCCAGATTGAATTAAAAGAGCCGATTAAAGAATTGGGAGAATATCCGATTAAGATAAAATTCGAGCATAACCTAGAGCCGGAAATAACCGTCATTGTAACTGAAGAAAAATAATTACTTTTTTAAACAAAAATCCCGCCTTTCAGCGGGTTTTTTTCTTTAAGATTTTTTATTGGACGTCCACTATTCTGACTGTTTTCTGAGTACCCTTAAATATCTTTTTACTTTTGGTTTTAAAGGATACCAGACCTTCTTTTATAGCATAAAGAGTATCATCTCCGCCTCTTTTGACATTTTTACCAGGTAAAAACTTTGTTCCTCTTTGACGGACAATAATACTGCCAATCTTGGTTTTTTGGCCGGCATAAAGCTTGATTCCCAAATACTTGGGAGCCGAGTCTCGGCCCAATCTAGTTGACCCTGTTGATTTACTTGTTGCCATAGTATTGTAGTAAAGTTAAAATTTGTTTGATTTGTTGATATAATTAAAACAATATCCTATGTTAACAAGGATAAAGGATTTTGTCAAAGCCAACCAAGATGATATAATTCTATTTATCGGAGTTGTTTTGATTTCTCTTTTCTGTTTTGCTTTGGGATTTATTACGGCTAAGCAGCAAGACAAGGGATTGATTAAGATTGAATATTCAAATGAACAAAAAAATTCCTAATCATATTGTTTTATTTCCTGATGGCAACAGGCGCTGGGCCAAGAAAAAAAATTGGCCAGCTCTCAAGGGACATCAGCAAGGATACCAGAAATTCGAAGATTTTTTAAAATGGTGTCAGAAAAAAGGAGTCAAGATCCTGACTGTTTTTGGATTCTCGACCGAGAACTGGAAAAGATCAAAAGAAGAGATTGATTATCTAATGAAGTTGTTTGAAGGCGCTTTATCGAAAAAATCAGAGATTGAAAAGTTTCAGAAATCCCGAGTCCGAGTAAGAATTATTGGTGAAAAAGAAAAACTGTCAAAATCTCTGCAAAGAGTCATTGCCAATATTGAAAAAGCGACTAAAAATAACTCTGATTTTTATTTAAATTTAGCTGTTAGTTATGGCGGTAGATGGGATATTGTTCAGGCAATAAAAAAAATAGTCAGCCAGAAAATATCCGTTAAAGATATTAATGAAGGATTGGTTGAAAGTTTTCTTTCCACTGCCGGACTTCCAGCGCCCGATTTGATTATTAGAGCTGGCGGGGAAAAGAGATTTTCTAATTTTGTTTTATGGCAAGCAGCTTATTCTGAGCTTTATTTTTCTCCAAAATTATGGCCTGATTTTAGTGAAAGAGATTTTGAAAAGGCCCTCAATGATTATGCTTCGCGCCAGAGAAGATTCGGCGGAGATAATAAAAAAAACATCTTGACAAAAATTAAATAAAGAGTATTGTAAAAATTGGAGCAGAGGCGCCATTGGGTGGGTTCCACCATTTGTGCCTCAGCTCCACTAATCAATTTAGTCCTTTCAAAATTTAATATTCAATTCATGAAAGGGCATATTTTATCAATTTAATATTTATGCCCTCTTAATCTTTTTACAAATAAGTTTTTATTAAGCAATCGCGAAAAAGGCGATTTTTTTTGGTATAATATATGTTGGTGGCGCTGGTTAAAAGTATGACTAACTTAAAAGAACTTAAAAAAGAATTAAAATCTAAAGCGAATCTTAAAACCGCCCAGATACTTCAGCGGTTTTTTAAGACTGGAAAAGGGGAGTACGGCCAGGGAGATATATTTTATGGCATTAAAGTTCCGGAAACGAGAAAGATAGCCAAAGACTATCAAGATCTTTCTTTTTCTGATGCGCAAAAATTGCTTAAATCAAAAATTCACGAAGAAAGATTGGTGGTTTTGCTTATTTTTATTTATAAGTTTGAAAAAGGAGACATTAAGGAAAAAGAAAGAATTTTTCATCTTTATTTAAAGAGTACAAAATATATTAACAATTGGGATTTGGTTGATTTATCTGCTCCTCAAATAGTTGGCAAATATCTTTTTGACAAGCCTAGAAATATTCTTTACCAATTGGCCAAATCAGAAAACCTTTGGGAAAAAAGAATAGCCATCATTTCAACCTATTGGTTTATAAGAAATAATCAATTGCAAGATACTTTTAAAATTTCAGAAATTCTTCTTCGGGATAAACACGATTTAATCCACAAGGCAGTTGGCTGGATGTTAAGAGAAGCTGGCAAAAAATCAATGATTGAGGAAGAGATTTTCTTAAAGAAATATTATAAAAAGATGCCCAGGACCATACTACGCTATGCTATAGAAAAGTTTCCAGAAAAGAAAAGGAAAATGTATTTGCTTGGCAATGTCTAAAAAACCGCCTCACAGCGGTTTTTTGTTTTCAAGAGGTTACTTCTCGTACTTGAACAGAGGAACCGATTCAAATAGGCCGCTTTTCCAGTGATAGTTGTTCTGCAGAAAGTCAATCTTTTTAGCTCCTAATTTTATAGCATCATCTATTTCAATCAAATTCATAAAGTTTCCGATTCCCGAGAATTCTTTTACATTGTAACCGCATTTAATGGTCAAATAAATGTCTTTAAACAGGGCAATCAAGTCAACTCCGGCCACCCTATCGCCAATTTTGATAGCAATCATTCTGATTTTATAAGATGGACCGGCTAATTTGATGACATTTCTAAAGGTTTCTATTCTTCTTGGATCTTCCCAGTCAGCCAATTTGCTTATTTCCGAGAATCTATTCTTGGATAACCTAACCAAATCTTCAATGTTGGAGAAATTATCAATAATAATTTGAGGATTCATCTTTAAGATTCTGTTTCGGTCTTTTCTTAAGTTGCGTCTGGTGTTTTTTTTGAGCGTCATTAAATAATCTTCATGATTCTTGAAGCCCTTTAAGTGCAATACGTATTTTGATTCATCTTCTTGGAATTCAAGCTTTTCTTTGATGTGGCTGATTGATTTTTGGCATATCGCATTTAAGAAAAGAGGCTCGGGAGCATTATGTATCAGGGGTATGATATATTCTGGCCTCTTGGCAAACAATCTTACTTCTTCCTGCCAGGAACTTCCAAACCAGAAATATTTTTTCTCATCTTCTTCATACCAAAGAGGAAGCAAGGCTAAAACTTGTTTCTGATTTCTTAAAACCATAAAGTAGGGATTGTGTTGATAGGCCTGATAAAAAGCCATTCTAAATTCCCAAGTATCAAAAAAAGTTTGGGCTGGTTCAAATTCTTTCCATAATTCTCGGCAAGTATCTATGTTTCTGATAACTTCTATCCAGCAAAAATTATTTTGGCTAATAATCTCGGGCTTGTGATCAACCAGAAAAAGTCCCATTTCTTTAAAGAGGGGAATTAGAGTCTGAGATTTTTTAGTTCGAGTTTTTTTCAATGCTAAATCAACCGGCGGCGGCGGTTCATCTTCATTTAATGGCATAGAAACAGATAAAGATTTTTGATTTTCCATTTTTTGTGTTTTTATATATTGATCTCCTATATATGTTGCACAAGGGTTGTCAACATTGGGATTGATAAAAAATCAACTCAATTGTATAATATGATTCATTATTGTCATTAATTAATAAAAAATGTCTCTTTCAATCGGAATTGTGGGGTTGCCTAACGTTGGCAAATCAACGCTATTTCAGGCAATAACCAAAAAACAAGTTAATCGGGCCAATTATCCTTTTTGCACCATAGATCCAAACATTGGAGTTGTTGCTGTTTTAGATGAAAGAGTTGATCAATTGGCTCAACTGACCAATTCAGCTAAAAAGATTTATACAACTATTGAATTTGTTGATATTGCCGGATTAGTTAAGGGCGCTAGCCAGGGAGAAGGATTGGGCAACAAGTTTTTAGCCAATATCAGAGAGGTTGATGCCGTGGTTTATATCTTGCGCTGTTTTGGCGACCCGGAAATCATCAACATTAATTCTAATATTGATATTTTAAGAGACAAAGAGGTTTTGGATACAGAAATGGCATTAAAAGATTTAGAAGTTGTTGATAAAAGAATCCATGGATTGGAGAGCGAGGCCAAGACTCAAAACAAAGAAGCTATTAAAGAATTGGCAATATTAAAAAAAGCCCAAGAATATTTGGGCCAAGGAAAAATTTTAATTGATTTTAATTGGGCGCCGGAAGAAAAAAAGATATTGAATAATTATCAATTATTAACCATTAAGCCCAGAATATTTTTGTTAAATGGAAAAGAAAACGAGGTTTCTCAAGAAATAATCAAAACATTCCAAGATAATAATTGGCCATTTTTAATTCTTGATGTTTTAACTGAGCTTGAAAGCGCTGCTTTTAATCCAGAAGAAAGAAAGTCTTTTGGTTTGCCGATTGAATTAAAATTAGATGCTTTAATTAAAGAATCTTATAAAATTCTTAATCTAATAACATTTCTTACTACCAGGCCTGATGAAACCCGCGCTTGGACATTGAAGAAGGGGAGCACTGCTCCTCAGGCTGGAGGAGTTATTCATAGCGACTTTGAAGCTAATTTTATTAAAGCTGAAGTTATTAATTGGAAAGATTTGTTAAATGCTGGTGGCTTTTCTGGTGCCAGAGAAAATGGGTTAATCAGAACTGAAGGCAAAGAATATATTGTCCAAGACGGAGATGTGATTGAAATCAAAAGTAACGCTTGACAAACATATCTCTAGGTATATACTTAAATTAGTTCTTCTCACACAGATAAGCCAGCTCAAATTCGGACCTTTAGTCCAACCGCATAAATTTTTATGCAATATATATATTTTAGAGCTACGCTTATCTTTCACAAAGGGCATTAATCTTTTTTAGATTATGCCCTTTTACCCTTTTAAATTGACAAAGTTTTCTTATAAATTAAAATGAATGAATAAGATTATAAATAAAATATATGAAAAAAATACTTTTTTCTCTAATTGTCTTAATGCTTTTAATTGGAGGATTGAACGTTTTAGCCCAAGATAATGATCTGCCGTCTGTGGGGATTACTCCTGATAGCCGATTTTATTTTCTTCAAGAATGGAAAGAGCAAATACAATTATTCTTTACTTTCGGCGCTAAGAATAAAGCCAAGCAATATTTGCATTTAGTTGATGTCCGGTTGGCTGAATATCAAAAAATGCTTGATAAGGGTAAAACTGAAATTGCCCAGAAGGTTTTGAATAAATATGAAAAACAATTAAATCATGCTATTTCTAAGATTCAAGAATTGGAAAACAAAGGCAGTGATGTTAAAGATCTTTCTCAAAAGATATCAACCAACACTCTAAAACACATTGGGATTTTAGAAGAAAATCTTCAAAAAGTGCCTGAATCTGGCAAAGAGGGGATTAAAAAAGCTTTGGATGCAATAACAAAAGGAGTTAAAACAAAGGTTACAAAAGAACAAAAATGCGTAAGTTCTGGAGGAACAGTTTCAACATCAACCTGCTGTCAAGCAACTGCTGATTTCCCAAACCTGTGTCTTATTGGCGCTTGCGGTTGTTCGCCAGACAATAGCCATGAAATCAAGGTTTGTGATTGCGGATCTGATAAATGCTTTAATGGAACAAAATGCGTAGCCAGAAAAGAAGCTTGTTTGAATCAATGTGGAGATGGTACATGTGCAGAAATAGTATGCACGGCCATTGGTTGTCCTTGCGCTGAAACAAAAGAAGATTGCCCAGCAGATTGTAAATGAAGATGTTTATTTCAAAACAAGAAAACCGCTTAATTGGCGGTTTTTTTGTATTTGAAATTTATTCAAAATAGAGATATTGTGAAATAATAAACTAATGGAAAAAAGTAAAAAGATATTAACCTCAATTAAAGAAAAACCTTATTTTTCTAAGGAAAATTTTGTATTATATAACGCTGATTGTTTAAAAATATTAGAACAATTACCGGAGAATTCGATTGATATGATTTTTGCCGATCCGCCTTATTTTCTTTCAAGCGGGACGTTTACTTGCCAAAATGGGAAAATGGTAAGCGTTAAAAAGGGGAATTGGGATTTGAGCAATGGAACAAAAAAGAATTTTGAATTTCATCTTAAATGGATTAAGGCATGTAGAAGAGTTTTAAAACCAGATGGAACAATTTGGATAAGTGGGACCTATCATTCAATATATGAATGTGGTTTTGCACTTCAAGGTGTGGGATTGAAAATTCTTAACGACATAATTTGGTATAAGCCAAATGCTTCTCCTAATTTAAGTTGCCGTTATTTTACCGCAAGTCACGAAACGCTTTTATGGGCCAGAAAGGATAAAAAAGGAAAACATACGTTTAATTACGAGTGGATGAAAAATAAAAGTTGGCCTGAAGATTTTTTTAAAAAAGAAAACACTCAAATGAGAAGCGTTTGGCACATTCCAGAAAATGAAGATATTTGGGTTATAAATACTCCAAAACCTCAAGAGAAGAAGTTTGGTAAACATCCAACACAAAAACCCTTGGAATTATTAAGAAGGATTGTTTTGGCAAGTAGTAATAAAGGAGACATTATATTAGATCCTTTTACGGGTAGCTCTACTACAGGTTTAGCTGCCGTTATGAATGACAGAAAATTTATTGGTATTGATATAGAAAAAGAATATTTAGATTTATCTATTAAAAGATTTGAGGAGTTAGATAAAAATATTAAAAATAAATCACTTTGATATTATGGCAAACAGCAAATCTTGGGAGAAAATTTTTAATGACTATAAAATTTTAGATCATGATTTTGATAAATTACCATTTCCACTTTCTGCAACGCAGATAAAACGAGCCTGCCAAAAATTCAAAGAGACCGGTGAGAAAGAAGTTCGTATTTTATGCAAACAAGATAATAGAGAAGATAGACCAGATATTTTTCAAAAACATAATCTATTTTTACTTCCTGTAAAAAACGGCTATTACAATATTATCAAGGGTGAGGGTTATGTTAATATTCCTCCAATTAAGAATGAGGTTACAATATATTCTTCTAAACTCGATTTTTTATTAGACACCGCAAAAATTGGCGATTCAGAAATGCAACACTTGGATTTTGCATACGCCAGCAGTCTTATTAGAACTTTTACCGAAGACACATCTCTTGTTTTAACTATTCGAGGCAGAAAATATACTCCTGATTTTGATTTTTATGTTGGAAAACAATTAATAAAAGTTTCAAGCGTACAAACGGAAGTAGATGCGGGTTATGAGGGAAAGAATCAAATCGTGCTGATTGAGGCTAAAAGTTTTAATGCTTCAAATGTGATAATAAGACAGCTTTTTTATCCTTATCGACAATGGCAATCCCGAACAAAAAAGAAAGTAATCACTTTATTTTTTGACAAAGAAAGAGGTAAGGACGTTTATTCTATTTGGCAATTTGAGTTTAAAAATCCCAATAACTATAACAGTATAAAATTAGTTAAATCAGGAAGATTTACTATTAAATAAACATAGCTCAAGGTTAAAAAATAAAATTATGGAAAAACATGGACAACTTGTTACAAATTATTTCAGTTGCTATTTTGGGAGTATTGGGAAATATTATTTATTTTGAATACAGGTTGAAGCAAGAAAGCCATAAAGAAATTATAAAAAAGAGATTAACCAACTTACTATTACCTCTTTACTACACGCTAAAGAACGACGAACTTGTCATTCACGCTTGGCTTAGAAGTGAAGTAGATCCTTACGAATATGAGTCAGATAAGCCCGGACGTTTACTAAACAATTTGACCGAAATTATTAAAGAGAATCTTTATTTAGCCGATGATGAATTACACATGGCTTGTATTATGTTTTTAGAGTGGGCCCACAAAAGCGATCCAAACGAGAGATTCCAAAGAGTTCATGAAAGCGAATTGATTGAGGATAAGGCCCTGGAAGAGTTTAGAAATATTGTTTATAAAAAATACAACGAAACAAGAAATAAATATATTAGATAATTTTTATGCCAATTTTCAAAATAGACAAAACAAAAGCATTGCAAATTGCTCTTAAGGAAGATGGTTTTGGTAACGAGTCAGAGCTTCGGGATTTTTTTGCAGAAAACCTTGATGAAATTTTAGGAGCGAGATTTTTAGAAAAAGAATATCCAACCACTGATGGTAGGATTGATACACTGGGTATTGATGAAAATAATTCACCAGTCATCATTGAGTATAAGTGGAAAGAGAACGAAGAAATTCTCTCCCAAGGACTTTTCTATTTTAATTGGTTAATGAAAAATAAACCACATTTTGAACTATTAGTTGATAAAAAACTGGGTGGAAAAACTATTGAAGAATGTTTGGACACGCCGTTTAAATGGCGGCCTTATTGGGAATATAATTTTTAAATAATTAAAATTTATCCCGAAGTTGAAAATATTGTGAAGACCAGAACTCCGAAGATAAAACTTAAAGCAATAACTTAAAAATAGACCCAATTTATCTAAATAAACTTCATATTATGAATTTTTTGCAAAATTTTGATCAAGGTAAGTATGAAATAGAAACAGAAATAAAAAGTTTAGAATTTCAACGAGAACGTATCTTCAGCAAAATTTTTTTGCAAGCCAAAGAAAGAATTTCGCCTGTTCACGATGTCGATTTTTATCTTATTATTTTAAGAAGATTGTATAGACAATTAGAAGATATCGCAGCTACAGACTCTAGGGTCGCAAATTTAAAGGGGCTAAATAAAGATCTATTAAAGAGAATAAAAATAAGGGACCATTTTGAACACGGAATTAATTTTGAGAATTTGTCACCCGTTGGAACAAGAGAATTTCCTGGGGTTAAAATTGGTTCTAACGTCAAAATATCAACTTCACTTTTGGGGCGTTTAATTGTATCTGGTGATTTATATTGGGACCTAGATAAAGATCATATTGAATTTGTTCGAGTAATAAATGAAATGATTGCTTTTTATCCATTTGCGAAGAAAAATAAGTAAAAAATTATGATTTTTACAAGCATAATAAAAGTTAATGCTATCCTTAAAAACAATAATGAAATATTGCTTTTAAAAAGAAACATTAAAGATGGTGGATTTTGGCAAACAATAACTGGACATGTTGAAGAAGAATCATTAGAACAAGCCATTAAAAGAGAAGTAAAAGAAGAAACAGGCATAGATGATATAAGAATACACGAAGAGCCAGTCTATTATTTTATTTGGAAGAAGCAAAAAGAGGAATGCGTAGAAGATATCGTAGAGGTTGTGTTTTTGTGTGAAACTTCTCAAAAAGAAGTAAAATTAAGCAAAGAACATACAGAT
>Ga0214473_10007597_pt1 | contig 12845 bp, 12 predicted proteins | sample RVTome_7_FD_203509 | JGI IMG/M metagenome (GOLD analysis project Ga0214473, IMG submission 203509) | Soil microbial communities from uranium-contaminated site in the Upper Colorado River Basin, Wyoming, United States - RVT98D197 | ecosystem: Environmental > Terrestrial > Soil > Contaminated >...
GCCCGTTCGGGCAGGGATGATAAGGCTTTTTGTAAAGTGGTCTCCTCCCATTTTCCGAGCGAGTTTTTTAACTCATCCAGTTTACTTTTATCGTACATGGCTCTCTCCTTTGGCGGGATAATTGCATTATACTTGACTGGTATACTCCCCTCAACAAAGGTAACTCATGCCCCGTTTTGAAATTGACGTCGACCCATGTGACCATCTAACTGCTGACGCCATTGGCCAGCCAGGTCAGCGGGTTTTTTATATTCAAGCCTTTCAGGACCAGCGCACGATCACCGTGATCATCGAGAAGACGCAATTGCACTCACTTGCAATTGGCGTTGAACAGTTCCTCTCGCAGGTCAACGAGCAGAACCCCGAGCTGCCGGAAGCCTCAGGCGATTACGTGGAAGATGTAATGCGCATCAACCCGCCTGTGGACCCACTCTTCCGCGTTGGGGAGCTCGGCCTTGGCTATGACAAGGACCGCGACCTGGTCGTATTGTTCGTCAAGGAGTTGTTGACCGAGGAGGAGGATCCCGAAACTGCCGCGGTGGTCCGCTTTTGGGCTTCGCGGACCCAGGTGCGGATGCTGGCGCGCTGGGGCGTGGAAGTGATCACGCGCGGGCGCCCGATCTGTCCGCAATGTGGACAGCCCGAGGAACCCGAGGGACATTTTTGCCCCAAGAAGAACGGGCATAAGCATTGATGTAACCACTGAGACACAGGGAACATAAGACTCCGTGACCCGGTGTCTCCGTGGTTAATTTTGATGAACGAATCATTCTCCAAACTCCAAACTGCTTTACAATGCGGCGACCTTGAACTCAAAGGTCAATTCACCTTTGGCTCAAATTACACTTTCCTGGTCGCTGTCCATTATGACGGAGCCGAATATCGCGCCGTCTATAAACCAACCAAAGGCGAACAACCATTATGGGACTTTGAAGAGAACACGCTCGCATTGCGCGAGGTTGCCGCGTATGTCGTCAGCGAGCATCTCGGTTTTCACTTTGTCCCGTTCACCACGCTCCGTGAAGATGGCCCGCACGGCGCGGGTTCGCTCCAGCAATTCATCGAGTACGACCCCGAATATCACTACTTCAATTTCACCGAGGACCACAAACAACTCCTCAAGCCCGTCGTGCTCTTCGACCTGCTCTGCAACAACGCGGACAGAAAGGGCAGTCACGTTTTCTTTGAGAACGAGACGCACAAACTGTATGCCATCGATCACGGGATTTGTTTCCATGAAGACGACAAATTGCGGACCGTGCTCTGGGACTTCGCCGGGCAGATGATTCCGGATGACCTGCTCTCGCATCTTTCCCAGATAACAAATCTGATTCCGGCTCTTGCGCCTTATCTCCGCCCGCGCGAGATCACTGCGCTCTGCACTCGCGCGGAATCCATACTCAAAAAGGGAGTCTTCCCCCGCCAGCCCCGCGACCGGCGCGCCCTGCCCTGGCCGCCGTTATAATCACCTCGCGCTGAGCGGAGAGACGAGGGAAGCGAGGAACGCAGACGAAGCGCAAACGACACATGACCCAGGAGTCCTTATGATCTACAACCTCGCCTTCATCGGATTCGGAAACGTTGCCCGCGCGCTCGCGCGACTCTTGATTCGCAAGCAGGATCTGCTCAAATCAAAATACGATGTCATCTTTTCATTCACAGGCATCGCAACAGGAAGACACGGCTTTGCAGTCAATCCCAATGGACTTGACGTCAATAAAGCTCTGCAACTCATCGAAAAGGGCCAATCCATCTTTCCTCTTTCCTCTTTCCATGTGCAAGACTCCCTTGCAGTAATCAAACATTCCAATGCCGCTGTCATATTCGAAAACTCCCCAGTCAACACACAGACCGGCCAACCCGCGCTCGACCACATCCGCATGGCGCTGGGACTCGGCATGCACGCCATCACTGCCAACAAAGGCCCCGTCGTGTACGGCTATCGCGAATTGACAACGCTGGCCAGATCAAAGGGCAAGATATTTGGGTTCGAATCAACCGTACTGGGCGGCGCGCCCGTATTCTCCGTATTCCGCGAAACGTTTCCATTGGCAGAACTCTCTTCATTCAAGGGGATTCTCAATGCAACCACAAATATTATTCTCTCAAGAATGGAGAACGGCGAATCCTACGAAGACGCAGTGAAGTTCTGCCAATCCATCGGCGTGGCGGAGACTGATCCCAGCAATGATGTGGATGGCTGGGACGCAGCCATCAAAGTCGCCGCGCTGATCACGGTCCTAATGGATACCGCGTTCACACCACAGCAAGTGAATCCCACAGGCATTCGCGGCATCACACCTGAAATGATCGCCAAGGCAAAATCGGAGGGCAAGCGCTATAAACTGGTCTGTTCTGTCGAGAAAGCTGGAGGTCAGATCAAAGCGCGCGTTACACCTGAACTCCTGGATTCTTCCTCGCCATTGTATGGGGTGATGAATTCATCCACGGGTGTATCCTTCCGCACGGACGTCCTGCCCGATTATTCGATCACGATCTCTGAGCGCGAGGGCATGGCAGGCGGACCTGTCGAAACGGCGTATGGTCTCTTTGCAGATTTTGTGAACGCAGTTACGCAATAAGGTGAAACTAATCCTGGAGAACGCAACATGGAATTCAAGGACTCGACCTCATACACGGACCTGACCCAGGGCAAGATCAAGCATATCGACTTTCGAATCGGCGTTGATTTTTCCACGCGTACACTGGATATCGAAGCCAGATATCAACTGCAGGAACCGGTTCACGGCTCATTTTATTTGGATACTTTCAAGATAAACCTGAAACAGGCTCATATGGACGGCCGCGAACTGAAATGGGAATTCGATACCAGGGACGATATTTTAGGAGAGCGCCTGCATTTGAAAGGGTTGGAGGGCGACTCGACCTTTACGCTGATGTTCCGCACTGCACCCGAAGCACGGGCTTTACAGTGGCTCAATGCAACTCAGACTGCTGGCGGGAATTATCCCTTCCTGTACAGTCAGTGTCAGGCAAGCCATGCGCGCAGTATTTTTCCCTGTCAGGATACTCCCTCAGTGCGGTTCACGTATTCGGCAGAAGTGGAAGTCCCTCAAGGGCTGGTGGCGGCTATGGCGGCTGAACAACTTCAAGTCCAGGAAGGAAGCGGGCAGGCAGTCTTCAGTTTCAAGATGCCACAGCCAATCCCATCCTATTTGTTCGCGCTGGCGGTGGGGAATCTGGCCTTCCGTGAATTGGGACCACGGACAGGTATCTATGCCGAGCCGGAACTCATGGAAGCTGCAGCCTGGGAATTCGCCGAGAACGAAACCAGGATCACTGAGGCTGAGAAACTGCTGGGGCCATATTTATGGGGACGCTATGATCTGCTGGTGTTGCCGCCTTCCTTCCCATATGGGGGGATGGAAAATCCACGCCTTACCTTTCTGACCGCAACTTCCATTCTTGGCACGCGCGGGCAGACATCCCTGATCACTCACGAGCTCGCACATGCGTGGACCGGGAACCTGGTCACCAATGCCACCTGGCAGGATTTCTGGCTGAACGAGGGCTGGACAACCTATGCGGAGTCGCGCATCACCGAAGTGCTGGAGGGAAAAGATGTTGAGGACTTACGCGCAGCTTTCAGTGAAACACAACTTATTGCAGTCATGGAACGTATCGGCGTGGACTCGCCGCTTACCTGTCTGAAATTGCCCGGCGATGAAAAGGATGCGGATGCCTTCACAACCATTATCCCCTACCATAAAGGTTGTTTCTTCCTGAAGGAATGTGAATATGCAGCGGGGCGGGAACGCTTTGACGCTTTTATCCAAAAGTATATGGCAGGTTTTCAATTCCAATCCCTCACCACCGAGGCATTTTTGGATTTCTTGAGTGTCGAACTCCCGGAAGTTTTCGAAAAGGTGGATGTACAGCAGTGGGTGTACAAGCCGGGATTGCCCGAAGAATGGCAGAGACCAAAATCCTATTTGTATGATGAAGTTCAACAAGTTCTGAACGATTACCAACAGGGCACGCCACCAACCAAAGAGCAGGTGCAGGACTGGCACCGCTTTCAATTTTTTTCCTTCCTGCAAGGTTTGCCCAGGAAAATTCCGGTTCAAGATTGCCCATACTTGGAGGATATTCTCGAACTTGAGAAAAGGAATGATGCTGGATATTACTCTTTTTTCTATACCACCTGTATTGCCAGTGGCTATGAGGCAGTTCTGCCCCGCGTTGAGCAATTCATGGAAAGGGTTGGTCGCATGTTATACATCCTGCCAATCGTACGCGCAATGATCGAGACAGATGGGTCGCGGAGTTATATACGTCCGTTGTTTGAACGCGTGCGTGATCGCCATCACCAGATCACCGTCCATGCGATTGAAGGGTTGTTGAAGAAGGCAGGCTTGTAAAATATGGGGCAAACAATCAGGGGATTGAGTTGTTCCGTCCAATTCGAAAATGTAAAGGCCAGCGAATCAGACGCGGTTCATTTTCATCGCCCCAGGCACCAGTCAGTTCGGGCCAGATGATCTCAAGAGGATGATGTCCCTTTTGTGCCTCGTACCTTTGCGTGGCAGACCAACTATCAAGAAAGCCAGCGAATTGGATCAAGTTCCAGTTGATTTCCATTACAAATGATGGTGCGACGATTTCTTCAAAGGGGAATGGAATGGTTTGATAGCGTTCTTCGAGATAGTGGATGCGCTCCGGCCAGAAATCCTTTACTATCTCAGCATAATATTTGAAAATAAGCTGGTCGATTTCAGGGGAAATTTCGGTTAAGTAATATGTCCAAACGGCCAGAATCCCTTCAGGTTTGAGCACGCGCTTCACCTCTCGGTAGAACTCCTCAAAGTTGAACCAATGCACGGCAACGGCAACAGTGACCAGATCCGTGCTGGAGGCGTTGAGAGAGACTTGCTCGGCGGGTTCCACGCGATAATCCACTTTAGCATGAGTGTAGGCAAGCGCGATCTGTTCAGCACTGGCATCCGTGGCATGGACCTTATCAAAATATCTGGCAAGGCCAATTGCAGCCTGACCATTGCCGGTGCCACAGTCCCAGGCCAGGGAATGTCCAGGCGCAATGGATGCGAGATAGGCATAAATTGCATCTGGATATTGCGGGCGGTATTGCGCGTACTGCCCAGATTGTTTGGAAAAATGGTCTTCAAAGTTAAAGGCTTTGTTCATATTTGACATAAATATTTCCTTATCAGCCGCCTGCTTCCACATTCCAATGCTGAGATGGTTCAACCCCTAATCGCTCAACAACACATAAATAATGCCGCTGATCACCTCAGTAGCTCTTTGCACTCTTCCAATTCCAACACTGTGATTTTCACTCCATGTGATTCCATGAATGCTTGCGATGATTCACAGCCTTCCCAGCTTGCACCGACAACGATTTCCGGGATCCCAAGCATCACGATCGGTCCCGCACACATGATGCATGGGAAGGCGCTGGCATACATAACCGTGTCTGCATAGTTTTCCTGCAAGCCAGCAGCGCGGAGGACCTCGATCTCGGCGTGGCTGGTCGGGTCGTTATGTGTGTTCATGTGGTTTCGTCCGACGCCAATGATCTCTCCGCTGCGCACCAGCACAGAGCCGTATGGATAATTCCCTTCAGCCTGCGCGGCTTTTGCTTCGTCGATGGCAATTTGGATGTATTTGTCCATCTAAAAGTTTTCCTTCGGCTGTCCTATCGAAACGGCAGATGGTCTGTTCGCAGATTTTTGCGAATGCGGTTAATTGGAGAATGTGTCAAGCCTTATACCAGGGAGAGCAGGAAGTATTTTTTTCAGGGTCCCTACTGATATTTTTCGGAGGATTTCGGAAAAAAATCTGGAGATGCAAGTAACAACAGTGCCACCACCCCAAACATACGCAGGTAATTGAAGGGGAAGATATCGAAAGAGGGCAGTACAAAGATGCATGCAATTGCAATGCCCAGCCACCCCGCCCTGTCTTTGCCTCGCAGGGCAACAGCCCATAGTGCCAAAGGCAATGCGATTACGAAGTGATGGTCCCACGCCGAGGGTGTTACCAATAGTGCAAGGCTTGAAAAGTCAATCAGGCTGCCGAAGTTTCGATAGGTTTCAGCGGCAGGTCCCGCAGGGAGGCTTCGGTATATTTTCTCGCGTTTATAAAAGCGCAGGGCGATCCATGTCAGCACAGCCAGCGTGCTGATAATAACCAGGGGCGGAATAATAGACTCAGGCAGCCCAGTAAAGCGGGCAAGGTTGCGGGCCAGGCTAAGCAGGGTTGTGTTCCTGATCCATATCGAACTTTCCCTTTCAGAAGGGAAGGAAAGGAAAAATAAAATGAACTGCTTCCAGATGAATAGATCACGCCCAAAGTTGGTCAGCAGCAAAATAATGAGTATCCCGCTGATAAAAGCGCCGAACAAAGCCTTCCATTTTTTCATCATTACGAGCGCAGGGCCCATGCTAAGCGGGTAAAGTTTGATTAGTCCGCCAAGCGCAACAGCCGCGCCGCTCAAAAAAGGGAACCTGTTCAACGCCAACAGTGCGATTAATGTCGCGTTGAGAATATACAAATTGATCTGGTTCAGGCGCAACATTCTGACCAAGGGGAAATTAAACAGAAATAGACCAGTCACAATCAGTTTATTTTGCAGGTCAGAGTATCCAAGGCGAGATGCAAAACGACTGGAAAGTTGATACGCTACGTTAATCAGAAAGAATTGAGCGCACTGGTGAATGTAAAACACGAATAACCACAAGTTTATCGTTGTAGGGTCAATCAACTTTTTGCCTACTGAATATATATACGCCATCACCTGGGCAAAAAGCGGTGGATATAAATAGCGCCCACTACTGTATGGGTTTTCATTCCGAACTATGGCTCGAAAGGCATTTTCATATTGTTCATAGTCCCAGGATTGATCGGCATGTTCGACAATTAATACAAGAAAGAAGAAACTGACCAAAAGGGGAAGCAGGATCATAATTCCCTTTTCAAGGGAAATTCCCGGGTGAGCCTTGATCTCCCGATAAGCAACAACAAACAGGACACACCACATGCAAAAACTAAATGTATTGAACAATTGTTCTGCCGTAGTAGTGATGCGCGGCACAATTGGCAGACCCAGTGACAGAAAAAGAAGCGGCAACCACACGGCAAGAATGGGTAAAAGAATATGAAAAATATAATCCGAGATTTTTCGGGGGTTGAAATTGATGGGCAGCATTACAAATCGATTTTATCAGCAAACCAGGTTGTAAAAAGTGATAGTGGGTATTGACCTGTCATCAGGTAATTGCACAATGAATGTAATATGATTCGTATGCCCGACGATCTCTGATGCCTGGCAAAATATTGGACAAAAATAGAATTCGCCACGGTTCCATCCGTGACAGCGATATTAATACCAGTCATCAAAGATGTTTGCGGCAGGCTTCATTGGGGTAAAATCTGGATGAAATAAGTATTGCATGTCAAAGGTGACAGTCCCTTGTCTTACGGCTCTCTTTGGGTGAATCTTCCCCGATGTGACTGTCACCCGCAATTTCGCGGGAGGCCTTCAATGTCCATCACCAGGCAACGTCAGCTTGATTACATGGAGCTCGAGTGGGGAACTTATGTTGAACGATTCAATCGCCTGCCAAAAGAGGAACAGAACCAACGCGTCAAAGAGATGGGTTTTGAATCTTTTCGCGATATGCTGGCTCACATCCCTGCCTGGTGGGAAGAAGGTATGGGCATTATCCTGGCCATTGCGGAGGAACGTCAGTTTGAGCGCAGGAAATATGACGTTGATGTGTTCAACGCGGAGTTGATGGAAAAATATTCCACATGGTCTGACCAGGATCTGTTCAAGCATTTTGAAGCTGTGTGCCTGGCGATGATCGATCTTGTTGCAGGTTTGTCCGAAGAAGCGTTCCTGAACAGGGATATCGAAAGCTGGCTCGCGACGGATGTGGTGGGCCACTTCAACGGACACGCCATTCCTGTATGAGATCTGCTCTTATGGATCACACCGTTTACCTGGCCCTCGGATCAAATCTCGACAACCGGCTTGCGAATTTAAAGCGGGCGGTCGCCGCGCTCCCGCCTCAAATGGAAGTAAAGGCAAAGTCGCAGGTGTACGAGACTCCGCCGTGGGGATATGACGATCAACCCAAATTCCTCAACCAGGTTATCAAGGTGAATACATATCTCGAGCCGGGACCCCTGCTCAAACACATCAAGCGTCTCGAGGTTACTCTCGGACGGAAAGTCTCATTCCGAAATGGGCCGCGCCTGATGGATATTGATATTCTTTTTTACGATGACCTGGTATTGGAAACGGCTGCGCTTGTGATCCCTCATCCGCGGCTGCACGAGCGCGGATTTGTGCTCCTGCCGCTGATGGACATTGCACCCGATCTCCTGCACCCTGTTATGAAGAAGAGCGTGAGGGAGTTGTTAGCGTTCTGCAATGTGAGCGACATCACGAAGTTTGTTTAAATTGTATAATACAGGCCAACCCGTCGCGGGGAAGTAAATTGGTTCAGGAGAATGTATGGAAATATCTACGCTGCCCACACTCCGCCCACTGCGTCTTGGCGAGTTGCTCGACCAGGCGATCCGTTTATATCGCCGCAATTTTCTGACGTTCATCGGCATCATCGCAGTAGTGTATGTGCCGGTGATGGTTCTGCAAACAACTGCGACCACTCTGTTGAGCAGTTCCATGCTTGGATTCGCCTCATCGTCCCCGGAAGAGATTTTTTCAAACTATGCATACTGGATCGGAATGTTTTCGACCATCCTGGTTGCCTTTATTCAATTCATCCTTGTACAGGGCATTGCCACGGGTGCACTGACACGCGCAGTGGCGGATAATTATTTAGGCAGGAAGACGGGTATTGTGGATGCCTATCGTGGAATCCGCGGATCCTGGCTCACATTGCTGGGTGCATTGCTTTTTGTAGGTCTCATCTTCTTCGGTATTGCCATCTGGTGGATGGTTCCATGCATCGGATGGTTCACAGGCCTGGGTATGATTGCATTCCTGATGGCGGCGATCAATCCACTGGTGGCGCCTGCTGTCGTACTGGAGGGTCAGGGTGCGATAGATGCAGTCCGGCGCGCCTGGAGCCTGGCTCGCCGCCGCTTCTGGCCCTTGCTGGGATACGTCATCATATTGTATCTGTTCAGTTTGCTGGCTGTGAACGGTCCTGTTGCCATGGTGAGTTTTGCCTTGACGGGCGCTTTCGAATCTATTAGTGACCCGACTACGCAACTGGTGGTGAGGGCGATCATTCAGGCGCTCGTCTCGCTGGTCGGGATTCTGATTTATTATCCCCTGCAAATGACAGCCTTTACGTTGATCTACTTCGATTTGCGAGTCCGCACGGAGGGCTTTGATCTTGCCCTGCTGACCGCGGACACCTCTGCCTCGACGGATGTAACTCAGGTAATGGCGGCTCCTGTTCCCCAGTCAACGGAGCGTCTCATCACGGGGCAGGATCTGGGAAACTTCGCCATCCTCACACTCGCTGTGACGGGCATCTACATCTTCTTTTTCTCATTTATCATGGGAAGTGCATTCTTCCTCACATCCCTCATCCGTTAATCCTGCATGCGTTCCATCTTTACAGCCTGGCTGATCACACTGCTTTCTCTGACGAGTCCATCGGCAGTGGGTCAGTCGTCTCATGTTTGCTACTCTGGGGGAGCGTTCTGCGCGACTGAAGAGTCTCACTTCTCTGATTCAAGATTCTTCGCGAAGTTTATGCTGAGCGAAGCCGAAGGGCCCAGAATGACAACCAGCGGGCCAATCACATTGGAGGGGTATTGGGAACTAGTCAGGAACACGCGGCAGGCCATCCTCCAGATGAAGGCGGAGCCTGAGGCGGCGATCCGTGCCCGGTTGGAGGGTCTTGCGTCACAGTGGGAGGGAATCACAGCAGTTGAGACATCCGATAAAAATGTCGTGAAGCTTGATACGTCGTATCTCGTGGCGGAACTGCGGAACGATCCGCCGGACCTTGAACGTCTGGCAAAACTACTCGATGTGTTGTTGAACGCGCACGAGGTATATCCGCAAAAAGTCTTTACACTTCAGGATGTCCAGCCGCTTAAGGAGATCCTGGCACACCCGGAATTCCAATGGCAGGAGGCGCAGAGTCTCGAAATGCCGAACTGGCTGCAGGAATTGCTCCAGCGTTTCTTTGACCTGATGGATCGGATCGGGTACGGCGTTCGGAACGTTTCCTACTATGGACGCGTTCCGCTCATCGTTGCTGCGGCGCTTCTTTTCCTCCTGAGCCTGTTCTATATCTCGAGGAGCCTTTCGCGCAGTCTGGTGCGGGAGGCCCAGCTCAGCGCCGAGGGCGGCGATGGCGACCAGACGCTTACATCGAAACGGGCGATGCAGCGCGCCCAGGCCCTTTCAGGACAGGGCGATTATCGCAACGCGATCCGTTACTTATATCTTTCATCCCTGCTGGTGCTCGATGAACAGGGACTGCTGCGCTACGACCGTTCGCGCACGAACCGTGAATATTTGCGGAGCATCTCTTCAAAGCCTGAGCTGGCGAATCCACTGCGTGATGTGATCGATGTGTTCGACAGGGTCTGGTACGGTTTTGAATCGGTGGATGAGGAAACGTATCAATCCTACGTAAAGCATGTGGATGATTTGCGGGAGAAGAAGGAATGAAGAATCTCCCACGCGATACCAAACTGGCAATTGTAATATTACTCCTGCTGGTGGTCGCTACAGCCCTGGCGGCCGTGCAGAAACAGACCGGACCGGAATATCCCACGCTGTCTAGCCTTTCATCCGCGCCGGATGGTGCGCTGGCGTTGAAGTTGTGGGTGCAGGAATTGCATTACAACGTGGATGAACAGGTGCTGGCAAACTTTAAGGCTCCTGAAAACACATCCATTCTCTTTATGCTTGAGCCTCTTTTTACGACCGAAAGCGAGCTGAAATCCATTGACGATTGGGTGGAAGGCGGGGGCACGCTGATCGCTATTGGCGAGCAGTACGGCATGTATTCCGTGATCGATCATTACAAGTTCTTCTTCAGCTATTTACCGGACAGCAATGGAAACCCCGCAAGTGGGACTCCGCTAATGGCTTCTCCTTCTGCCGTTGACCTGAAAAATGCTGGAGTCAATATTGCACTTGGTTCCGAACGCGATGATTACATCGTGCTGGTCGCATACAAGGACCAACCTGTACTTGTCTCCTTCGAACAGGGAAATGGACGAGTCATCCTGGGGACGATCTCCGAGTCTTTCACCAACGCCGGTTTGAAACAAACGGGCAATCCCGAACTGGTGCTGAACGTCCTTGCACTGGCGCGTAACAAGGGCGCGGTCTGGTTCGATGAGTGGCATCACGGATTGCAGGGCGGCGAGCAAATCCTGGGACCGGCAGAATTTCTGCGCTTCACGCCGGTTGGACGGTCATTACTGTTTGTCACATTTGCCGTTTTCATCACGTTCTTCATGCAGGGACGCGGCTTCGGCAGACCTGTGCCCCTCCCGCAGGAGATCAAGCGCCGCGGCGCGCTCGAACATGTAACAGGCGTTGCGAATCTCAGCCGCCGCGCCGCGCATCGTCCGGCGGTGATGATGCACTACCATCAGCAGATCAAGCGTAAACTGGGTCAGCGTTACCGGCTCGACCCGAGCATGGATGACAAAGAATATGTTGAGACGCTGGCAGGCTATAACTTGTCGCTGGATAAGGATGAATTGCTCAACCTGCTGAAACGTTTGCAGCGCAAGGATATGAGCGAAACAGAAATGGTGCATCTCGCCAGGGAAGCATCGAAGTGGATTGATACATAAGGTATGTCACTCTGAGCCCTTCGGCTTCGCTCAGGATAAACTTCGCGAAGAGTCTCGCACAAAGTCATGGAGATTCTTCGCCGCTACGCGGCTCAGAATGACACAGCCATGATCTTAAGGAGAATTTATGAACCCAACTGATCTCAAGAATATTTTTGAAGGATTACGTACAGAAGCCAACAAAGTTCTGGTTGGATTGGTGGAACCTTTCGAGCTTCTCGCGGTGGCCTTGTTCACCGGCGGACACGTCCTTCTGGAAGGTGTGCCGGGTACTGCAAAGACGTTGATGGCGAAGACACTCGCGCACATGGTGCAGGCGAAGTTCACACGCATCCAATTCACCCCGGACCTGATGCCGTCCGATATTCTTGGCACCAGCGTATTCGACGTTACCACCACCCGCTTCCATCTCAAGAAGGGACCCATCTTCACGCAACTGCTTCTGGCCGATGAGATCAACCGCGCGCCCGCCAAGACGCAATCCGCTTTGCTGGAGGCAATGGAGGAAAGGCAGATCAACCTGGAAGGCGAGCGTCATCCACTCGATGCGCCGTTTATGGTGGTGGCGACTCAAAACCCGATCGAATATGAAGGGACATATCCATTGCCCGAAGCACAATTGGACCGTTTTATGTTCAAGGTGCTTGTCCCATACGCGGCCCTGGAGGATGAGGTGGAAGTGTTGCGCCGCTATCATCAGGGCTTCGACGCGCATGATTTGCAGGCCGCTAACCTGAATCCTGTGTTGAGTGCAAAGCAGGTCATTGAAATACGCAAATCGATCCAACAAATTGTTGTCGAGGAAGGGATTCTTTCGTATGTTGCGAAGATCGGCGTGGCGAGCAGGCAGTCACCTGATGTCGTGCTGGGAGCCAGCACACGCGCCACAACACATGTCCTCCTTGCCGCGAAGACCTTCGCCGCGTTGCAGGGACGCAATTACGTCACACCTGATGATGTCAAGTTCGTTGTGCCGCCTGTGTATCGGCATCGTATCCTCCTGAAGCCTGAAGCGGAGATTGAGGGGTTGGATGCGGATTCGGTGATTCAGAGAG
>Ga0214473_10007598_pt1 | contig 12845 bp, 10 predicted proteins | sample RVTome_7_FD_203509 | JGI IMG/M metagenome (GOLD analysis project Ga0214473, IMG submission 203509) | Soil microbial communities from uranium-contaminated site in the Upper Colorado River Basin, Wyoming, United States - RVT98D197 | ecosystem: Environmental > Terrestrial > Soil > Contaminated >...
TCGCCGACGTTCGGGATCTTCTGCAGCTCGGTCAGAAGCGGGGCTACGTCACCAGCGAAGAGATCATGGCGCTGGTGGAAGAGTACGACATGACCATGGAGGAGACCGAGGATCTCTATTCGCAGCTCTTCAATGTGGCCATCGAGATCGACGAGCAGAGCCCCCTCACCACGGGCACGCTGGAGCCCACCGAGCCTGCGCTGTACCTGTCCATCGACACGGTCACCGGCGACCCACTGCGGCTCTACCTCCAGGAGCTCGGGGAGATCCCCCTGCTCACCAAAGACGAAGAGATCGAACTGGCCAAACGTATCGAGGCCGGGGACAAGCTGGCCAAGGACCGCATGATCCAGTCCAACCTGCGCCTGGTCATCTCCATCGCCAAGAACTACTACCCCCAGGACATGGATCTGCTCGACCTCATCCAGGAGGGCAACACCGGCCTCATCCGGGCGGTGGAGAAGTTCGATTACCGCAAAGGATATAAGTTCTCCACCTACGCCACCTGGTGGATCCGGCAGGCCATCACCCGCTCCATCGCCAACCAGGACCGCAACATCCGCATACCGGTACACATGATCGAGAAGATAAACAAGATGGTCCGCACCGAGCGGAAGTTGCTCCAGGAAACGGGCAAAGAGCCCAACGACGACGAGCTGGCCTGCGAGCTGGGTATCGACTCGCAGGAAGTACAGGAGATGCGCAAGATCGCCCAGCGGCCCACCTCGCTGGAAACGCCCCTCGGCGATGAGGAAGACGCCGAGCTGGGCGACTTCATCGAGAACCAGAGCACGCCCGACCCGGCCGACGTCGTCTCGAGCATCATCGCCAAAGAAAGCTTGGACAAGGTGCTCAAGTCCATGGACGAACGGGAGCGCAAGGTGGTGGAGCTCCGCTTTGGCTTTAAGGGCGGGCAGCCCCGCACTCTGGCCGAGGTCAGCTCCCGTTTCAACGTGAGCCGGGAGCGTATCCGTCAGATCGAGGCCAAAGCCCTCGAGCAGATCAAGGCGGCCCAGGAGATCCAGGCGATGCGGGAGTCAGCGTAGGCACCGGCATTGCGGCCACGCCCCTCACTAGGATCCTGGGGCACACACAGAAGGACGCGAGGGCGCGCCGTAAGGCGCGCCCTTTTCTGCCTCCAAGAATCCGGCGGCGCCGAGTGACAGTGGAGTCGCCGACATGCGCGCCCTCAACGAGCTTGACAAGATATAGGAGCATCCTCCTTCGTGGACACCGTCCAAACCGGCACGACACGGGGGCGCCCCAAGGCGCCCCCGGATGATGCTCTTTGTAACCGACGCTCTAGCCCTCGGCGCCGGCCTCTTCCGCAGGCTTGTCTTCGGCGGCGGCTGCTTCAGGAGCTTCAGCTTCTACTTCAGCTTCGCTTTCCGTCGGGACCTCGGCCTCGGCCGCAGGCTCGATAGCGGCGGGAACGGTGACTGTGATTTGGGTGGCCGAATCGACGGTGAAATCGGCGCTCACGGCCCGGAACTTGACCGCGGTTGCCCCGGAGAGGTTGATACCGGTGATAACCACCGTGTTCCCACCGGCACCCGGGCCGGAGGTGACGTCAAGAGCGGTCACGGTGGGGGCCGGTATGTAGGTGTACTTGTCGGCGGCGCTCGTCGCGCTCGTACCGCCTGGAGTGGTGACGGTCACATTCACCGTGTCCGCGGCGGTGACCGCGGGCTCAGTGACCGCGGGCTCGACAGCCACTTCCGGGGCGGGACCTTCCGCCTCGGCGGCAACGGATCCGCCCTCGAGCGGGTCGGGGTCTGTCTGCTCATACATGGCGACCTTCTTCTCTTGTCCTTTATGGTTCTCCTCCTGCCAGCGAGGACTACTGATAGGCGTCTCTAGGCTAGTGTGCTTGCTCGGCTAGTTAGGGTGGCGAACATAGCCCTCCTCTCTCTGCGGTCCCGGAATCCCCTCGGCCCTTGCAGCTCATATTCTTCCGAGGGATGAAGATCTGTTTGGGTGCCTGGACTAGCGGCTTCTCGGCGTCCGCAGGCGGCGAGATAGCGGTAGTCCTGGGCCGCCTGTGCCTTCGCCTCTCCCACCTCGGTCATAAGCGAAGGCTAGGCATTTGGGTCCAACTCCTCAGGCGTGACCCGTAGGGTGCGTTCTTCACATACACAAACACGGGACCGCCGATAGAGCCGCTGGTCATTCTCGCCCCGATCAGCGCGCTCACCTGGTTTTAGCCCCGCAAGAGTGGAGCCCGAGTGGTGGCCTTCTACCTTTTCGCACCCGAGGTTGGCACTCGCCGAAGGCCTCTTAGATGGCGCGCTGCCCGGTCGCAGGAAGTCTTCTCAAGCCGTGGGCCTTGGTCCCTACTCGAATGCGACTTAGCGGGCTTCTGGGTAGGCGGTGCCCACAGGGGGCCGTTGGATGATGCGGGGTCGATCGGTAAAGCCGTTGCTCTGCTGGCTTCCTAGTCTCAGCCTAGTCCTTCCGACAGACAGTGTCAACGGGCGAGCCAGCACCAATGGGCCCACTTGCCGAGGCCCTGCTTTGGGCACTATTTCGCCATGGTGATCGACAAAGCACGCCTGAATTGTCTTGTCGCCCAGGTCGAGACCCACGGTCGTCAGCACGTGTCCATCCTCAGGTGTGTTCACTTTCGCCTCCCGTTCTGTAGCTCGGTTCCTCTAAGCTACCTCTCAAGAGACGGTGTTCATCCCATCGGATGGTGCCTCGGCGGGGACCGCGCTCAATACGGCTAGCACGCGGGGAGCAGTCCTCCAACTTCATCCCGACCAAGGCCGGCAACCGTGTATTCAGTCGTTGACCTGGCTCTACTTCGAACGCGACCTGCTCGCCGACCTATCTTAGGAACGGCGGGATCTCAAGCCCATCGTCGGAACCACCGGCCTCTGTCTGCCCTTGACGAGGCGCCTCCCGAGAAACATCTCGCGTGGACTCGCGCGGCGGCGCCCCGGCGCCAGGAGCCTGCTGCTCGGCTGGATGATGCAATCTCGCCACGCTCTCCACCTGTTCCGTCAATACCTCTTCGCTGGTGGCATCGAACCCGGCAGCGACCACCGTCACCCAGAGGGCATCGCCCAGGGACTCATCGACAACCGCGCCGAAGATGATGTTGGCCTCGGGATCGGCGGCCGCGTTTATGATCTCGGCCACCTCATTGACTTCGTGGAGCGAGAGGTCTTTGCCCCCGCTGATATTCAACAGGATGCCGCGCGCCCCCTCGATCGAGGTTTCCAGCAAAGAGGAGTTGACAGCCATCTCGGCCGCCTGCTGAGCGCGTTGTTCGCCCCGGGCCCGGCCGATACCCATGTGGGCCGTCCCCGCTCCGGTCATGATGGTGCGCACGTCGGCCAGATCGAGGTTGATGAGACCGGGCACGGTGACCAGGTCGCAGATGCCCCGCACGCCCTGCCGGAGCACGTCGTCGGCCAGCCGCAGTGCCGCCACCATCGAGGTGCCCCTATCGGCTACTTCGAGAAGCTTGTCGTTCGGGACCACGATCACCGTGTCGGCCCGCTGCCGCAGGGCACGGACGCCCTCCAGCGCCTGCAGGCCCCGGCGCTTGCCCTCAAAAGCAAAGGGCCGTGACACCACCCCGATGGTGAGCGCTCCCAGAGACCTGGCTATCTCGGCCACCACCGGCGCGGCACCGGTACCGGTGCCGCCCCCTTCCCCAGCCGTGATGAACACCATGTCGCTACCCTTGAGCATGGCCTTGATCTCATCGTATGCGGCCACGGCCGCCTCTCGCCCTATCTTGGCGTCGGAACCTCCGCCCAGCCCCTTGGTCAACTCTCGACCGATGCGCAACTTGTGATCGGCCTCACACATGGCCAGAGCTTGCGCATCGGTGTTGATGGCGATGAACTCCACCCCTTCGAGCCCGGCCTCGAGCATACGATTGATCGCGTTGGTTCCCGCGCCGCCCACCCCGACCACTCGGATCACGGCGGGAAAGCTGCGAGACGGCTGTATGAGGGTGCGCCGGGCTGCGTCCGGGTAGGCCGGCGTCGCCCACATGCTCTCGGCGGGGCGCCGGTCGATGGTCTGGGCGCCAGCTTCAGCTTCAGGCTGAGTGGGGGCGTCCCCCCCGGCTTCCGCCGGAGCGCCGACTTCCTCTTCGTTCTCCTTGTTCGCCTCGGTCGCCCTCAAGAGAGAGCCGAGGCCACTGTCTTTCATGCTAGATCTTTTTTCCATCGAGCACCTCTCTCGCGAGCTAGCGATACGCTTTGGCTGCCTGGCTGTCGGGCGCGTACTTGAGCACCGACTCCCCCTTCACCGGCGCCGCCGACTCCTCGCCTGATGCCAGCAGCGCGGGGACGCCGGCTCCCTCCATGCTAAAGAAGGGACTGGAGGAGAAGTGTGCTCTTGCCCACTCCCGCCTCCCCGCCGAGAAGAACGACACAAGCTGTGACGAGACTCCCACCGGAGGACCCTGTTCAGCTCCCCGAGCCCGATGTCGATGCCGGTGTGCGCCCCGGGATCCACGTCGGCCAGACGCACGGCGACCGGCGCCGGCGTGGTCCCTCCGGCCTTCCGAGGGAAGGCAGAGACCTGCCGCGCTGCCTCAGCGATGGTGTTCCAGCGACCGCAGCCCGGGCGCCAGCCCAGCCAGCCGGGAGACACGTACCCGCACTCCCGACAGATAAAGGAGCTCTTGCCCCCCGGCATGAGCCCCTTCGCTCTACGTGGCCTCCTCGACCACGAGGACGTCCGGGGCGCCGAGAATGACCTCGCTGATCGCCAAGTGGTCGTCTTCGCGATCAAGGAGCACGGTGCTGCCCCGCGGGAACCGGCCCGAGAGCACCTCTTCGGCCAGCAGGTCCTCCACGTGACGCTGGATGGCGCGCCGCAACGGACGCGCCCCCATGGTGGGGTCGTAGCCCACGTCCACCAGGAGTTCTCTGGCCTCGGGGGTGAGCGCTAGACCGATCTCCCGGTCCTTGAGCTGTTCTTCCACCCGGGAGAGCATCAGGCCGACGATGTTGGTGATCTCGCCTCTGGAGAGCTTGCGGAACACGATGGCCTCGTCCACCCGGTTGAGGAACTCGGGCCGGAAGAACTTCTTCAGCTCCGCCGTGACCCGGGTCTTCATCTCCTCATACTCCAGGCCGCCTTCCTCCACCGGCTCGCCGAAGCCCAGCAGCTGCCCTTTGGCGATGGTGGAAGCACCTATGTTCGAGGTCATGATGACGATGCAGTTGCGGAAGTCCACCGTCCGCCCTTGCGCATCGGTGAGCCGGCCGTCTTCCAGAATCTGCAGGAGGATGTTGAACACGTCGGGATGGGCTTTCTCGATCTCGTCGAGCAGGACCACCGAGTAGGGCCGACGGCGCACGGATTCGGTGAGCTGGCCGCCTTCGTCATAGCCCACGTAGCCGGGAGGCGAACCCACCAGCCTACTGACCGCGTGCTTCTCCATGAACTCCGACATGTCGACCTGAATGAGCGCCGCCTCGTCGCCGAACAGGAACTCGGCCAGGGTACGGGCCAACTCGGTTTTGCCCACCCCGGAGGGTCCCAGGAAGATGAAGGACCCGCCGGGACGGTGGGGGTCTTTGAGGCCGGCCCGGGAGCGGCGGATGGCCCGGGACACGGCTCTCACCGCTTCGTCCTGGCCCACTACCCGCTCGTGCAGGGCTTCTTCCATGCGCAGCAGCCTGTGAGTCTCGGCCTCGGTGAGCTTGGCCATGGGAATACCCGTCCACATGGCTGTAACTTCGGCGATCTCGTCTTCACCGATGGAGATCTCGGTCGCCTGGTCGGACTCCTGCCACTTGTCTTCCAGCTCTTTGCGCTGGTTGAGCAATTTGCGCTCCCGGTCCCGGAGGGAAGCGGCTTTCTCGAAGTCCTGCACCTCGATGGCCGTCTCTTTTTCGCGCCGCACTGCCAGGATGGCGTCCTCCACCTCTCTTAAGTCGGGGGAGGCGCACATGTTCTGCATGCGCTTGCGCGCGGCTGCCTCGTCGATGAGGTCGACGGCCTTATCGGGCAGGAAGCGGTCGCTGATGTAGCGGTCGGCCAGGTAGGCCGCGGCTTTCAAAGCTTCGTCAGTGATACGCACCCGGTGATGGGCCTCATAGCGCTCCCTGAGCCCGGCCAGGATCTTCTCGGTCTCGGGGACGGAGGGCTCTTTCACCACGATCTTCTGGAAGCGCCGCTCGAGAGCGGCATCCTTGGCCAGGTACTTGCGGTACTCATCGAGCGTGGTAGCGCCGATGGTCTGGATCTCTCCTCGGGCCAGAGCAGGCTTGAGGATGGAGGCAGCGTCGATGGCGCCTTCGGCAGCCCCCGCGCCCACCAGGCTGTGGATCTCGTCGATGAACAGGATGATGTCGCCCCGCTCGCCGATCTCCTTCATGACGTTCTTGAGGCGCTCCTCGAACTCACCCCGGTACTTGGACCCGGCTACAAGCGCGCCCAGGTCGAGGGTGTAGATCTGCTTGTCTTTCAAGAGGTCGGGGACATCGTTCTTGGCGATGCGTTGCGCCAGCCCCTCCACCACCGCGGTCTTGCCTACGCCAGGCTCACCCACCAACACCGGGTTATTCTTGGTACGGCGGCACAGTATCTGCATCACCCGCTGTATCTCCGTCTCCCGACCGATGACCGGGTCGAGCTTGTCTTCTTCGGCATATTTGGTGAGGTTGCGGCCGAACTGGTCGAGCACTTTGGAGCTCCTGCGCTCCTTGCCCTCCGCCGCGGCGCTCGCCGCCCCTGTGGGCTGCCGCCGCGTCGGACCGGCCAGCACCCGCATCACTTCCTGGCGCACCCGGTCGGCGTCGACTTCCAGATCATTCAGGATGCGAGCCGCCACCCCTTCGGTCTCGCGCAGCAGGCCCAACAGGATGTGCTCGCTGCCGATGTAGGTGTGCCCTAGCGACAGGGCCTCACGCAACGCCAGTTCCAGGACCTTCTTGGCCCGGGGCGTGAAGGGGATCTGCCCTTGAGACTCGTTGTCACCCTCACCCACGATGCCGGTGACCTCTCCGCGCACTTCCTCGAGAGAGACTTTGAGTGTACTCAGCACCCGGGCGGCCACTCCGTCGGCCTCCCGCAGGAGGCCGAGAAGCAGGTGCTCGGTGCCGATGTGGTTGTGCCCCAGGACCCGGGCCTCCTCTTGGGCCAGGACCACCACCTGCCGGGCACGTTCTGTGAACCGTTCGAACATCACTGCTTTCTCCTATGGCCGGACGCTCGCGCCCGCGAACCTGTCCCGCCGGATCCGCGCCCTACCTCATCAACCTCAGGGCCTTCCAGACAGCCCGCTTCTCCCTCTATCCGCTCGAGCATGAGGTGACCCGGTTGCAGCCGCTTCATGTAATCAAAAGCCGAATCTGCGGGGAGATCCGGCACTTCTGCTATCCCCCTCTCCAAACCCACCTGCGCCGCCGAGAGCAGATTGACGGCCTCGGGGAACGGACGCCAGGACGGAGGTGACCACGAGCGCAACAAGAGTTCCTAGGAGTTGCTTGGGGACCTGCATCGGGGCCTTCTCTGCTGTACTTCTGTTCTGCCACTAGCCGGTCATGGGGGTGCCGCAGCTTGCCGGCTGGATAGAGAGGCAGAGTATAGCCCTTATGCCGCCTGTTCCCCAGACTTCCACGATGACCTCATGACGCTCCCTATTTCGTACGCGCCCCTATCGTCTGAGCATTACCCGAGTCTGGCCCGTCGAAGTAGCGTCCGCACTGGTTGCAGTAGCAGTCCGCCGGGTAGCCATTAGCCAAGAGCCGTATCTTGGTGGTCGCTGCGGCAAGGTGAAGGCTACGGCCGACAAGACCCGCAGAGACCTTGGCGGTATTGGCTGAGCCGCACAGGGGACAAGGCGGCAAGTCCATCGCATCCCAAGAGTAGATCGTCTTCCGAAGGCCTGGATACTGAGCCTCAGCTCTGGCTATCCATTCTTGATCTACCTTCAACATCGACTTCTCCTTCGCTGGCCGCCTGAGGCTGGCGAATCTGGCCTAGATCGCTGCCTGCTCCTCCAGCAACTCCTCTGCGGCGTGGCACAGCAACAGCTGCTCAAGCACCTTGATCATCGCCTCTCCCCCGCGCAACGCGGCGATCAGGAGGCACTGGGGCGGCTCGTCGCGCTCTTCGGGTGAGAGCTTCTCGTTGAAACACGCGCAGCTCTTCGAGCGACAGAGGAGGAGCCTTTGCTCCGGACGCTTCTTCAGGCAGGTGGCTTTCTAGGAAAGTTCGTCCAGGAAGGGCATCGACTGCTTCCATCTGACCCGGTAGCACTTCTGCCACAGAACGGTCCCGTCCATGTCAGCGGAAAGAGTCAGGTATCCACCCTCGGGACAGTGCTCCCGGGGAATACTGAACCGGAGATACTTATATACGCGTTTGCTCCCCTCAAGCACTCGATGCACTGTGTCCTCCGAGCCCAACGAACAGGCCAGGTTCAGCTGAGGCAGGTGCTTGGGGGGTGGTTCAATTCTGACGGGAACGTCCACCGCGACAAACTCTGGTGGCTCCTCAGGGATGCTGATGTCGGTCGAGAGCATAACCGCAGGGAAACCTGTCTGGATGAGCCTCATGCTCTCCCCTTCTCACTCACTCGAGCACAAGCGTCTTGTTGCGGGGTCGCAGAATGCCAAGCCGCATGAGCAGACACTATCACAACGGCCACGGCAGACTAAGCTGCGCAAACGGCAAGCACGATCGGGTAATGCTGATGGCGGCATTACCGCACCGCAAGAGACTTCCCGCCTGGCGGCCGATGGACAGCCTTACACTACGTGTTTGCTGCCCCCAGCATCGGCCCCGAGGCCGCGTCTCCTGTCGAAAGCCACCTAACGCCGTACTCTCGCATGTGATCGATCAGAGGGATGAGCTCCTGCCCCATCGGGGTGAGGGTGTCCTGCACTCGTGGCGAAACCTCGGGGTGGGCCGTGCGGGTTATGATGCCCGCCGCCGCGCCAAGCCTCCTAGCTGTTTCCGGTCTGGACTCCCGACCTGCGAAGCTGGTCCCCGCCATTGCCGACACTCTTATTGGACGATTATCACGTTCTCCAGCACGAAGGCCGCCTCTTGGCCGGGTTCGATCAGCACCGGTCCCTTGTAGGTGCCGTTCTTGAAGGTGACATTGGTGGGAGCGTTGAAGTCCCAGCAGACGAGAGACGTCCCGCCCGAGGCGGTGAAGCCGTCGAAGGTCACGTCGTCCCCCCCATAGAAGCGCACCAGCGGCCCGTCCGAGTCGGGGGAGGCGATGATGGTCACGTTGCGGAAGATGACGTGCGAGTAGCCCTGGATGACCAGAGGATAACGTCCGGTGGTCGCGTCCAGGGTGAGGCCGTCAAAGGTGATGTAATCGGAGCCGCCGTGGGAGTAGTAGAGCTGCAGGCAGTAACCGGAGCCCCCGCTGATCTTCACGTTCTTGAAGGTCAGGTGGTGATTGCCCCGCTCCAGGTAGATGCCGTGCCACTGGTTGGTGTCGTACCTGTCGGCCTGGATGTCCAGGTTGGAGAAGGTGCTGTTGGAGACGTTGGCCAGGAACAGGGGTTCGGCCAAGTGGCGGAAGGTCAGATCATTGGCCACGATGTTGCTGGACTGCAGGCCGGTCCCTATCCTGAGGCCGTAGTGCGAGGTCTCGAAGGTAAGATTGTCGAGTGTCGCCCCCCTGATCCCTGAGCCATAGATTGCGGTGGTCCCGGACTCTGGGCTGTCCCCCCGAAATATCTTGTTTGCGATGACGTCGCCGCTATAGAGGGCGGTGGGTTTGCTCAGCAGGGCCGGCGTCCTTATTGCAGATCTGGCCGTTGTACTGGTCTGACTGGCGTTCGTAGTAGTCGTCACCGGCGAGGTGGGCACCGGCGAGGGTTGCACAGTTGCCGTCGTCGCAGAGGAGGTTGTCACGGCCGTAGTGCCAGCGGCGCATCCGACCAAGGCAAAACCAGCATCAACGAGCAGGCCGAGGATAAGCAGGAAAAAGAGGCCAGGCGCGAAATACGAGCGCTTTCGCCGCTTCCGGAATAGTGTTTCTCCCCTCACTTTGTGGCTAGTCCCTCACAACCACGCCGCCGCTCGAAAGCCCCTTGGCCCCGTACTCGTGCATGTGATCGATGAGAGGGATGAGCTCCTGCCCCATGGGGTGAGGGTGTACTCCACCCGTGGCCGAGCGGGGGGGTAGCGCGTGCGGGTGAGGATGCCCGCCGGCTGGAGACTCCTGAGCCTCTCGGAGAGTATCTTCGCGGTGATTCCGGCAAGGGAGCGCTCCAGGGCGCTAAACCGGTTTATGCCGTTAGTAAGATCTTCAAGGACGAGAATCGTCCACTTGCCTGAGATGACGCTGGCCGTAAGGAAGATGGGACGGGCCTGTGGCTTGCTACCCGAAGACTCGGACACCCTGAACCTTCTTTTGCTCTTCGGACGCCATCCAAGCATTCTATAGGCGTCCAGGGCCAAGGTCCAGGCAGTACACGCCACCGAGCACGCCTGTCCCACCTGGGACCAATGAATTCCAAGGCTGAACAGATCCTACAAGCTGACTTTGCTCCTGGGAACAATCGCGATCTGTTGATGGTGATGCGACCCCGGGCAGCCTCGCGACGGCCCACTGGTGGGTCTGCAAGGGATGCAATCAACTACGGGAGAGAGTCCTTCGCCAAGCATCCCGTTGTTCGCCTTTGTCCAGCAAATGCTGAGCCAGACTCCTCCTCAACCCGCCTTGTTGATAGGCTAGCCACCATGGACGAGCCAAAGACGCAGCACCCACAACAACTCAGTCCGAACCGCACCATGGTACTGGTCGTTGCCAGTCTGGGCGGGTTTCTGGTCACCTTCATGATGTCGGCCGTCAACATCGCCCTCCCGCTCATCGAGGCGGAATTTCACGTATCGGCGGTGACCCTCAGTTGGATCTCCCTTTCCTACATCCTCGTGGCTGGAGCGACTCTGCTGCCCGCAGGCCGCATCGCCGACCTTTACGGCCGGGTGCGACTCTTCATCTGGGGAATGATCGTTTTCACAGTCATCTCCTTCGCCAGCGCGTTCGCCCCCTCCGCCGGCGTCCTCCTTGCCTTGAGATCCGTTCATGGGCTGGGACTCGCGATGGGCGCGGCGACGTCCACCGCCTTGGTCATCCTGGCCTACCCGCCAGAATCCCGAGGTAGAGCGCTGGGGCTGAACGTCGCCGGCGTCTATCTGGGTCTCACCCTCGGCCCGGTGCTCGGCGGCCTCATCGTCCACAATCTCGGGTGGCGAGGCCTCTTTCTGGTGGGAGGCGCTCTGGGGCTGGTGAATGTGGGGCTCCCCCTATGGAAGCTGCGGCACGTTGATTGGCGGGAGCCCAAGCGCGCCCGCTTCGACGTTCTGGGATCCGTCGTCTACGCCGCATCGCTGACTGCGGTTCTGCTCGGGTTCTCGCTTCTGCCGGATATCCCCGGTGCGATCCTCATCGCCGTTGGAATCGTCGGCCTGGCCGCGTTTCTTTGGTGGGAGACCCGGGCGGCCGACCCTCTGCTTAACGTCGACCTGCTCCGACGGAACCGCGTGTTCGCCTTCTCGAACGCGGCGGCCTTCATCAACTACAGCGCCACGTTCGCCATGGTTTTTCTTATGAGCCTCTATCTCCAGTACAACAGGGGACTCAATCCGCAGACCGCCGGTTTTGTGCTCGTGAGCGGCACCTTCGTCCAAGCGGCGCTCTCTCCGCTCGCGGGCCGGCTGGCCGACCGGGTGAAGGCCAGGTACGTGGCCTCTGCGGGGATGATGGTATGCGTGCTCGGCCTCTTCGCGCTGAGTTTCGTGGGCACCACCACCCCGTATTGGTACATCATCGCTATGCTCTGCGTGCTTGGGCTGGGATTCGCCTTCTTCTCGACACCAATCACGCACGTTGTCATGAGCAGCGTGGATAGGCAGTGGGTAGGCGTCGCCTCGGCCACGCTGGCCACCATGCGCCTGGCTGGAATAAGCATGAGCTTGGGCATCGCCACTCTCGTGCTAGCCATCGAGGTGGGACGACAGGCCATCCAACCGGCGGACTACCCCCAGCTGCTGAGCAGCGTCCGGTTGAGCTTCTTGATCTTCACCGCGCTGTGCGTCTGCGGGCTCGCAGCCTCACTGGTCGGCCCCCGGCACCGCGACGAGGGGCCCAGTCGGTAGGCCAACCTCGAAACATGCACAATACGGGTCTTTGTGAGTCAAACTCCGCCTCCATCACGGGCGCCCCCGACCAGTGGCCTCCCCTCGGCGGCACCCATCTGGAGGCAGTGATGTTTCTCGTCATTCCTGACACTCAAAGGTCAGCCGCTGCCCGCCACGGTGGGACCGAATAGTGGACGGACTTGGTGCTTGTGCAACGCGGCTCCTCCTACCTCGCCCATCTCCATTTGCGTCCCGGTTGCCAGCAGCCGGCGGCCAACGAGTTTGAGCCTACGGGATGGTGCGCCCACCGGAAGGCGCCATTACTTTCTGCGGTGGAACGAACACCATCGGACTGGCTGGTGGCGCTGCGATGGGCGAGGGGGCTAAGAAGAGAGGGATCGAGCTTTCCCACTCGCGCAAGATAGGTCGCATCCGCTCTATCGTTCTTCGAGTCATTTCCGTAGATCAGGCGGAGCCGACGAGGGTTGGCCACGATCACCTGGTGACCGAGCTCGCCCAGCAGCCGACTGGCCCAGGGCGAGTGGACGCCGGCTTCAAGGACGATGCATGCGTGTTCCTGATGCAAGAACCGGCGCCGGAACGCCTGCTGGGTAGTGGGCAGGGAGAACTCCTCCCGTACCTGCCCGTCCTCGCCAAGAACACAGCACTGAGACGTACGGTCACCAAGATCGACTCCCACCGTGACCCTTCCCTCGTGTCCGTCGCTACCGATCATCGCCAGCCTCCCTTTTCCCGGGCCC
>Ga0214473_10007599_pt1 | contig 12844 bp, 12 predicted proteins | sample RVTome_7_FD_203509 | JGI IMG/M metagenome (GOLD analysis project Ga0214473, IMG submission 203509) | Soil microbial communities from uranium-contaminated site in the Upper Colorado River Basin, Wyoming, United States - RVT98D197 | ecosystem: Environmental > Terrestrial > Soil > Contaminated >...
AATTCAGACTCGAAATGGAAGGAGGTGAAGACGATGAAGACGAAGACCAACGTGAAGGCCGGTGGTGGAATGGGCGTGAGCCGCTGAGCACGAGCTTGCAAGTTCAGGCTCGAAATGGAAGGCGGCTAAGTGGAACTTGCGATTTCAGTGCTGGTGAAGGCGTGACCCCACCACGTCTCAGCCGTTAACAAACGACCCGGCCGTTAATACTGGAAGATCGCAGCCGCTCAAGACACCCCAGTCGGGAAGACGCCAGCTCAACGATGCCAACGTTCGCATCGGTCCGGGCGCCGCACTCATGGAGCCGTGCGCTCGGCGCGGGACGACGGTAAGCGACGACGAGCGCGGGACGTTCTTTCGGCGGGGAGTGCTCCGTCGTCCAGAATTTCTGTAATAATCCCACCCGCTCCCTCGTAAGGATCTGTGAGGAATGGCGGGTCGCGGAGATCTCGAAACCCTTGTCGAGCTGGCCCGTGGCGGCAGCTCCGCGGCCTGGGGAAGGGTGTATGAGACTCTCGCGCCGTCGGTCTTCCGGATCTGCAGGAGGGTGCTCGCGTCCCGCGAGGACGCCGAGGACGCGACCTCGGAGATCTTCCTCAGGGCACGTGTTCGTCTCGCGAGCTACGAGTCTTCCCGGCCGTTCGCCCCGTGGCTCTATCGTGTGGCGGCGAACCATTGCTGGGACGAGATCCGGAAGCGGCGGACGCGTGCCGAGCTCGACGACGGCGAGCTCGAGCTTTCGGCCCTCGAGGACGAAGCACCCACTCCCCAGGAGGCGGTGCTCGCCATCGAGAGCCGCGATTCCCTCCGGCGCGTTCTCTTTGAGCTCGACGAGCGCTCGCGCATTGCAGTCGTGCTCCGCTACTACGCCGACATGAGCTACGAGGAGATCGGACTGGCCTTGGGGCTTTCCGCGAATTTCGTGGGCGTGCTCTTGCTCCGCGCACGGCGAACGATGAGGAAGAGTCTCCGTGAAACACCCTGATGAGCTGACACTCCTGCGCATGGTCGACGGCGAGCTGTCATCGGAGCGCCACTCCTCGACCCGTACCCACATCGTGGACTGCGCCCTCTGCCAGGCAGCCTACGAGTCCCTCAAGACCGAGACCGAGCTCCTGCGCGCAACTCTCCGCGAGGACGAGGAGCCGCTTCCCGAAGCGTTCCGCGCCCAGGGAGGTCTCTTCTGGTTCCTCGCCGCGACCCTCGTTCTCGCCGGTCTCGGCGTCTCTCAGTTCTGGAGCTCGGTCGTCGACCCCATGCTTCGCGGAATGGACCGCGTGGGCATCGACGGACAGAGCCTCTTCACCACGGTGGTCATCCGCGGTCTTTTGTTTCGAGGTTGGACGAACATGGTTTCGACTCTGACTCAGCTGGCGCTCTGGCTTTCGCTCCTCGTCGCTCTCGGGACCCTCGCGCTCTTCGCCTGGCGCCGGATCCGCACGGCGGCGCCCGCGATGTCGCTTCTCGCCGTCCTGGCCGCGCTTCCCGGTGGCGCCGAAGCCGCGGTCATCGAACTCGACCGCGACACCTACGTCCTTCCGGCGGGGCAAACGATCGACAACGACCTCATCGTCGCGGGCGAAATCGTCCGCATCGAAGGGACGGTAAACGGGGATCTCATCGTCGCCGCCCGACTGGTCGAAGTCTCGGGCTCCATCACCGGAGACCTCCTCGGGTTCGCCGAGGAGATCGACGTGACCGGCACCGTGGCAGGAAACGTCAGGACCGCGAGCCGATCCCTCGATATCGAGGGAATCGTCGAGCGAAACGTCACCGCCGCGGGGGAGATCCTTCGCCTCGGACCCGGAGCTCAGGTCCAAGGAAGCTTCACCGCGGCCGGCAAGAAGATCATTCTCGCGGGCCCGGTCGAGCGCGACCTCTTGATCGCGGCCCAGACGCACCAGATCGACTCGAGGGTCGGAGGCTCGGCGCTCCTCGCGGGAGAGGAGCTCGCGATCGGCGACGGCGCCGTCGTCGAGGGCCCGATCCAGTTCTACGGGGAACGCGAGCCGGAAGTGTCGCCGGCGGCGAAGCTCGCCTCACCCGTTTCCTTCGAGCCCGGCGAAGAGACGGATGAGGAAGTGGGTTCCCGCCTCTCCTGGCTCGCTCATTTCGTCTACTTCTGGGCGGCGGCTTTCGTCCTCGGCGCGGCCTTCGTCCTCATCGGCCCCGGCGCCGCCGAGGCCATCACCGCCGTCCACATGCCGCAGCACGCCAAGAGCCTTCTGGTGGGGCTTCTGGCGGTCGGGGCGGTCGCCGCGCTAGCCTTCGGGTTGATGATCACTCTCGTCGGCCTTCCCCTGGGCCTCGTAACCCTCTTCTTCTGGCTCCTCGGCCTCTACGTCGCCCAGGTCTACGCAGGGCTCTACATCGGACGCGAGATCCTGGGAAGGCCCACGGATCGGGCCCAGCTCCTGGTGCGTCTCGCCGTGGGACTTCTCGCCATTCACATCGGGAAAAGCGTTCCCTACGTCGGACACCTGGTCACGCTCGCGGTGGCACTCTGGGGATTCGGGGCCCTCACTCTTTTCTTCCTCGACGGGCTCACGCGGAAGACGCCCGCCGCACCCCCAGCCGTCCCCGCACCGGAGCCGGTGTGATCCAAAGCATTCGCGAGTTTTTCGCCGTCCGCATCGCAAGCGAAGAGCGGCCGGAGGCGTCGCTCGAGCTCGCGACGGCGGCGCTCCTCATCGAAGTCTCCCGCGCCGACTTCGACGTCTCTGAGGAGGAGCGCGCCTCGATCGAAGAGCAGGTGCGGAAGAGCTTCGGGCTCACCGAGGAGGAGACCCGCGAGATCGTCGCTCTCGCCGAGGAAGAGGTGGCTCGAGCCGTGTCGCTCTACGAGTTCACCCGGCTCGTCGACAAGAGATTCACGCCGGATCAGAAGCGGCACATCATCGGGTTGCTATGGGAGGTCGCTCTCAGCGACGAGCGCATCGAGGGGCGCGAGGAGCACCTGATTCGAAAGGTCGCGACGCTTCTCCACGTGCCTCACGAGGCCTTCATCGCCGAGAAGATCGCGGCCCGGGACCGCCGGAAATGACTTCAGCGATGAAGTCCCCCACCTCGCGCGTCGAGCGCGCGCGGCCCGGCTCCGCCAGGTCCGCGGTCACGAAGCCCTCGGCGAAAGCGGCTTCGATACCGGTCTCGATCGCCCGCGCCTCGTCTTCCATGTCGAACGAGTAGCGGAGCAGCATCGCCGCCGAGGCGATGGCTCCCACCGGATTCGCGATTCCGCGGCCGGCGATGTCCGGCGCCGAGCCATGCACCGGCTCGTAGAGACCGATGCCGCTTCCGACGCTCGCCGAAGGAAGAAGCCCCATCGAGCCCGCGAGCATCGAAGCCTCGTCGCTCAGGATGTCGCCGAAGAGGTTCTCGGTGAGAATGACGTCGAAATAGGAAGGCCGCGCGATGAGCTCCATCGCCGCCCGGTCCACGAGCATGTGATCGAGCTCGACTCCGGGATACCCGCGGGCGACGTCCGTCACCACCTCGCGCCAGAGCTTGGAGCACTCGAGCACGTTCGCCTTATCGACGGAAGTGACGCGCCCGCACCGCCCGGAGGCCGCATCGAAAGCGACCTTCGCCACCCGCTCGACCTCGGAGACGCAGTAGGCCATGGTGTTCACGGCCCGGCGGGAGCCGCCCGTTCCCTCGATCCCCCGCGGCTCGCCGAAGTAGAGCCCTCCGGTGAGCTCGCGAACGATCAGCAGATCGACCCCGTCCAGAGCCTCGCGGCGAAACGGAGACCGAGGAGAGACGAACTGGGATACGACGGGCCTCAAATTGGCGAAGCTCTCGATGAGCTTCCGGAGCGAAAGGAGCGCCGCCTCGGGACGCTCGCTCGGTTTCAGGTGGTCGTGCCTCGGGTCGCCGATGGCGCCGAGCAGGATCGCCGTAGCGCTCGAGCAGGCTTCGCGGGTCTCCTTCGGGAACCCTGAACCCGCGGACTCGAGTGCCGCTGAGCCGAAGGGAAACTCCCTCGCGTCGAGCTCGTGGGAGAACTTCGATGCGACGGCTGCGAGAGCTTTCAGCGCCTCGGCGGTGACCTCGGGGCCGATGCCGTCACCGGGCAGGACCGTGACCGGAAGCTTCATAAGTCGGCAATGCTATCAGCAAGCGCCACAAAGAAAACGCGGGGGGCGCTTTCGCGCCCCCCGGTGCTCCGATGAGGACTTTGCCAAAGGCTTTTTATGTGGAGTTGTTTAGGACAGGGTTCATGTAAGAGCAGGTTATATAAGCGGGTTCGGTCGATGGATGGAAAAGATCCGGACGTTCCCACGTGCCGGACCCATGGTGGACCTCTGACAAGAATTCCTCATTGGAAACACAGACAAGAAACATCGTAAAGCGAATAATTGTGTTGGGTAACGGCAATACTACAAGCACCGGCCAACGGTGTCAAGCCTTGTGTTACGATGACTATCTCGACCGCCATGAGCGACACCGAGTATCGGGGCCGCATCTTGTGGATGCTCTTCACCTCGCGGCCCGACCTTCTCCCGGTGGATCTCAAGCGTCAGGGACGATGCGAAGTTCATATCCCGCTCTTCCCCCCTTCGACCGAAGAGAGCCGGCGCGAGATGTTTCTCGCTCTCGCGAAGAAGGCGGGTGTATCGGTCGCCCCCTCCGACGTGCCCCCCATTCCTCCCGGGCTTTCGGGCGCGGACATCGAGAGCCTCGTGGTTTCGTCGCTCCGCCGCGGCGCGATCCATAAGTCGAAGTCCCCTGGCCCGGAAATCTTCCGCGAGGCGCTCGCGCACTTTCGGGCGCCGGAGTACGGACTCGAAAAAGAGCTGCAGGAGCTGGTCGCCACACGCGAGGCCACCGATCCGGCATTCATCCCCGAGCCGCTCCGCCATCGCTACGCGAGCCCCGAGAAGGCTGGAGCGCTCGAGCACCGCATCCCGGAGATCGTTGCGCTCCTGGGAACGGCCTCCCGTTGAAGGACGGTCCTTTCCGGAGCGCAACCAAGGCACTGGCCCTCGGCGTCTACAACTTGAGGCTCGCGCTCCATCGGATTCAGAAACGCGCGAGCGGCGACATCCCTTTCGATCTCGGCGGGGCCTGCGTCCTTTGCGCGAAGTGCTGCGAGGCGCCGGGGATCCAGGTGGGGTTCCTTACCTGGTACTTTCCCGTGTTCCAACGGACCTTCCTTCTCTGGCACCGGCACGTGAACGGGTTCGAGATGGTGCAAAAGAGCCGGGCCGATCGCGGCTTCATCTTTCGCTGCACTCACTTCGATCCGAAGACCCGGCGATGCGACAGCTACCAATCCCGTCCGGGCATGTGCCGGGACTATCCTCGAGCACTCCTGGAGCAGGCTAACCCCGAGCTCTTCGCGGGCTGCGGGTTCAAGCCGGTCGCGAGAGATCGCGTCCGGTTGTTGCGAGCCCTGGAGAAACAGCCCCTGAGCGAGGAGCAACGCGCGCGGCTGAGAAAAGAGCTCTACTTGGAAGAGTGATCTCCATCGCTTTACGCCGGAGGGCGTTTCGAACTACCATGCGCCGATCGGGAGGCGAGCTGGAGGGCATGGTTGGTCAGGAAGTGGAAATCACCGGGTTGTGGCGAGTGGACCGGATCGAGATTCAAAAGATCGAGCCTCGGGCTCCGCGCTAGCCTGATCGTCGCCCTTTCGCTCACGTTCTCGTGCGGTGGAGGCGCGAATCGCTCCCCGACGCTCGCCGTACTCGGCGCCCGCATCTGGACGGGAAACCCCGACGCTCCCTGGGCGGAGGCGCTCCTCGTCGAGAACGACCGCATCGTGGCCGTGGGGTCGAGCTCCGAGATCCGTCCGCGCGTGGGCGATGCCCGCATCCTCGACGGCAATGGAAAATTCGTCGTTCCCGGGTTCATCGACGACCACGTCCACTTCCTCACGGGAGGCTTTCGTCTGGCCTCGGTGCAGCTTCGAGACGCGAAGACCCCCGAGGAGCTCGCCTCCCGCATCGGGGAGTTCTCGAAAGGGATTCCCGCCGGCGCCTGGATCGAGGGAGGCGACTGGGACCATCAGCTCTGGGGCGGCGAGCTTCCCCATCGACGGTGGATCGACGAGCTCACGCCCGAGCACCCGGTCTGGGTGAACCGCCTCGACGGTCACATGGCGCTCGCGAACTCGCTCGCGCTCGAAGCGGCAGGGATCACCCGGGCCACCGGGGATGTCGAGGGCGGCGCCATCGAGAGAGACCCCGCCGGCGAGCCGACGGGGCTTCTGAAGGACAACGCCATGGGTCTCGTGGACCGCGTCGTCCCGCCTCCGGGCGAGGAGATGAGCCTTCGAGCCCTCGATGCGGCGATGCGCTACGTCGCCGCACGGGGCGTGACGTCGGTCCATCACATGGGAAGCTTCGACGACCTCGAGGTCTTCCGGAAGGCGCAGTCGCAGAGCGGCCTTGGGACCCGAATCTACGCCGCGGTTCCTCTCGCCGAGTGGGAGCGTTTGCGCGACCTCGTCGCCGCCGAGGGCAAGGGCGATCGATCGCTCTTCTGGGGTGTCCTCAAAGGCTTCGTCGATGGATCCCTCGGCTCTCACACCGCCGCGTTCCACGCGCCCTATGACGATCAGCCGTCGGACCGCGGCTTCTTCGTGACGACCGAGGACGACCTCTATCGCTGGATCTCGGGCGCCGATTCGGCGGGGCTGCAAGTCGCCGTCCACGCCATCGGCGACCGCGCGAACCAGACGCTCCTCGACATCTACGAAAGAGTCGCCAAGGAGAACGGCCCGCGCGACCGCCGCTTCCGCATCGAGCACGCCCAGCACCTGAGGCCGGAGGACATTCCGCGTTTCGGCGAGCTCGGCGTCTTTCCCTCGATGCAGCCCTACCATGCGATCGACGACGGCCGCTGGGCGGAGAAGCTCATCGGTCTTCGCATCCGCACGACCTACGCCTTCCGGAGCCTCCTCGACGCCAAGGCCCCTCTGGTCTTCGGAAGCGACTGGTTCGTCGCCCCTCCGACTCCACTCGAAGGAATTTATGCCGCCGTGACCCGGCGCACCCTCGACGATCGGAACCCCGAGGGCTGGGTCCCCGAGGAGAAGATCTCGGTCGAGGAGGCGCTGGTCGCCTACACCCGCTCGGCCGCGCGGTCCGCGTTCGCGGAGAACGACGTCGGGATCTTGAAGGAAGGCTTTCTCGCCGACTTCGTGGTTCTCGACCGGGATCTCACCGCTATTCCTCCGGAGGAAATCCGCGACGCGCGGGTCGTCGCGACGGTCGTCGCAGGAAAGATCGTTTACGAGTAGCACCAACTACCAGCAGGAGGTCACATGGCAGATTACGTCCAGTCCCTGATGTCCGATGTAAAAGCGAAGAATCCCGTTGAGCCGGAGTTCCACCAGGCGGTCCACGAAGTCGCCGAGTCCCTGGTGCTGGTGCTCGATCGACATCCCGAGTACCGCGCGGCGAAGATCCTCGAACGGATCATCGAGCCCGAGCGGGTCATCATGTTCCGCGTTCCCTGGATGGACGATCAGGGCGAGGTCCGCATCAACCGCGGCTTCCGCATACAAATGAACAGCGCCATCGGACCGTACAAGGGCGGCCTCCGCTTCCATCCTTCGGTGAACCTCGGGATCCTCAAGTTCCTCGCGTTCGAGCAGGTGCTCAAGAACTCTCTCACCACCCTTCCCATGGGCGGAGGAAAGGGAGGATCGGATTTCGATCCCAAGGGGAAGAGCGACCACGAGGTCATGCGCTTCTGCCAGAGCTTCATGACCGAGCTCTATCGCCACATCGGGCCCGACACTGACGTTCCCGCGGGCGACATCGGCGTCGGGGGACGCGAGATCGGATACCTTTTCGGCCAGTATCGCCGCATCGTCGACGAGTTCACCGGAGTGCTCACGGGAAAGGGAATTCCCTGGGGTGGCTCTCTCATCCGCCCGCAGGCGACCGGGTACGGCGCGGTCTACTTCGCCGCCAACATGCTTCAGACTCGGAGCCAAACTTTCGAGCGGAAGACCTGTCTGGTCTCGGGAAGCGGCAACGTGTCCCAGTACACCGTCGAGAAGCTGAATCGGCTCGGCGCCAAAGTGGTCACGCTCTCGGATTCGAACGGCTACGTCTACGATCCGGAAGGGGTCGACGACGAGAAGCTCCACTTCGTGATGGAGCTCAAGAACGTACGTCGCGGCCGCATCAAGGAGTATGCGGAGCAATACAAGAGCGCCACCTACACTCCCGCGGACCCGAAAGCGGGGATGAATCCCCTCTGGGACCACAAAGCCGACTGCGCGTTCCCGAGCGCCACCGAGAACGAGATCAATGGCAAGGACGCGGCGAACCTCCTCAAGAACGGGGTCTACGTCGTCTCCGAAGGCGCCAACATGCCCTCCACTCCGGAGGCGGTGGCGCAGTTCATCGATCGCGGGATCCTCTACGGTCCGGGCAAGGCGGCGAACGCCGGCGGAGTCGCGGTCTCGGGCCTCGAGATGTCGCAGAACAGCGCGCGCTGGGCCTGGTCGCGGGAGGAAGTCGACGGCAAGCTCCAGGTCATCATGAAGAACATTCACAAGACCTGCGTCGACGCTTCGGAGCGTTTCGGAACGCCGGGGAACTACGTCAACGGCGCGAACATCGGGGGGTTCCTGAAAGTGGCGAACGCGATGCTGGATCAGGGACTCGTATAGCGCGCGGCCGCAAAGGCGTGCATGGATGCCCGAGGCATCAAGCCGGAGTCGCTGGCAGCAGGGGCACACCGCAGCTCCATGGAGGAGCTCACCGCCTGGACCCAGGAGGCCGACCGCGTGCTCGTATTTTGACGCGGGCTGAGCTCGGCCGGTGCTGCTCCGCGTCTTGACTTCGCCAGGGAGTCACTCGATACTACGACGGTGTTCCGCAATGAGGCTCTCCGTGCCGTCATCGGCATAGCGAGCGCGGTGACGATTGCCGCGCTTTCGATGGAGCCTCCCGAGCACGTCCACGCGGCGACGACCGACGGTCGTGAGCACGCCGTCGTCCATCGGCACGTCGACCCTTCGTGGCCGGGCTCGAGCTCCTCGGTCGAGCAAGCCGATCACCACCACGTTTCCGTCTGGCTCAACTCCGTTTTCACGAACGTCTCCAAGCACTCCCTGAACCGGCCGGCCACGACGGGCGCCGTCGCGCAGATACTCCCGGGTTGGCGATTCCAGGGGCACGCCCCCTCGGCGGATTTCCAGCCGATTCGAGGCGCGCCTCGAAGCGCAACTCTCCCCCGCGCTCCGCCTTCGTCCCTACCTCTCTCCCTCTAGCTGCGGGCTTCTCGCAGCTCGTTCGCACGTTCGTCGCTTTCCCTAGAGAGGTTCCATGCGCTCTCTGTTTGTTGCCTCGGCGATTACTCTTGCCACGGGTTCCGCGTACGCCGCCACGCAGAATCCCATCGCTCCCCCGTCCCCAAGGCCGCTCGGTCGGGATCTGCCCGTTTACCAGGCGGGCGAGAGCGGAGAGCCTCAGGCTCCCGCCTTCGAGAACCCCGTGGGCGCGATCGCGCTTCGCGACGCGGTGGCTCTCGCGCTCCTTCACAGTCCCGACCTCGCCGCGTTCGCGTGGGAGACTCGCGCGCGCGAGGCGCGGGTTCTGCAGGCGGGAAAGCTTCCGAATCCGATCGTGAGCGTGCTCGTGGAAGACCTGGGCGCTTCGCGGATCGAGGGGATCGAGGCAAGCTCCGGCCCAGTTCAGCCGCAGACGACCGTCCAGCTCAGCCAACTCGTGGAGCTCGGGGGAAAGCGGGCGGCCCGCAGGGAGCTCGCCGCCCTCGATCGCGATCTGGCGGCCTGGGACTACGAGACCGCCCGGATCGACGTCTTCACCCAGGTGACGCGCGCGTTCTTCGACGTTCTCGCCGCGCAGGAGACGGTAGCTCTGACCGAGCGGACGATGCAGGCCGTGGGCGAGGTGCGGCAGAGCGTCGGCGCCCGGGTGGCCGCGGGCGCGGTCTCGCCGATCGAGGAGACCCGAGCCGAGATCTCTCTCGCGGCGGTGCGGGTGGAATCCGAACAAGCGCGCTCCCTCCTGGGATCCGCCCGCGGTCGGCTCGCCGCCACCTGGGGGAGCTCCGAGGCCGCGTTTCTGTCGGCCGTCGGCGACCTCGGGGAAGTGCCTTCCCTTCCGACCCGCGAGGACTTACTGGCGCGACTCACGGACAATCCATACCTCGCGCGCTGGGCGGCGGAGATCTCACAGCGGCAGGCGGCGCTCGCCTTCGAACGGTCGAAAGGTGTTCCCGACCTGGAGGTGATCGCCGGCTACCGGCGCTTCAACGATCTCGGAAGCAATTCCCTCGTCATCGGCGGCTCGATCTCTCTACCGATATTCGATCGGAATCAGGGCGGCATCGAGGAAGCCAGAACCCGGCTCTCGAAGGCCTACGAGCAGCGCCGGGCCGCCGAAGCGAGAGTCGCCGCGGCTCTGGCCGAAGCCTATGGAGCGCTCACGAGCGCGCACGCCGCGGTTACCGCACTTCAGGCGGCGGTTCTTCCCGGCGCGCAGCGGACCTTCGAAGCTGTCAACGAGGGCTACCGTCTCGGGAAGTTCGGTTATCTCGACGTTCTCGACGCGCAGCGCACGTTCATCGGCGCGAGCGGTCAGTACCTGCGCGCGCTCGCGGACTATCACAAAGCGGCCGTCGAAGTGGAGCGTCTCATAGGCGCTCCACTGAACGCCGCCCGAAGCAGGCCGGCGGCGGCCATCGAGGAAAAAGAGTGAGGGAAACCATGCGCAAGAAGAACGTCGTCACCGTCGCCGTCATCGTGCTCATCGGCATCGCCCTCACCGCGATCCTCCTCAGGACGGAGCCGGGAAGCGAAGCGGCCCATTCCGATTCGCTCGATGCGCAGGCGGACTACCCCAGGGGTCCCCACGGCGGAAGGCTGGTCTCCGACGACACGCTCCAACTCGAGATCACCATCTACGAGCTCGGCGTGCCGCCCCGCTTCCGGGTATACGCGTTCGACGGCGAGGCAAAGCCGCTCGATCCCCGCGGGGTCCGTCTCGATATCGAGCTCCATCGTCTTGGAGGGCGCCTCGATCGGATGGCCTTCGCGCCCGAAGAGGACTATCTCCTCAGCGACAACGTCGTCGAGGAGCCGCACTCTTTCGACGTCAAGATTGCGGCCGAAAGGAGCGGGAAGACCCATCGATGGGAGTACTCCCAAATCGAGGGCAAGGTGCGGTTGGGCCCCGATGCCGTCGAAAGCGCCGGCATTAGCATCCTCACCGCCGGCCCCCGGGAGATGGCCACGACCCTCGACCTTCCGGGAGAGATTCAGCCCGACGCCACCCGCGTCGCCCGCGTGGTGCCGCGGGTCTCGGGCGTGGTCCTCGAAGCGCTGAAGCAACAGGGGGATCGCGTGCGTCGCGGAGAGCTCATGGCCGTCATCAGCAGCCGAGAGCTCGCCGACGCCAAGAGCGTTTATCTCGCCTCTTCACAGTATCTCGAATTCGCCCGGGTAACCCTCGAGAGGGAGGAGAGCCTGTGGAAGAAAAAGATCTCCGCGGAGCAGGACTACCTCGAAGCCCAGCGGGCGTTCCAGGAAAGCGAGCTCCAGAAGGAGCTCGCGGCGCAGAAGCTCGCGGCCCTCGGTCTCGACGCCCAATCGATCGGCGAGCTCTCCTCGGCCCCGCGCGACAGCCTGCCCCGTTACGAGATCCGAGCGCCCCTCTCGGGGACGGTGACCGAGCGCAGCGTCACCGTGGGAGAGGCGGTCGCTGCCGATAAGGACATCTTCGTCATCGCCGACCTGACTTCGGTGTGGGTGAACGTGACGGTGTACGCCAAGGACGTGAGCGCGGTCGGCGAAGGCCAGGAGGCGACGGTCCGCTCCGTGGACCTCGGCCGGGAGGCGACCGGCCGCATCACTTACGTGGGACCGCTCGTCGGCGAGACCACGCGGGCGGCGACCGCGCGTCTCGTCCTCGCGAACCCCGACGGACAGTGGCGGCCCGGCCTTTTCGTTTCCGTCGTCCTCACCCGGGACGCGGCGACGGTTCCCGTGACGGTGGCGGCGGAGGCGATTCAGAGCTTTCGAGATTGGCAGGTGGTGTTCGTGCGCTACGGGGACTGGTTCGAAGGCCGGCCGCTCGAGCTCGGCCGGAGCGACGGGGAGTGGGTCGAGGTGCGGAGCGGGCTTTCCGCGGGAGAGCAGTACGCGGCGGCCAACAGCTTCGCGGTGAAGGCCGAGATCGGAAAGCTCGGCGCCACCCACGACCACTGACGGCGGAGGAGCGATGCTCGAAAGAATTCTGCGTTTCGCAATCCGCGAACGCTGGCTCGTGATGGTCGCCACCCTGGGAATGGCGGCGTTCGGCGTCTACAACTTTCAACGCCTGCCCATCGACGCCGTGCCCGACATCACCAACGTGCAGGTGCAGATCAATACCGAGGCGCCCGGCTATTCGCCGCTCGAAGCCGAGCAGCGCGTGACCTTCCTCGTCGAGACGGCGATGGCCGGGCTTCCGCGCCTGCAGGAGACCCGTTCGATCTCTCGCTACGGCCTCTCGCAGGTCACCGTGGTCTTCGAGGACGGAACCGACATCTACTTCGGCCGCCAGCTCATCAACGAGCGGATCCAGGAGGTCAAGAACGGCCTTCCGCCGGGCATCGAGCCCAGGATGGGGCCGATCGCGACGGGCCTGGGAGAGATCTTCCTCTGGACCGTCGAGGCGGAGCCCGGCGCCGTCAACGCCGAGGGGGAGCCCTACTCGGAGATGGAGCTCAGGACGGTTCAGGACTGGATCATCCGGCCCCAGCTCAAGACGGTGCCGGGGGTCGCCGACGTCAACAGCATCGGCGGATACATCAAGCAGTTCCACGTCACGCCCGATCCCGAGAAGCTCATCGCCTACGGGCTCTCCTTCGGCGA
>Ga0214473_10007600_pt1 | contig 12843 bp, 9 predicted proteins | sample RVTome_7_FD_203509 | JGI IMG/M metagenome (GOLD analysis project Ga0214473, IMG submission 203509) | Soil microbial communities from uranium-contaminated site in the Upper Colorado River Basin, Wyoming, United States - RVT98D197 | ecosystem: Environmental > Terrestrial > Soil > Contaminated >...
GGTTGTCAGGTATTCAATCTTGAGACCTTCTGCCTCGGCAGCTTCAACCTCTTCATTCATTGCCGGCATCTCTTCTCTCGATCTTCTGTAAAGAAGGAGTGCCTGGGAACCCAACCGGAGAGCGCACATAGAGGCATCTATGGCCACATTGCCACCCCCAATGATTGCAACTTTTTTCCCTATCTTTACTTTCTTTCCGGAATTAAGTTCTCGAAGAAAGACCGTTCCTGGGAGAACGCCGTCCAAATCTTCCCCCGGAATACCTAATCTTTGGCTTCGATGGGCACCAACAGCGATAAATACCGCTTTAAATCCTTGGTGAAAAAGATGGTCCAGAGTTAGATCGTTACCCACTGAGGTATTAGTTCGAATCTCAACGCCTAAACGTCTGATTGAATTGATCTCTGCTTCGAGTATTTTTCTGGGTAAGCGGAAATCAGGAATACCAACAGAGAGCATGCCCCCCGGGATAGGCAATGCCTCAAAGATAGTAACAGAGTATCCTTCCTTTGCTAGGTAATAGGCACAGGACAAACCCGCAGGTCCTGAGCCAATGATCGCCACTCTCTCCTTTCCGGTCTCTGAAGGCAGAGGTGGTTCTTCATCATGTGCCTGATCAGCAACAAATCGTTTGAGGCTACAGATGGAAACAGACTGATCTATGAGACCACGGTTGCACTCAGTCTCACAGGGATGGGTACAGATTCGACCGATGACGCCAGGTAAAGGCAGATCATTTTTAATTAAAGAGAGGGCTTCTTTATACTTTCCTTCGGCCATGAGGGTAATATAGCCCAACGCATCCAGATTTGCTGGGCAGGCGATCGTACATGGAGGTACAGGATGTGGCGATATCTGGTCAACTCTCGGATCTGTACGGTCCTCTTCAATCTTCACCAATCTACCATTATCTGAATGCACTAACACTCGACATTGCGAATGGCACCATCGACATATGCTTCTTGTCAACTTTATCATTAGACCCCCTCTTACCTTTTATGCCCTCCTTTGGCAGCCCGGATTTCTATTCGCTCAAATAGGCTTTTTTGACACGACCATCATTAGCTATTTCTTTGGCATCGCCTTCCAGAACAATTCTCCCTCTCTCAACCACATAGGCCCTGTCGGCAATTTGGAGGGCTAGGCGAGCATTCTGTTCCACTAAAATAATACTGACGCCGCTTTGAATAATATCTTTGGCTATTTTACCAACTAAATAAACCAATAGGGGCGATAACCCTAAACTAGGTTCATCCATCAACAATAATTTGGGACCTGACATCAGAGCCCGCGCTGTTGTCAACATCTGTTGTTCCCCACCGCTCAGACTCCCTGCCGTCTGATCACTTCTTTTCCTTAAAATGGGAAAGTGTTCATACATCGTTTCCCGTTCCCTAAAGATTTCGTGTTTGTCTTTACGCGAATAAGCACCCAACATTAGGTTATCCAACACAGTCATTGTTGGAAAAAGTCTCCTCCCCTCTGGGATATGGGCAATGCCCAATCTCACAATGTCATGGGGTGGTATTTTATCTATCCTCTTACCCTGAAACCATATCTCACCAGAGGTCAAAACCTTTAACCCAGAAATCGTTCTCAATATTGAGGTCTTCCCTGCCCCATTTGCTCCGATCAGAGTCACAAGCATCTTTTCGCCCACGTTCATAGATACGCCTTTTAGGGCTTCCGCCTTTTCGTAATGCACCCAAAGATCCCTGACTTCAAGCAACATCTAATGATATCCCTTCTCTCCCTAGATAGGCTTCGATGACTTGTTTGTTCTCTTTTATCTCCTTTGGCACGCCTTCAGCAATCTTCTCCCCAAAGCTCAACACCACAATCCGATTACACAGCTTCATCACAGCTTTCATATCGTGTTCCACAATGACAATAGTGACGCCATTATCCCGAATCTTCCTCACCAAACCCACCATTACTTCTGTCTCCTCTGGATTCATCCCTGTCATAGGTTCGTCGAGCAATAATAGTTTTGGGTTAGTAGCCAAGGCAATACAGACACCAAGCATCCTCTGATGTCCATGCGGTAGGTTCCGTGCTAATTCATCCTTCAGCGAGGCAATCCCCAAAAACTCGAGTATTTTCATCGCCTTCTCTCTCATAACTTCTTCTTCCTTACGAGCCGATGGTAAATGGAAAAAAGCTCTCAAAATATTGACCCTGTAATTTAAATGAAATCCTGAAAATACATTATCAAATACGGTCGATCTCATACATAAGGTCGACAGTTGAAATGTTCTACCTATCCCTCTCTGTGCCACCTGATGCGGCTTTAAATTTGTTATATTGTTTCCCTCAAATGTGATCGTTCCCTTGTCGGGTGGAAAGAAACCCGTGACGACATTAAATAAAGTTGTCTTTCCAGCCCCATTGGGACCGATGAACCCCAATATTTCTCCATCAAAGACATCGAAGTTTAAATGAGTGAGTGCCGATAGACCGCCAAAGTTTTTATATAAGTCCTTCACTTCGAGTAGACCCATTGATGACCTCCCTATTTATCCCTATGGATCTCCATCCCAGGTAAAAGCAAAGCTCTTATCCTCTTTCCCATTTGAGCATATGCTCCTGTATGGTGGAGGGAGTGGAGGGACCCAACAATTCCTGCTGGTAAGAAGAGAACAAAGATTAATATTAAAATGCCATAGAATATTGGTTCCAATAGTCCGGTAAAACGAAGAATTTCAGGTACAATTGTTGCAATAGCTGAACCTACAATTGGTCCCAAAATAAGATAACTCACACCACCAAGGATGCTATAAATCTGAAGATAAATTGATTTCCAGAAATCAAAAGCCTCTGGCACCAAAAAACATTGATAGTGGGCATAGAAACTTCCAGCCAAACCCGAAAAGAAGTTTGCAATAACAAATGCCACTAATCGATACCTAAATACATTGATGCCTATAGATGCGGAGAGGGTGGGAGTCTCCCCAATAGTATCGAAGGCTCTTCCAGCCCGAGAATGATAAATATTGTAAAAAACGAATATCGTCAGTAGTAATAAAAATAACATCATATAATAGTAAGAATTCTTACTTACAAGCTCCAACGATCCGAAGAAAGGAATGAAAAGAGTGGGGTGTGGAATACCTGTGATCCCCCCCCACCCGCCGAATAATTCGACATAAGTCGTTCCCATAACATGGACAAATATGAAATTTAAGGCAAGTGTCATAATGAGAAAGGAGATACCTGCAGGTCTCACAATGATAAAACCAATACCGAAGGCCATCACAGCTGTGATGATACCTGACGATGAAAAACTAAGCCAAAAAGGGAAGCCTAATCGTGTTGTCAAGATAGCTGAAGTATAGGCCCCGATCCCCCAAAAGGCGGCCACTCCAAGGCTGATTAATCCCACCCTAAGTTGCATGAGAAAGCCCATCGTAAGAATGCTATAGATTCCAGAGATAATAAAGATGTGGATATAATATGGACTTTTTATCATCATGGGTAATCCAATCAATAATAAACCTACAACCAATAGGCAAATTAACTTCTTCAAATTTACCTCTCCGTTATGATTTGATGGGCCCTGCCAAATAATCCGAAAGGTTTAAAATAGATGATCACTAAGGCAATAAAAAAGATAAGGACCAAATTGGAACTACCCATGAAATAATATCCAAAACTCTCTATTAAGCCTATGATTGAGCCAATAATAATCGCCCCCTTCATACTTCCATGGCCCGATAGAATGGTAGTTAGGATTGCCATGATAAATACCGCACCTCCCATATGACTATTGACCGAAAACATGGGAGCCACCAGCGAGCCAGCTACGCCGGCCATTGCACACCCTAAACTCATGGCTACCAAAAATATCCGTTTAACATTTATCCCCTGTAAAGCGGCAGCTTCTTGATCTTCAGCAACGGCATACATGGCTTTCCCAACCTTCGTTTTCAAGATAAGGCCGAGACCTAACATTATGAGCAAAGCGAATGCACATAGCGTCAGTTTCTCTGCGGAAACTGTAGCTCCAGCTATATTGATTGAACCAGAGAAAATGGGAAACATAATCCTGTCTTTTTCACCAAAAGCTACAATGGTTCCCTGGACGGATATCAATCCTATACCCATAGAAGCAGCTAAAGTCCTTATGAAAGATCCGTAAAGAGGCTTGAAGATGAACCAGTAGCATATTCCCCCAAGCGCCGCCATAGCGATCGCCGAGACAATGAGGCCTAAAATCCAATTGAGTTTTAAAAGTCCACTCATGGCAAAAAAGGTAAATGCCCCTAACATGTAGAATTCAGCATGTGCAAAATTAAGTATTCTTGTGACCCCTAAAACCAGGCTAAATCCTGAGGCTACTAATATATATATAGAGGCCAGAACCAAGCCATTAATGAGCAATTGAAGAAACATGCTTACATCCATCATATCAGAACCCTTTTTTGACTTTTCTGATCTGAAAGAAGTTTATCCAAAAAACATTTTAAGGGAGAAACCCTTAACTGACTTCCTGATAATGGACAATATTGCCTTTTACTTAGCCAGATACTTTGAAAAGCAACTTTAGATTACTAGACCCGAAACCGATCCGAAAAAAAAGAATAAGGTCCCCACCTAAATCGGACAAAAAGGAACTTTATGTGTTATGAAAAAGATCCATGTCCCACTCTTTCTATTCCCACTTTCCTTTGTCGAAGATTTTCTCAGCCATTCTTATTCCTTCAATGGCTGCAACTCGATCCAAATAGACTACTTCTCCATTTTTGACTTGCCCGAAGAATTTTGTCGTACTACAATCCACATATCTGTTATTGCCTAAGTCAGGCCGCCTGCACATTCTCGAATCGCCAAAAATAGTTTCAACCGACAAACCTTGCATGGCATCAACAATAGCATCTGGATCCAGACTATCGGCCTTCTTTACAGCCTCTATGAAATAAAACCAGCCATCGATCCAACGAAGGCCATCAATTTCCCATTCACCATATTTCTCTATATAGGCCTTACGAAAGGGGCCGGCAAGGAAAGGTGGATTTGGAATAACTGTGGGATCAATTATCATAACAATCATCTCCTCGGCTGCTTGTTTACCTAATGCATTCACAATATCTGGGACCGTCGTTTGTGCGAGCTCCGCCGATATCTGTCCCTTCCAGCCAGACTGATAGACTGCTTTGAACAGACGTAACGTTTCTGCTCCTGACATGATGCCGGCAAATTCGACAATATCTGGATTTAAGGATTTTAGCTTTGCTCCTACTGGATTAAGGTCTGCTGTCCCCCGCTTAAAATAGAGATTATCCAATATTGTTAAACCGCAATTCTTCCACGCTGCTCCCACCACTTTGGCTATAGCATGTCCAGTTTGGTCATCATTAGCTACAATCACTGCAGTCTTAATTGTTGGTTTTAAATGCTTCTTCCAGAATACAGCACTCGAAGCAAAACCAACGGTATTCGCTCTGGTTCGCAGGGAATACTTGTATTTCGGGAGCATCACCTGAGGTGCGAAAGCACCATTAAAAAGTAGAACTTTATTTGGTTCTGTTACTTCTAAACCCGCCAGAACGGGGGCAGAACCATAACTGAAAATGGCCTTCACCTTATCTTCATAGACCAACCTTTCAAAAGCAGCCCTTCCTGCAACTGCCTGGAATTTATCGTCATATACTATCATTTCCGCATGATATTTTTCTCCTTTGACAAGAAGTCCACCTGCTTTATTCAGCTGCTCAGCAAGGAGTTCCAGGCATTTCTTCACCTGTATCCCCTGCCTGTCACCGAAATTCGAAGTCGCACCGAGTTTTAATGTCTTTATTGATTTCTCCTGCGCTGAGGTAGACCAAACTGGGAAAAAGGAAAGTACAGCCAAGGAAATAATGAGGGTAATAATGCTCCCAATGATCAATATCTTTCTCTCTTTCATTTTACTTCCTCCTTTCTTTTACTGAGATTGACCAATTTCCCCCTACTCATAGAAAGCTCTTGCTAGTAAGTGGTTGATGGAATCAAGGGCGCATATATTCCGCCCTTGAGCAAGCAGTACTTTAAACTCAAACCACCTATCATATCGCACATAATCCCTCCGATAAGTAAGGGAGCTGACATTCCCCCAACAAAAGAACTGGATATAACTATCACTATCGGTATAGCAATACCGCATAGTACCACTCCTAACCATAATACTGGGGCCACACTACCTCTAAGGAGCTCTTTCACCGAGTACTTTCCTGCTTGTCCAACATAGGTGGCACTCCATAGATATATGCCAAGTATTATCGCACTGATGATGAGAAAAATACGGCTACCGACTTCAGCGGCGGCAATATTGACATCGCCTCCAGACAGAGCAATGGCGATGACAATCCCAAACCCATCTAAGATACCGTAAACAATAAATAATATTGGTAGCAGAGCGGAATTCCAGAACGGAATGCCATTGACATAGTTCATGGCAAAACCAGGGTACATTGCTGTTCCAAAAGCTGTTATCCCGGCGAGTCCTTTGAATAGAAGCTCCCATGCTGTCCCTGGAAATAAGTAGGAAGTGATTAACTGTAAAGCACCAAAGCCGATGAATAAAAATACAATGATGAGCCCCCTTGACATCCATGAGTTTTGTGGTTTAAGTACCATCCTCCAAAACCTCAAGGGCTTCCCCAAATAGGCGAGGTGAAATCCACCCTTTAATGCCACGACAATCGACCAGCTAACGAACATACCCCATAGGCTATCGAGGTAAAGGGAGACTAAATATAGACCACCACCCAGCCCACCGGACACCTCTGCAAGCCAAACCAATAAGCCTCTCTGTTCTATCCATTCTGTCTGGGGTGTAAATTTTACCATCCATTCATAGGGTTTCATTTTAATCTCTCTCCTTCTCATTTATCATACAATATAGAATACCGAAGGATCTGTACCAAATTCAGGGTGAAGTTGGAAGGCCCTCCTCTCTTTGATCAATTGACAAATTTCACTCTGTGGTTCCTCCAAATCACCGAAGTATCTGGCTTTGGCTGGACAAGCGATCACGCAAGCAGGGGTAGCCTCACGATCCACTCCAGGCCTTAATCCCTGCTTAATTCCTTCATCCACCCTCTCTAAACAGAAGTTACACTTTACTACCGTGCCTGGTTGTAGGGGGTACAGTTCTTTTCCGATCTTTTCTAACTCAGTCAACCCCTGGCCAGGGAAATATTCCCTGTTGCCATCCGCATAATAGGTCCTTTGCTGGTAAGGACAAGCAATCAAGCAGTACCGACAGCCAACGCATTCATCGTAGTTAACCATGACAATACCGTCTTCCCTCTGGCTTGTAGCACCAGTGGGACAGGCTTTTACGCAGGCCGGTTCTTTGCAGTGACCACACAGAACAGGATACATTTGCTTCATAACAGTGGGATATTTCCCAGTCTCACTGATTAATATCCTATTCCAAAAAACCTCAGGTGGCAGGTAGTGTTCTTGTTTACAACTGATGACACAGCTATAGCAACCGACACATTTCTGTAGGTGGACCACCATTCCCCATCTCGTCATCTTAACTCCTCCCAACCATATTGATCCTAACCCTGAAACAAGTCTCAATGTTGAAACTCACTGGATCAATATGTTTACGGTCCAATTCCATGAGGACATTAAAATTCGTCCCCTTCCCCCTGGCAATCGGCATTCCCTTTGCCCAATGCCCACTACAGGCAGCAATACCTACTGTCTGCGGGTGTTGCCCTTCCATCAGTTTAAGTGTCCCTTCTACCTTACGACCATAAACGGATTCGATCTCTACCCTATCCCCATCTCTCAGACTTTTCTTTAGAGCGGTATCCCGATTCATCGTGATATTGTAGGTATATGGGTTCATTGTGCTTGCTTCATCTAACCATGGTTGTTCCATCGTGTGGGAGCCCGTATGCAAAATATCACGGTAGGAGAAGCAGTAGAGGTCGTATTTTGGATCGTCTATGCGGTGCATTGTACAGGGCGTCCATGTAATCAAGGGATTATATTGGGTGAGGTCAACATCAAGGCCGATCTTCTCAGTCAATTCCTTCACTTTCTTTCCTATATCGACTATGAACTCTAAGTAGATGGGCACTCTGCAATCAACAAAATACCTCCAGTAGGCCTCTTCCACTCTCTTGGGCCATTGAATGAAGCCATGCTTCTTGAACCATTCCCAGTCATGTTCTGGACCGAAATAATTTTTCAATACTCTATCGGCCAGTTGTTCTGTCGTGAACTTGTCGGTTGGCTTAAGCTGATACGGTTCGCTCAGACCAACGTATTTATTTAAGAAATTATTCAACGTCTCCCTCTTTCCCATCCGGTCGATCAGCTCCCATACCACTTCTAAGAAATCCCTTCTGCTATACATTGGCTTGACTACGGGCTGTACGATATGAAAACACCAATCCTCGATCCCAAAAGGGTAGTTGAAGTTCTGACCCATCCCTTCAATCCAGTTAGACTCTTCCAAATAGCAAGTATCAGGCAACAGAATATCCGCAAAGCCCTCTGCCAATTCCGTTGAATATAGCTCAGAGACAACGATAAAAGGAATCTTCTTCAGTATCCCACCGATGATCTCCCGACTAGCGACGCTCATGACAGAATTGCACCCCCAACTAATCATCATCTCCCACCTGTAAGGTAGGCCGATCTTCTGCCATATCTCCTCTTGGTCACTCGCCCCATAAACAAAAGGGAATGGAGCAAGAGAGAATATATCCCTTAAGGTAATATCCCCCCGAAATTCTGGTTGGGCTACCGGCCATGGGCCGTGCTCATACAACATGCGAGGACCAAAATAATTCGTTGACAAAAAACCATCCGGGCCTTTAAAAGGACCGAACTGAAGTTTACCGGTCTCCGGATAACCAAAGGATCTGGCAGGCCAGCCCAGTGTTCCCCCAGGTACGTCCACGCCCCCAATGATCTGGTTCAGGAGTGATACAGCGAAACATGTATGCAGGGAATTTTCGTGCCCTTCTCCACCACGAAATAGAACCGCTGATGCATGTCTAAGGGGCAACTCGTGGCCATCGATGGTAATTGTACTACCAACAGTTGCTGCCTTGGCAAATTCCACAGCAACTCTATGAATGGTTGCTGCGGGGACAGAACTTATCTTCGATGCCATCTCGGGCGTGTATTCTTTCAGGTGATCCTTTACCAATTGAAAAGCGGGTTGGTACTTCGTCCCTTTGATATCGTATTCTCCTTCGATGGCATAATCCTTGATACTTGGATCATCATAAACCTTGGCCTTGGATTCTCCTGCGTCCCATACGAGAGGTTTTCCAGAACCTTCTTCTCTTATATATTTTTTATCTGGTCCGACGAGGTAAGGACCGTTTGTCTTTGTCTTTAGATATTCTGCATCCCAAATCTTCAATTCATTAACAATCACATTGCACATGGCCAAAGCTACGGCACCGTCGGTGCCTGGGAGGATAGGAACCCATTCATTTGCCTTGCCTCCAGCAAAGTTACACATTGGATCAAAGACAACAAATTTGGCCCCACGAGCCCTGGCCTCAGCAGCCAGTCTTGTGGTAATCATTGCCGAATGTCCGGAACCGGTGCCCTTGTTGGCACCAAAATAGATGATATAGTCACAGTACCTGAAATCAGGAACCATGGACCACGATGAATGGACCATCCCCGTTGTGGAGTGGGCTCCTGATCCACACTGAATGCTCCCTCCCCCAGAAAAAATACTCGGCAACCCGAAGGAGGCGACCCAGGGCACAAGCCAGAAGGACGCCTTTAATGGCCGACAGGTCGTGATCTGCAAAAAAATCTTTTTGGGATTATCTGCCAAAACCTTCCTCAATCTCTCTTCAATCTCCCCGAGTGCTTCCTCCCACGTAATCTCTTTCCACATCGGATCAACAAAGAGGCCCTTCTCCTTATTTGTTCTCCTTAAGGGCACCTTTAAACGATTAGGATCATAGAGGACCTGCAATCCGGATGCACCCTTCGCACATAAACCTCCGCAAGACCCCATCATCGTATCAGGGTTTCCTTCAATTTTTACTGCTACTCCATTAACACGATGAACGCGTATACCACACCCGGCATAGCACCTGCCACATTGAGTGGGTATCCACACATCATCATGAATCTCCTTTTTTTGTTTCATCCCCCGTTCTCCTTACTTGATCGGAAGCTTCGAAAGTTTATATTCCCCATTCTCCTGTCTGATCCCCAAGAAAGTAAACCAATTCTTGTCATCTTGATTCGGAAAATCTTTTCGGTGAAATTCAAAAGGGATGGGCCTGCTCTCTTCTCTTTCCATTGATGACCGCATGACCATCAGTGCGTTCTCGATGAGGGATTTCACCTCCATGCAGCGCATCAGTTCATGGGGGTTCTCTGCCTTCATCAGCACACTTCTCCTGATGTCTGTCAGACGTTGGAGCCCCCACCTTAATCCCTGCCCTGTCCTCTTGTCGCCACAATAAAACTCCATGATGTCCTGCATGGCCTGTTCGACCTCTTTCCAGTGAAGCCCTTTTCGGCTTTCCCTTATCTGGATACAGGATTCTGTCAAAGATTCGAGCTTTTCATTTCCTGCTGGGAGGAATGTATTCTGTTTTTTTGCGTACTTTGCCGCCATATCCCCAGCGTGCCACCCCGTCGTTGTTGCACCCGTGCCAGAACCCCATGGGAATCCCCCGATTTCATCGCCGGCACAAAACAAACCCTTAATATCCGTCTCTAAATCCTTGTTAACCAAAATGCCTGCAGACGCAACATTGGCCAGTTCACGATTATTGGGATAAAACTCTACTTTATCTCTTCTTAAATCAAACCCATCTTCTCTGAGGGTATTTAAAAACTGCCACCCCTTGCCTTCTTGGCTCATCGACCATTCAGCATATTTTATCTCCTCTTCCGTGCCGTGGGTCAAATCTAGAAAAAATGGCCCCTTTCCCTGTTCATGCCATGCCTTTACACCAGGCCATTCCTCCAAGCCTTTCAGCCACTTCCTTCGCCTTTCAGCAGGGTCTACTTTCTTTGCCCCTTCACCCAAATACTTCGACCAGTCTGTGAAATAGGTTTTAGGGACAATCGTTTCCCCCTTGAGGGTGGTGAGGGAACCAGCCGGCCAACAAGAACTTCTGGGCGCCCCAAAACTGAGTTGAGTGGACCCCACATTGAAAAATGTTCCGGGAAAAAACTCCATATTGATCAAAGTCAGCCCTTCCCGGAGGGCCATGGCCCTTCCGTCTCCAGTTAAGGAAGGCGGATAACGAAGATTGAAGTCTGTACTGGTCACATTTCGAGGAAGTCTGTTGGTCCTCCCTACAGATAGAACAACAGCCTTTGCTTTGAAAAAATAGATTTCGTCCTTCCGGGTGCTAATCCCTATAGCTCCTGCAATGGTCCCATCAGAGGAGACCAGGTCCGTGACCATGACCCGGTTGATGATGTTGACATCCCTTCTCTTTGCCTCCTCAGTAAGTTTTACCTTTAAAGGCCTCCCATCAAAGTTAATGGTGCTCATAACGCTATGAAATTGGCGCACAAGCCTCACCTTACCAGGTAACTCGCTGTCGTCATACCTTATCTTGACACCAAACCTCTCTAAATCTAAGACCCGATTGAATGATTCACGGGCAGCCAGAGTGATGAGGTCTTTCTTGATCCAGCCATGGGCCTGTCCATGAATGTAGTCTTCGATCATATCCTCAAGGGACCAACCCATCTTCTCGTGAATCGGCGGGACATAAGCCCATAGGTGGTCTATTCCGGTCCCAGCACAACCGCTCCTTCTCGTATTCGTCTTTTCAGCGATCGTTACCCGCCCTCCTTCTTCTTTGGCTTTAATGGCGGCCAGACACCCGGCTAACCCGCCACCAATGATCAACACATCCGTCTCAACAGGGATGACATCCAATCTCAAACTCATAATGCCTCCGATTCTTCATATTTAAATTAATAGTCTACAGATTTTCCGCCCTGCAACACCGACGCTTTGGCCGGAAGGGGTACCCAGATACTGATGGCTTTGCAGGGACAGTCTAAGACACAAGCCCCGCAGCAGAAACATTCTTCGGGGTAAAATACACTCGCCCCATCATCTGTCATAGTGAGAACATCCTCCGGGCAGACATCGACGCAAATGGTACACTTAAAACATTGACCGCAACGGAAACATCTGCTTGCCTCGTCAATGGCTTCACCTCTTGTATAGCCCTTCTTTACCTCCTCAAACCCTTTCACTTCTTGGGATAGACTATATTTCATCTTGATGCGGGGTTTGCGTCCATAGTAAGAAGAAGGGACCGACTCATCGAAGTTGACTAACTCATCGTAGCAAACGACATGTTGTGGAAAAGCCTCTCTATCTTTGTAGATGGAACTTTCAATAACCATTTTTCCCTGAGAGTCAAAGAAGATAGTGCGAATCTGTTCTCTTGGCCTTCCTGAAAGATAGCAATCGATGGAAACGGCTACCTGACGGCCTCCAGAAATTGCCTCAGCAATAGAACTGGGTCCCTTAACGGTATCTCCCGCAGCGAAAACACCCTTCTTACCAGTCCCCAGGGTCAGGAGATCAACCTGTAGGGTATGATTAGTGGTGGTCTTTATACCTGTTGCCGCCAAAAACGAAGTATCTAATGTCTCTCCCAGCGCTACAATAATTGTGTTGACGTCTAATGTGAAATTTGAACCTTCCTCTTTCTGTGGCTGCCGCCGCCCGTCTCTATCTTTCTCCCCGAGGGTCGTCTTTACACATTCCAATCGGCCGACCTGCTTCCCCTTCCATTCAATCTTAATCGGGATCGTCAGGTATAATATTTTTATCCCTTCTGACTCTGCCTCCCCTACATCCTCTCGATGGGCTGGCAT
>Ga0214473_10007601_pt1 | contig 12843 bp, 13 predicted proteins | sample RVTome_7_FD_203509 | JGI IMG/M metagenome (GOLD analysis project Ga0214473, IMG submission 203509) | Soil microbial communities from uranium-contaminated site in the Upper Colorado River Basin, Wyoming, United States - RVT98D197 | ecosystem: Environmental > Terrestrial > Soil > Contaminated >...
AGGACCTGGAGCGGGCGCGCGAGTTCTATCGCGACGTGATCGGGCTCGAGGAGACCCTGTACGGCGAGGGGCGCGAGAGCCGGTACTGGTATCTGATTGGCGACTCGGCACGGCTCGGGCTGTGGACACCGCAGACGGGTCTCGCCGGGGGACGCGGCGGCGCCCACGTGCACTTCGCGATGCAGGTGCCGCGCGACGCGCTCGACGGGATCCTGGAGCGGCTGCGCAAGCGCGGAGCGGATGTCGAGGGCCCGGTTCAGCTCGGGGCGGACCGCGCGATCTACCTCACCGACCCGGACGGCAACGTGGTCGAGCTGTGGACGCAGGACATGTCCGAGTACGCGGCGGGCGCCAGGGCGGGCGGCGGGCCGGGGACGTTCGGGCGCGCCGGCAAGTAAGCGTCCTACCTCTCGGCCGCGCCGCCGCCCTTCAGCTGCTCAATCAGGTCTTCGGTCGAGGGGCGCTCGCCAGCCGCCGGAGGGACGGCGGGAGGCTCGGGCTCGGGCGGTGCGGGCGGCACCGGATCGGGCGCGGGCGGCGGCTTTGGGGGCGGCGGCCTCTCGGACTCACCAGCCGCCGGCTTGGGTGCCTCGCCTCCGACCGCGTCGCGGAGCTGGCCGGCCTGCGCAACGAGGCGATCGACCGCCTCCTGCGCCCTCCGAATCCGGTCATCGGCCTCGGCCTCGGCGGCGGAACGGATCTGGTCCGCCTCGCGCCGCGCGGCCGCGACGATCTCCTCGGCGCGGCCCTGCGCCGCCGAGATCGCATCCTCGACCTGGCGCGCCACCTGGGCCGCGAGGGACTTCGCGTCTTCGCCCGCCATCGTCGCGACAGGGTAGCCGCGGGCGCCGTCCGCTCGCTTGACGGGATGGCGATAATGCCCGCGTGCAAACGGTGGGCTCGTTCTTCATCACCGACTTCTGGAACGACCAGATCATCGACGCGGGGCGCGAGGGGATCTTCCTCGCCCTGGTCGGGTTCCTCGCCTCGTTCCTGTTCATCCGCACCAGCACCCGGATCATGCGCAGCCCGAAGATGGAGTGGTGGCCGGGGAGCGTGTCAACCGGCGACGTCCACGTCCATCATCTGGTGTTCGGGATCGTGCTGATGCTCGTCGCGCCGTCGATCGCGTACGCGATCCCCGACGCCAGCCCGTGGTGGGAGTTCACCGCGGTCGCGTTCGGGATCGGCGCCGGGCTCACCTTCGACGAGTTTGCGCTGTGGCTGCACCTCGAGGACGTGTACTGGTCCGAGGAGGGGCGGGCCTCGGTCGACGCCGTCGCGATCGCCGCGGTGTTCATGGGGATCGTGTTCCTCGGCTCGGTCCCGTTCGAGATCGACAGCGAGGACGCGGGCCTGTTCTGGGCCTCGCTGACGGTGCTGGTGATCACGGTCGCCACGTCCGCGATCTGCTTCGTGAAGGGGAAGCTGTGGCACGGCGTCCTGGGCCTGTTCTGGTACCCGATCTCGCTGTGGGGAGCGTGGCGGCTCGCGAAGCCGAACTCGCCGTGGGCGAAGCGGTTCTACCGCGAGCGCCGGCCCGAGAAGCAGCGCCACTCGATCGAGCGCTACAAGGACCGGCGCATCGACCGCCTGCTCGACAAGATGCGCGACGCATTCGGCGGCCGCCCAACCGAGGCGCTGGAGACGGCTCGTCGGCGCGCGAAGGGGGGGTCGCGGGCGAAGCCGTAGGGCGGAGCGCGTGGCCGGGCCGCGGGCCTCGTGCGCGCGGAGGGATGACCAACGCGCACCGAGGGAGAACGGGGGCCCGGAGAAGGTCTATCTCGAGGGGGCGCGGCGGTCGAGATCGGGGTTAACCGTCATATAGACGGTCAAGCTCAAAGTCGGGCTCGGTCGGGTGCCGAGGTAGCAGTTGTCCGGGGAGGTCGCGAGCGGGCGATCACGCATTTGGCCGGTCGCCAGAACGGTGTCGCCACGCGTGCCCAGCTTCTCCAGCTTGGGCTCAGCCGGGACGCCATCGACGGGCGCGTCCGCTCCGGTCGCCTGTACTCGCTGCACCGCGGCGTGTACGCCCTTGCCCACCCCTGCCCAGCCCCGGGAGGTCGCGAGACGGCTGCGGTCCTCGCCTGCGGGCCCGGCGCCGCCCTCAGTCATCTCAGCGCGGCTGCATGGTGGCGGATGCTGCCGCCGGCGCCCGGAGCTTGCGACATCACCGTGCCGGGCCGGGTCGTCGCATCGCGGCGCGGAATTCGCGTCCACTGCGTGACGGCACTCGAGCCACGAGACGTCCGCACTCACCGCGGCATCCGCGTCACCGCCCCCGCCCGCACCATGCTCGATACCGCCGCCGATGCAGCGCCCGACGAGCTCGAGCGGGCGCTGTCCGAGTCGATCGCGCTCGGCCTCGCCCGTCCCGCCGATCTCCGCGCGCTCCTCGCCCGCGCCGGCGCCCGCCGCGGCGTCGCCACCCTCCGAGACCTCCTCGATCCCTCCGATGACGCGGCCAGGGTCACCCGCTCGGAGGCCGAGCGCCGAATGCTGGCGCTGATCAGGCGCGCCGGCCTGCCGCGGCCCGAGACCAACGTGAGGATCGGCGCTCACGAGGTCGACTTCCTGTGGAGGAACGAGCGCGTCGTACTCGAGGTCGACGGGTTCAGGTACCACTCGTCGCGGCGTGCCTTCGAACGCGACCGCCTTCGCGACGCCGAGCTCGTGGCTCGCGGCCTGCGGGTGATCCGGGTGACGTGGCGCCAGATCGTCGGCGCGCCCGAGGCGGTCGCAGCGCGGCTCGCGGCCGTGCTCGCGATCGGTGCCTGACGTCCCGGCCTCTACGACGCCTGCATCGCCTCCAGGTCGCGGCGCAGCTCCCTCAGCTCGTCGCGGATCCGCGCGGCCTCCTCGAACCGGAGCTCCTCGGCGGCGGCGAGCATCTCCTCCTCGAGCTCGACGATCACCTTCTCGAGGTCCTCCGGACTGCGGATCTCGTCGTCGCGCTGCGCGCGCTTGCGCCGCGCGGGCGCCGCGCGCGACTCCATCGCGAGGAAGTCCGTCAGGTCCGAGATCCCCTTGCGGACGGTCTCCGGCGTGATCCCGTGCTCGCGGTTGTAGGCAAGCTGGATCTCGCGTCGGCGATCGGTCTCGTGCAACGCCGCGCGCATCGCGTCGGTCTCGCGGTCGGCATACATCACGACCTTGCCCTTCACGTTCCGCGCCGCGCGCCCGATCGTCTGGATCAGGCTCGTCTCCCCGCGCAGGAACCCCTCCTTGTCGGCGTCGAGGATCACGACCAGCGACACCTCGGGCAGGTCGAGCCCCTCCCGCAGCAAGTTCACCCCGACGAGGACGTCGTACTCGCCCAGCCGCAGGTCGCGGATGATCTGGATCCGCTCCAGGGTGTCGATCTCCGAGTGCAGGTATCGGACCCGGAACCCGTGCTCGAGCAGGTACGCGGTCAGGTCCTCGGCCATCTTCTTCGTCAGCGTCGTCACCAGCACACGCTCCCCCACCTCGGCGCGGAGCCGGATCTCGTTCATCACGTCGTCGATCTGGTTCCGCGTCTCACGCACGTCGACGTCGGGATCGACGATCCCGGTCGGACGCACGATCTGCTCCACGACCCGCTTCGACTCAGCCCGCTCCCACGGACCGGGGGTGGCCGAGACGGTCACCATCTGCCCGATCCGCGACAGGTATTCCTCGAACTTCAGCGGTCGGTTGTCGATCGCCGACGGGAGTCGGAAGCCGTGCTCGACCAGCGTCCGCTTGCGCGAGTGGTCGCCCTCGTACATCCCGCCGAGCTGCGGGATCGTCTGGTGGGACTCGTCGACGAAGACGACGAAGTCGTCGGGGAAGTAGTCGATCAGCGTGTGCGGCGGGCTGCCCTCGGCGCGGCCGTCGAAGATCCGCGAGTAGTTCTCGATCCCGGGGCAGAACCCGAGCTCCTTCAGCATCTCCATGTCGTACTCGGTCCGCTGGCGCAGCCGGTGCGCCTCGAGCTGCTTGCCCTGCTGCTCGAACCACCACGTGCGCTCGTTCAGCTCCGAGCGGATCTCCGCCACTCCCTTCTCGAGCGTCTCCTCCTTGGTCACGTAGTGGGACGCCGGCCACACCGAGACGTGGTCGATCTCGTCCAGCACCTCGCCGGTCAAGGGGTCGAAGTGCTGGATCGACTCGATCTCGTCCCCGAACAGCGAGATCCGGTACGCGGTCTCGGCGTACGCGGGGAAGATCTCCAGCAGCTCGCCCTTGACCCGGAACTTGCCGCGGGTGAGGTTGGTGTCGTTGCGCCCGTACTGCATCGTGATCAGCTTCCGGAACACGTCGTCGCGGTCGATCCACTCGCCGACCTTGAACAGCTGCATCTGCTCGTTGTAGAGCTGCGGCGAGCCGATCCCGTAGATGCACGACACCGACGCGACGATGATCACGTCGCGGCGCGCGAACAAGGCGGCGGTCGCCGCATGGCGCAGGCGATCGATCTCGTCATTGATCGACGAGTCCTTCTCGATGTAGAGGTCCTGGGCCGGGACGTAGGCCTCCGGCTGGTAGTAGTCGTAGTAGCTGACGAAGTACTCGACCGAGTTCTCGGGGAAGAACTCGCGGAACTCGTTGCAGAGCTGGGCGGCGAGCGTCTTGTTGTGCGCGATCACCAGCGCCGGGCGCTGCACTTGCGCGATCGTCGCCGCCATCGTGAACGTCTTTCCGGTCCCGGTCGCACCGAGCAGGGTGAGGAGGCGCTCGTCGGTGCCGAGCCCCTCGGCGAGGCCCTCGATCGCCTTCGGCTGATCGGCGGTCGGCGTGTATGCGGGATTGAGCTCGAACTCGGGCACCGGTCCACCTTAGCGGCGTGTTACGTCGCCTCGATCCAGTCCAACGTCCGACCGCACAGGCGCTCTGCGTCCCGGGACGGGACGCGGACGATGCGCGAGTCCGGCGCCTCGGCGCGGCTCAGGGTCAGGGGGCCGATCGCGATCGGCTGCCCGCCGCTCCCCGGCCGCAGGCTCGATCCCGACACCCGAAGCGTGACGTCGTGCTCGCCGCGCTCGAGCCGAGCCTCGCCGAGGCGGATGTACTGGCCTGAGTTGTTGATCCAGTGTCCGACCTCCCCCTCCTCGGCGCCGTCGACGAGCACCTGCAGCCGCGAGCGCACGGAGCCTCCGACCCACAGCGTGTAGCGGTCGTCGTCCGGCACCCGGACGCGGGCATGGAGCTCGCCGCCGCCGCGGGGGACGACCCGGTTCACCCCCTCGCCCGCGGTCTCCCACCCCGGCGGGCGCGCCGCGGCGGTGAGCGGAACGACGGCCGCGCCGGGCCGCGTCGCGGCGACGAGCTCGCCGCGCGGCCCGGCCAGGCGGGCGAGGCGGCGAACGGCACCGCACGGCGGGATCGCGACCGGGTCGGCGGGGGATCCGAGCCCGCGGTGCGCGAGCGGATCGGGGCCGCCCGGCTCGCGCCGCTGCCACACGTAGTAGTGCTCACCCTGGAACACGAGCCGATACCCGGTGGGCGGGCGGCTCTGGGAGGGCGAGCGGCGGAGGACCAGCGTCGGGTATCCGCGCACCGTCTCCGGCTCGAGCTCGTCGATGTCGGCATAGCGGCCGGCGCGCAGCACGTTCCCGTCGCGGAGCTCGATGTGGGTGCGCCGGAGCTCGGAGCTCCCCTCCGCGTCCGCCTCGCGGAGGAAGTGCCGCGTTCCGTACGGCTGGTGCTCGGTGATCAGCGTCGGCCCCTCCCCCGCGATCAGCTCCGCGATCTCCCCCAGCTCGGCGAGCTGGTCGCGGGGCGCCAGCGTCACCTCGCGGTAGGCGAGCGCGTTCGACCACAGCACCCCGGCCGCGATGGCCACGAACGCGACCGACCCGGCGACCCGCCACCGCCCGCCCCGGAGGATCCCCACGGCCGCGCCGCCGACGGCCGCGACGGCGAGCGCCGGAGACGCGATCGCGAGCGCCTTCGCGTCGACCCACGGGGATGCCACGACCGCGATCGCGGCGGCCGCGACCAACATCCCCACGGAATACGCCGGCACCGCCCGGGCACCGGAGCGAAACGCGATCGCGATCCCCGCCCCCGCGGCCGCGACCACGACCGCGATCAGCACAGCAGTCAGCGGCGCGGCGTCCGGGTCGAGGCGGAAGTCGCCGGCCGGCCACACGGCCGCGATCTGGAACGGGCTCAGCGGCCCCATCAGCAGCCCCAGCGACTCCTCGCCGACCAGCGGCCGCGCCCACGGTCGCACCACCCCGCCGAGCGCGAGCGCCACCGTAACCACGGCCAGCGCCACCGCGCTCACCCAGATCGCGGCTCGCAATGGCGGGCGCTCGCCGCCGCGGGCCGCGAGCACCAACCCGATCGCGACCGGCGGCACCAGCCACGCCACGGCGCCGACGCTGAGCACGCCGACGACCGCCGCGGCGAGGATCGCGAGCGGGACCAGCGCCCGCCGCCCGCCGGTCGCGGCGATCGCCGCCACGGCGGGCAGCAGCGCCGCGGCCGCCATCTCCTTCGCCCCGCCCCACAGCGAGTAACCGAACAGGAGCGCGGGTTGCGCGGCGAGAAACGCGGCGCCCGCGCGGAGGGCGGGCGAGCGCACGAGCGGCGCCAGCACCGCGACCAGGGCGAGGGCGAGGATCGCGGCGAGCGTCGCGATGTACGGCTGGAAGGCCCACGCCGGGTCCTCGCCGACGAGCTGTGCGCCGGCGCCCAGCGGGATGAACGCCCCGATCGGGTAACCGCGGTCGAGGGTGACGTCGAGCGACGCCTCGTACGAGGACGGCGCCAGGCCGGAGAGGTCGCGGCCGTGCTCCATCACCCGGTCGGTGATCGCGAGCCACGTCGCGGTGTCGTCGAGCTTCACGTACCCGGTGAACGTCGCCTCCCCCGACAGGAGGACCGGAGCGCCGAAGGCCAGGAACGCGCCCGCCGCCGCGAGCGCCGCCCACGGGTCGCTCGTGAACCGGTGCCGCCGCGCCCCGAGCGCGAGCCCGGCGACAGCGAGCAGGACGACGAGCGGCGTCGCGAGCTCAGCGGTCGCGTCTGTGAGGGTCGCGAGCTGGCCCGCGAGGACGATCGCCGCCAGCCCGACCGCCGGGAGCAGCGGGCCCGCGATCCGCGCCCCGGCGACGCGCTCGACGATCAGCCCGCAGCCGACGGCAACCGCAGCCAGCGCCGCCGGGAACGCGATCCACGCCCCGACCCAGCTCAGAGCCCGAGGGCCTCGTCGTAGTGCTCGCGGTACTCCTCGCGCTTCTGGAGCACCGTGTCCACGTAGTTGCGGGTCTCCTCGAACTCGATGTCCTCCTGCTCGAGATCGGCTCCTCCCCATGTGTCCACGACGGTCTCGCCCGCGTTGTACGCGGCGAGCGCCGCGACCTCATTCCCCTCGTTCTGCTCCAGGAGGTAGTCGAGGTAGTAGGTCCCGTACGCGATGTTGATGTCGGGGTTGCTGAGGTCCTCGATCACGAACGTGCTCCCGCCGCTCAGGTCCTCGATCGCCTCCGCCGTGTCGGGCGTGATCTGCATCAAGCCGCGGGCGCCGGCGTGCGAGGTCTGGTCCTCGAATCGCGACTCGGCGTAGATCACCGCCGCGATCAACGACGCGTCGACGTCCTTATCGGCGGCCTGCTTGCGGATGATGTCGTCGTGACGCAGCGGCAGCGTCACCTCGCGGATCGTCTCCTCGATGTCGAGCTGGGTGACGACCAGGCCGCCCGCGATCCCGATCGCGACTGCCGCGGCGAGCGCCAAACCGCGTCGGCTTCGCGAGCTGGTATGGCCACCGGCCGTCGCGCGCCTCGTGCTCGAGCTCCGCGCCGTCAATCGCCGCCCCCGCTGGAGGCCAGCTCGCCGACCAGGTCCGCGACCTTCTCGTCGAGATCGGCAAGCGTGCCGTCGTTGGAGATCACGTGCGAGGCGCGGGCGGCCTTGTCGTCCTGGGTGAGCTGGCGCGACTCGCGCCCTTCGAGCGCAGCCAGCCCGGTGCCATCCGCCCGACCCTCCCGGTCACCATCGGGGGCGATGACGCAGACCACGACGTCAAACGCGCCCTCCATCCCGGTCTCGAACAGCAGCGGCACCTCGACCACCGCAACCTGGGTGCCGGCGGGCAGCCGGGCGCGCCACGCCGCCATCCGCTCCGCGACCCGGGGATGAAGCTCCGCCTCCAGCCAGCTGAGCTCGTCGGGGCGCTCGAATACGATCTCTGCGACCCGCGCCCGATCGACCTCGCCATCCGTCGCGACGTCCTCGCCCCAGCGCTCGACGAGGCGTTCGCGGAGCTCCGCGGTCTTGAGCAGGTCGTGCACCACCGCGTCGCTCGCAAGCGTCGCCGCGCCGGCGCGCTCGAACGCCTTCAGCGCCTCCGACTTGCCGGCCGCGATCCCCCCCGTGAGGCCGACCAGTGTCGGCGGCACGGCCTACTCGTCGCGAGGAGGCTCGGCCGGCGGGTCCTCCGCCGGTGCCTCTGCGGGAGCGTCGGTCGGGGCCTCTGCGGGAGCGTCGGTCGGCGCCTCCGCGGGAGCGTCCGCCGCGGGCTCCGCGGGAGCGTCGGCCTCTGGCTCCGCGGGAGCGTCCGCCTCTGCCGGGGCGTCCGCCGCAGGCTCCGCGGGCGGGGCGTCCGAGAAGACCTCCTCGGACAGCCCCAGCTCCGGGACGTCCTCGGCCGGCTGGGCGGGCTCCGCCGCGGGCTCGGGCACCTGAACGTCGCGCAGTGGCAACCCCTGGCCTTCGGCGCGCTTGATGCTGAGCGAGATCCGGCGCCGCTCCTCGTCGATCTCAAGAATCCGCACCCGCACCTCGTCGCCGGGGTTGACGACGTCGCTGGGGCTCTCGACGTGATGCTCGGCGAGCTCGGAGATGTGCACGAGGCCCTCGACGCCGGGGACGATCTCCACGAACGCCCCGAACGCGACCACCTTCGTCACCTTGCCCTCGAGCACGTCGCTCGGGGCATAGGAGTCGAGCACCCGCTGCCACGGGTCCTCCTGGGTCTGCTTCAAGCCGAGCGAGATCCGCTGCCGGTCGCGGTCGATGTCGAGCACCTTGACGCGGACCGTGTCCCCGATCGACAGCACCTCCGAGGGATGGTTGACGTGGCTCCACGAGAGCTCGGAGATGTGGATCAGGCCGTCGATCCCGTCGAGGTCGACGAAGGCGCCGAAGTCGACGATGTTGGAGATCTTCCCCTCCACCACCTGGCCGGGCTGCAGCCTGCCGAGGATCTGCTGGCGGACCTCCTTGCGCTCCTCCTCCAGCACCGCGCGACGCGAGAGGACGACGTTGTTGCGGGAGCGGTTGAGCTCGATCACCTTGCACTCGAGCTGCTGGCCCATGAACTCGTCCAGGTTGTGGACGCGGCGGATGTCGACCAGCGAGGCGGGCAGGAAGCCGCGCACACCGAGGTCGAGGATCAGGCCGCCCTTGACGACCTCGATCACGGTCCCCTCGACGGGCTCGCCCGACTCGGCCGCGCGTTCGATCTTCCGCCACGCCTTCTCGAACCGGGCGCGCTTCTTCGACAGGATCAGACGCCCCTCGGCGTCCTCCTTCGTCAGCACCAGCGCGTCGACCTGATCGCCGAGCGAGACCTCGTCCGCGGGGTCGACCGAGCGCCGGATCGACAGCTCGGCGGCGGGGATCACGCCCTCCGACTTGTAGCCGATGTCGACCAGGACCTCGTCCTTGTCGATTCGCACGACCTCGCCCCCGACCACGTCGCCCTCGTTGATCGGCTTGATCGTTGCCGCGTAGTTGGGCACGAGCTGGCCGTCGACCTCGATCAGGAGGTCGACGGAGTCGGTGGTGGGCTCCGCCTCGGTGCCCCCGGGGGCCTCTTCGCCGGTGCTGACGGAATCCACCTCAGTTGTTGCGTCTACCGCTGACACGGCGATGAAGTTTGACATCTTTCATCTGTGCCGACTCGCCGAACCAAGCGCGGGGCGTCGCGCGGTGCCCTGAACGGACGGTACGACGCGCTCATCTGCGGGGCCAGCTTCGCCGGGCTCGCGGTCGCCCGCGAGCTCGCGGGAAGCGGCGCACGCGTGCTCCTGCTCGACCGCTACGAGATCGGCGAGCGGCAGACATCCGCATGCGCGGCGCCCACCGAGTGGCTGCGCGCGATGGGCGCAGAGGACTCGATCCGGCAGACGTTCGGGGAGCTCGTGATCCACACCCCGCACGCATCGGTCCGCATGGACGTGCCGTGGACGTTCTCCACCTTCGACTACCCGACCCTGTGCGCGCTGCTGTACGAGCAATGCGACGCCGAGTTCGAGACCGCGACCGTTAAGGGCGTTGATCATCCCGCCGGGGACCGCCCCGCGCGCGGACCAGTAACGGAGCGCGGCGACGAACGTCGCCGCGAGAGGCTGGTCCGGGGTGACTCGGAGCACGCGGGGCACCTGATGACAGATCGCGGTGAGCTCGATGCGCCGCTGATCGTCGACGCGCTCGGGTGGCGGCGGGTGCTCGACGACGGGTACCAGCCTCCCGACGCGCCGCTGTCGCGCGGGCTCGAAGTGCATCCGGGGGGCAACGGGCGCGACCTCGAGGTATGGATCGAGCGGGACGTGATCCGCGCCGGTTACGGGTGGAGCTTCCCGGCCGCCGACGAGCTCCGGGTCGGCGTCGGCTCCTTCGACCCCTACGACCACGTGAAGGAGCCGACTGTGAGCCTCGCCGAGCGGCTCGATCTGCCGAGCGAGCGCTACCAGGGGAACTGGATCCCGCACCGGATGCGGGAGGCGACGGCGAGCGGACTGTTCTTCGCGGGCGACTCGGCCGGGCACTGCCTGCCGCTGACCGCGGAGGGGATCCGGACCGCGTTCTACTTCGGGATCGCGTGCGGGCGGGAGCTGCGGCGCGTGATCGACGGTCGCGCCGACCGCGACGTCGCGCTGCGCCGCTACGCGGCGTTCGCGGCCCGGCACAGGTGGCAGTTCGAGTCGATGCTGCGGGTCCAGCGGCTGGTGCCGAAGGTGCCGCCGCGCGCGCTCGCGCTCGGCATCCGCGCGATGGGGACCGGGGCGTTCGTCCGCTGGGCGTTCGACCACTATCTCGACATCGCCCACCCCTCGTACGCGCTCGAGCACGCCGAGCGACCCGCACCGCGCGAGCTCCGCGCGGCCGCCTGACGCCGGTCCGTCAGGTAGGGTGGCGCCCGCAACTCGACGGAAGGGAGAGACCGTGACACGCCGAGCCGGCGTCGTGACGTTTGCGGGAGCGCTGTTCCTCGTCCTCGCGTTCTTCAACGCGGTGGATGGAGTGGTCGCATTCGCGGATCCGAATCACTTCTTCATCAGCGAGAACGGTCTCCTGGTGGTCGACGACTACGACGCGTATGGCTTCGTGCTGCTCGTGATCGCTGGGATCGAGTTCCTGATCGGATGGGGGATCCTGATGCGGATGCGCGCGGCTCAGGTGTTCGGGATCCTGGTCGTGCTTGTCTCCGTCGTGATCCACTTCATCTACTTCAAGCACTATCCGGCGTGGTCCGTGATCGCGCTGGCGCTCGACGCGATCGTGCTCTACGCGCTCACGGTGCACGGCGACGAGTTCGCTCCGGCCGACCGCTGAGCTAGCGTTGCGCCGCAAGGGCGCGGCACCGCCTGACGGCGGCGTCGCGCCGGGCAAACGGAAGGAGAGAACGTGGCATCACGCCGATCCGGCGTTGTGACGTTCGCAGGCGTGCTGTTCATCGTCCTGGCGTTCTTCAACGCCCTGGACGGGGTCGTCGCGCTCGCAGAGCCGCGCCATTTCTTCGTCACCGAGAACGGTGTCTTGATCTCGAACTACGATGCCTTCGGCATCGTGCTGCTCGTGATCGCAGGCATCGAGCTGCTGGTGGGTTACGGGATCCTGGCGCGGATCCGCGCAGCACAGGTGGTCGGGATCATCATCGCGATCCTGGCCGCGGTAGTGCACCTGGCGTATTTCAAGCACTACCCGGCCTGGTCCGTGGTCCTGCTGTTCCTCGACGCGGTCGTGATCTACGCGCTGACCGTGCACGGGAACGAGTTCGCGCCGAGCGGCCGTCGCCGCTGACGCAGACGAAGTTCGCACGCACGAGGGGCGCCGCTCGAGCGGCGCCCCTCGTGCGTGCCGCCGCAAGCTCAGGTAGCGTCCTGCCTACGGTCCGGCTTATGCATCCCGGCCGGCCCGGCAACCAATCAAAGGAGGGGTTCGTGGCAGCACGCCGAGCAGGCGTCGTGACCTTCGCGGGGGTTCTGTTCCTCGTCGTGGCGGCATTCACAGCCGTCGACGGTCTCGTCGCCATCGCAGAGCCGCGCCACTTCTTCGTTAGCGAAGATGGCCTCGTAATCGACAATTACGAGGCGTTTGGCATCGTGCTCCTGGTCATCGCTGGCCTCCAGTTCCTCATCGGATGGGGAATCCTGGCGCTTCAGCGGTGGGCGCAGATCGTGGGGATCATCCTCGCGATCATCAGCGCCGTCGCGCAGCTCGCGCATTTCACGCACTACCCGGCGTGGGCGGTGATCATCCTCATCCTTGATGCGGTGATCATCTACGCGCTGACGGTGTACAGCGACGAGTTCGCCTGAGCCGCCACTAGGAAGCTCAACGCACAAGGAGCGCCGGGAGGCCGATATGCCTCCCGGCGCTCCTTGCTTGCGGTCCCGTCCTTTCATTAGGATGACTAAACGGTCATGCAGTGTCACGCGATCAGAGCACGCATCGACCCCCGTTTGAGCGCGCCGACGGCGGCTGCCGCCGCCAGCATCACTTATCTTCTCGCCACGGCCAGTGAGAGTGGCTGATGGCGAGCCGCTTCGTGTACGACTTCGCCGACGGCTCCGCGGAGATGCGCGAGCTTCTGGGGGGAAAGGGTGCGGGCCTGGCTGAGATGACGCGGGTGCTTGCACCCGG
>Ga0214473_10007602_pt1 | contig 12843 bp, 10 predicted proteins | sample RVTome_7_FD_203509 | JGI IMG/M metagenome (GOLD analysis project Ga0214473, IMG submission 203509) | Soil microbial communities from uranium-contaminated site in the Upper Colorado River Basin, Wyoming, United States - RVT98D197 | ecosystem: Environmental > Terrestrial > Soil > Contaminated >...
GTCGAAGCCCGAACGTCCTCTGACCGAGACGCCCGGGGTGTCTTCTGGAGAACCCTCACCAGCGCACCCGCGTACAATCGGTCGAACCGAAGAGGAGGGATGGGTGGAGCTTCGCGAGACCCCGCATGACTGGCAAGCCTTCGCGGCTCGGTTCCACGAGATCGAGACCAACGTCGAGCGCGTCATCCGCGGCAAAGAGCGTGAGATCCGCCTGGCCCTCGTCGCCTTGGTCGCCGAAGGGCACCTGCTGATCGAGGATGTGCCCGGCGTGGGCAAGACCATGCTCGCCAAGGCCATCGCCCGCTCGATCGACTGCTCGTTCCGTCGCATCCAGTTCACGCCCGACCTGCTGCCCACCGACATCACGGGCGTGAACGTGTTCAACCAGGAGCACGCCGACTTCGAGTTCCGGCCGGGAGCGGTGTTCGCCAACATCGTCCTGGGCGATGAGATCAACCGCGCCTCTCCCAAGACGCAATCCGCCCTGCTCGAGTGCATGGAGGAGCGTCAGGTCACGGTGGACGCGCAGACCCACCCGCTCGGCACACCCTTCATGGTGATCGCCACACAGAACCCCGTGGAGCACGAAGGAACCTACCCGCTGCCGGAAGCCCAGCTCGATCGGTTCATGCTCCGACTGTCGGTCGGGTACCCGAGCGCCGAGGTCGCGGCGGAGATCCTGGCCAGCCACGTGGCGTCGGCGCCGCTGGACGACGTCGTGCCGGTCACCGACGCGATCGGCGTCGGTGAGATGATCGAGCAGGCGCGCCAGGTGCACGTCGCGCCGCAGATCCGCCGGTACATCGTCGACATCGTCGAAGCGACCCGAGAGCACGGAGACATGTACCTGGGCGCCAGCCCGCGAGCCTCGATCATGATCCTGCGCGCCGCGCGAGCCATGGCCGCGGCCGAAGAGCGCGACTACGTGATCCCCGACGACATCAAAACGCTGGCCCTTCCCGCCCTGGCGCATCGCGTGATCCCAACGGCCGATGCCGCGATGACCGGTCGGTCGGCCGGCGTCATCATCAAGGAGATCCTGGACGAGGTCCCGGTCCCGATCGCCGGCGGCTCGTGATGCTGACGGCTCGTGGGATCGCCGCCGCGTTCGCCGGGCTGGCGATGTGGCTCGTCGCCCGTCTGATCGGGTCGCCGGGTCTCGAGGTCGTCGGGGTGGGGCTCGCATCGCTTCCGATCGTCGCCGCCCTGTACGCGCGCTTCCGTCGGCGCCGGATCGCCATGCGTCGTCGACTGTCCGAGGTCCGGGTGGCACCGGGAACCCGCGTCACCGTCACGCTCGACCTGGAGAACCGCTCCGTCGCGCCCACCACGTTCCTGTTGGTGGAGGATCGACTCCCCCCGCCTCTCGGTCGCTCAGCCCGGTTGGTCGTCTCGGGGATCGCGGGTCGTACCGGGCAGCGTGTCGCCTACTCGATCCTCCCGCAAGCTCGCGGCCGCTATCGCCTCGGTCCGCTGGCGGTCGACGTGCAAGACGCCTTCGGCCTGACCAGACACCGCCTCGAGTTCGATCAGATGGACGAGCTCCTCGTCACCCCCGAGATCGAGGACCTGACGCACACGCCCGACCCCGCGTTCGGCCCCAACGTCGGATCGTCCAGGACGCGCCAGCTGTTCCGCACCGGCGAGGAGTACTTCACGATGCGCCAGTACCAACAGGGCGACGACCTGCGGCGGATCCACTGGGCCTCGGTCGCTCGGACCGGTGAGCTGATGATCCGTCAGGACGAGTCGTCGCGTCGTGCCAGCGGGCTCGTGTTCGTGGACAACCGATCGAGCGCCATCGGCCAGTCTTATGGGCCGGCGTTCGAGCGTGCGGTCTCCGTTGCGGCGAGCGTGGGCGCCCTGCTGGCGAACGGAGGGTTCGGTCTGCGCCTGGGCACGGCCGACGGTCCGGCGGTCCCGGTCAGCGACGAGCGATTCATGGACGCGCTGGCGGGCCTGTCGCACGTGTCGACCCGGTCCGTCGCGCCGGCGCTCGCCAGGCTCCGCGCGGCCGCGTCCGCCGACGTATCCCTCGTGTTCGTCTCGGGCATGCCGTCGCCCTCGGAGCTCACCGCGCTGCTTCGCGCGGGGTCGGGCTTCGGACCGCGGTTGGCGGTCCTCGTCTACCCCGTCGACCCCCGGGCGCTCCCCGCCGACCGGCAGGCGCAGCTCGAGGGTCGCGCCACCCAGGCCCGGCTCGCGTTCACCCGCGCGAACTGGGATTGCATCGTCCTGTCCCCTACCACGAAGCTCGCCGAACGATGGCACACACCTCGGGAACGTCCGCTCGCGTACAGCGTGTGACCTCACTGGTCGCGACGCTGCTCGTCGCCGTTTCGACGGCGTGGGCGTTCGGTCGCGTCTTCGAGGGCAAGGTCCCAACGCTGCGGTTGCTCGCCGCCGGGATCGTTTCTGCCCTGCTCGCGTGGTCGCTCGAACGGCGCAGCCTGCTCCTGGCCGTGACGGTCAGCGCGGCGCTCATGGTGGCGGCGGTCGGGTTCTTCGTGTTCCGCGACACGACCTGGCACGGGCTGCCCACGCTCGAGACGCTCAGGCAGGCGGCGTCGGCGGCGGCCGAGGTCGGCGAACAGGCGCGCATCCAGGTCGCCCCGACGCCCGCGGTGCCGCCGCTGTTGCTGGCCGGCATCACGGCGGTGTGGGCAGCGGTGTTCTCGTGCCACTCGCTGGCGTTCCGTGCGGGCAGCCCGCTGCTGGCGCTCGTCCCACCGGTGGCGCTCCTGGCGTTCGCCGACACGGTGCTCGAGGAGTTCACCAAGCCTCTGTACGGGATCCTGTTCCTGGTCGCCGCGCTCGCCGTGGCCCTCGCCGACGGGCTGCGCAGGGTCCAGGGGTGGGGGCCGATCTGGGCCGGCCCGGGATCGAGGAACCAGCTCACGTCGCCGACAGGACGTGGAGCGCGCAGGGTCGCCGCCGGCACCGTCCTGGTGGCCCTGGTCTCCCCGCTCCTGATCCCGGGCTTCGGCTCCAAGGCGGTGTTCGACCTCTCGCGCGTGAACGGCGGCGACGGATCCATCAACGTCAACCCCCTGGTATCGATCGGCTCCCAGCTGAACGCCGCCCAGCCGATCGAGGTCTTCAAGGTCCGGACGCCCCGCGCCATGTACTGGCGGATGATCGCGCTGCCCGACTTCGACGGGACGACGTGGCACCCGGACCTGACCGACCCCGGCCAGGAACTCCGGGACGGCGTCGTACCCCTGGAGCGGCCGGCCGTGGCTTCCGAGTCGATCACGCACGAGTTCGAGGTGATCTCCACCCTGAATTATCCGTGGCTCGCGACGCCCTACCCGCCCACGTCGATCATCACCGATCGACCCGTGCGATGGATCGCCGGCACCGAGTCGGCCGAGGTCGACGAGCCCTTGCGGGCCGGCGACACGTACACGGTGACATCGGTCGTCCCGCAGCCGGATGCCGAAACGCTCCAGCGGCTGGACTCCTCCTCGCTCCCGACCGATCCGGCGCTCACGCGCCTCCCCGCCGGCATGCCGCCGCGGCTGCTGGCACTCGCGGTCCGATGGACCCGTAACTCCCCCACGATCTTCGAGAAGGTGCTCGCGATCCAGGACCACCTGGGTGACAGCGACGCGTTCACGTACTCGACGCACGTCAACTACACCGACGACATCAGCACACTGGTGAAGTTCCTGTTCCAGACCAGACGAGGGTTCTGCCAGCAGTACGCCAGTGCCATGGCAGTGCTGCTCCGCACGATCGGGATCCCCGCACGAGTCGCCGTCGGGTTCACCGCCGGCACCGAGACCGACGTGGGCGTGCGCACCGTGTCCACGACGGATCTGCACAGCTGGGTCGAGGTGCCGTTCCCCGGCTACGGGTGGCTCTCGTTCGATCCCACCCCGAACTTCCGCGATCCCGCGTCCGCCACCTATCAGATCTCCTCGGCGGTTCGGGCGTGCGATCGAACCCTGGGTAACTGCCCCGGCAAGCCCGACAACAACGACAACATCGACCCCGGACGCAACAACGCCACCCCCCCGCCGGTGAACCTGCACCACCGCAGCGGGGCCGACCCGGGAAGCACCGAGAGCGGTGCCGGTATCACCGCCCCCAACGGCCGCTCGTGGATCCAGCGTCCCGCGTTCGTGCTGGGAGCTTTCGGTCTCGCGGCGGTGGCGGTCCTGCTCTCGATCCCGCTCGCGCGGGCCGTGACGAGGCGCCGCCGCCTGCGCCGCGCGGGGGTCGATCCCCGTCGTCTGGTCCTGGCGACCTACGACGTGTTCACCGAACGCGCGGGCGTCCTGGGGCTGGGTCGCGACCCGGGCGAGACGCCCGGGGAGTACCGCGACCGTGCGGAGGGGTCGGGGCGGATCAGCCCGGGAGGTCTGGATCGACTCACCCGGATCGCCGTTCGGGCGGCGTTCTCACCCCACGCCACCAGCGTCGACGACGCCCAAGACGCGACGAGCGACGCCGAGCAGACCTTGTTGGAGCTGCGCCGCTCCACCCCGATGGTCCGGCGTGTGACGGGCTCCTACCGCCTCGAACGATAGCCCGGGTCCGTCAGGATCCGGTGGCCGTGTGTGCCGCAGCCTCACGGAGGGCTCGGACGAAACGCTCGCGATCCTCCTCGAACTGACGAACGTTCGTCTCCAGGTGGGTGGCGATGTCGTCGATCGCGACGAAGAACGCCATCTGCCCTTCGCGGAGGGCGTCCATCACCTCGCCGTCGCGGCGGGCGATGCGGAAGATGCTCTGGCCGTCGGTGACGAGCCGCACCTCGGACAGGTGCTTGTCGAGCGAAGCCTTCTTGTTGAGGAACTCCCAGGAGCGGCGCACACGCTGCAATGACATGCCGCCATCGATCAGCGACTTCACCACGCGCAGGGCTACCAGGTCGCGGAACGCGTACAGGCGAGGCACTCCCGGGCGTCCACCCGTCCCCTGCACCGAGGGTTGGACGATTCCGATCTGATCCCAGTACCTGAGCTGGCGGGGCGTGCAACCCGTGAACTTGCTGGCTTGGTGAGCCGTGAACCCCTCCATGCAGGCGCGCCCTTTCCGACCTCTCTCGTCCGACACGTACCGCCGCGTGGGCGACCGGCTCGGCGGACGCGGGTCCGGGGACGGCCGCGACGGTCACGCACCTTTCAAGGGGGGAAGCCGGCCCGTTGTACAACAGCGCGCGGAACGGTGGCAAGCGCAGAGGTCGGAGCGCGCGAGAAACCACCCGGTCGGGCTAGCCGTCGACACGTCGCGCGCCGCGCGGCGTGTCAGGAACGTCGGAACCGTTCGGCGAGACGACCGATCAATCCGGTCATCGACAGCGACCCCTGCTGCTGCATGGCGCGGATCTGATCGCGCCCCAGCTGACCCAAGTATCGATAGATCAGCAACGCCGACAGCACCATCGTGACGAATCCCGCCGCGGCCACCGCTAGCGATACGGCGAACAGCAACAGGGCGACGAACCCGAGCAGGAAGGCGATCGCCGAGATGCGGATGCGCCTGGCGAGGTGCGTGTACAGGTCGGTCCGACCCACCTGCTCTACGAGCTTGGGGTCTTCTTCGGCGAGACGGCGCTCGATCTCGTCGAGGATCTTCTGCTCGTGATCGTTCAGGGGCATGCTCCCCGCCTCCGGGCGGTGGGGGTCCGTCCGTCAGGTTCGATTATAGGGAGCCTGTCACCAAGGTCGGAAGTGGCGAAGGTCCTTCGCATCGGTTCCGGCGGGCGACCGGGGGCGCCGATCGCGGTCCATCAGCGAGGCCTGCGTGGCCGCTCCCCGGCCGAACCGTCGCTCGATCCGGTCCATCGTCCGCTCCACCTCGCCCCAGCGGTCCGTCCGGAGCAAGGCCAGCTGCTCGGCGCCAGCGGGCACCAGCCCGCTGGCCTGTACCCCCAGCAGTCGGAACCGACGGTTGGCCCCCGGCAGCGAGCCGTACAGCTCGGAGACGACCCGATACAGGTCGACGCCCACGTCGGTGGCGTCGGCCAGGGTCCGCGAGCGTGTCAACGTCGCGAAACTCGCCAGCCGGGCCTTCAGGACCACCGTGCGGGCCCGGTAGCCGTCCTTGCGCAGGCGGGCGGCGACCTTGCCACAGAGCAGCAACAGCTCGCGCAGGATCTCCTGGGGCTGATCCAGGTCCCGTTCGAAGGTCTCCTCGTGACCCACCGACTTCGGCGCCTCGTAAGGGATCACCGCGCGGTCGTCGACCCCGTGCGAGAGCTCGGTCAGGTGCCGGGCCTGGGCCTCGCCGAGCAACCGCTCCAGGACGGCCCGCGGGGTGCGCCCCAGGTCCCCGATCGTGCGGATCGCGAGCCTCCCCAGCAGCTCGCCCGTCTTCTCGCCCACCCCCCACAACCGTCCCACCGGCAACGGGCCCAGGAACGCGAGGGTGTCCCGGGCGGGCACGTGGAGCAACCCGTCCGGCTTGCACAGGTCCGAAGCGACCTTGGCCACGAACTTGGTGGAGGCGACGCCGACCGAGCACGTGACCCCGACCTCACGCCGGACGTCGTCGCGGATCGACCCGGCGATCCGTTCGGGCTCGCCGAACAGGCGGGTGGCCCCGCCCACGTCCAGGAAGGCCTCGTCCAGCGAGATCGGCTCGACCAGCGGCGTATAGGAGCACAGGACCTCGCGGAACCGGTTCGAGTGCGCGCTGTAGGCATCGAAGTCGGGAGCCACGAAGATCGCTTCGGGGCAGAGCCGGCGGGCACGGACCGAGGGCATGGCCGAGCGAACGCCGAACGCCCGGGCTTCGTAGGAGGCGCTGGCGACCACGCCGCGCGCGCCCGTCCCGCCGACGACGACGGGCTTGCCCCGAAGCGAGGGATCCTTCTGCATCTCGACGCCGGCGTAGAACGCGTCGAGGTCGACGTGCAGGATCGGCTCGGGAGGGCGCGTCATCGGTTGCAAGGCTATCCTGCCTCATCCGGCCGAGCCCGGGCTGGCGTGCCACAGCCGCCTGGCCGGCCCCCTGGGGACGACGGGTTCCCGCATCGCCTCGCGCAGCCGGCCTTCGGTGCGCGCCCGGTGCAACACCATCAGATCCCAGACCTCCTCGGCCACCACGCTGACACCCTTGACCCCGGTGCGGCGCAGCTCGCCCCACACGGCCATCGCGTACGCGTGGAACACGGTCCTGGCCACCTTGGGTTGGACCGACTCGAACACGGTGACCTCGGTCACCCCCGTCGCGTCGTCCAGCGACAAGAAGATGATGCGCTGCCCGCTGCGCACGGCCGGGGTCTGCGAGGCGACCTTCACCCCGGCGACCATCACCTTGCTGCCCCCCCGGCGCCGCGGCAGGTCTCGGGCCCTGATCACGCCCAGATCCGCCAGCAGCGGCTCGAAGAAGCTGACGAGGTGCCGCGTCGCGTCCAGGCCCAGCACCTCGAGCTCGGCCCGAACGACCTCGGCATCGGTGTAGCTAGCGAACCGGTGCGCCGGGGCCCCGGCATCGGCCAGCGACAGCTGGTCGCCCTCGCGAGGCGCCTCGACCGTGATCGCTTCGTACAGGTGGCCCCGCCGGTCCTTCGCCCCCGGCAGTGCGTCGAACGCCCCGGCGTGCGCGAGCGCCTCGGCCACCGGCCGGGACACCACCGTGCGCCGCAGGAGATCGCCCACGTCGCGGAACGGCCGTTCCGAACGAGCCGTCAGGATCGAGCGGATCTCAGCCTCGGAGATCCCATGGACGTCTTGGAGGGCCAGCCGGATGCCGAAGGTCGCGGGGCTGTTGGCTGATGGGGAGGTCGGGGCAACCGCTCGAATCGCGTCGGAACGGGGGGGGTCCGACGCGCGCGTCGTCGAGACGGCCCGAAGGGCCGGCCGAGCAGCGCGCGACGTGGCCCCGACCTCCCCGTCAGATGATCCGCTTGCTGCGCCAACCTCCTCGACCACGTAGTCGGGTTCGCTGCGATTCACGTCGAGCGGCAGGATCGGGACACCGCGACGCCGGGCGTCGTCCAGGATCAGCCGGCGCGGGTACATCCCGGGATCGTGGGTCAGCACCCCGGCGAGGAAGTGCGCCGGGTAGTGGGTCTTGAGCCATGCCGAACGGTAGGTGGGCACCGCGAAGGCGGCGGCGTGAGCCTTGCAGAACCCGAAGCTGGCGAACTGGGCGACGGCGTCCCACGTGGTCCGCGCTGCCTTGGGATCCACCCCACGCGCCACCGTGCGTTCGAGGAACTCCGCACGAAGCCCCGGCAGCATCGCCTGATCGTCCAGATGGCGCCGTACATGGTCGGCGTAGGTGAGGTCGTAACCGGCCAGGGCGGCGAGCGTTCGCATCACCTGCTCGTGGTAGACGATCACCCCGAAGGTCTCGCGGAGCGCGGGCCTCAGATCGGGGTGGATGTAGACCGGTCGCTGCAGGCCGGTGCGCCTGGCGATGTAGGGCCGGATCATGTCGGATTTGACCGGGCCGGGGCGGAACAGCGAGATGTCCACGATCAGGTCGTCGAACCGGTCGGGCTGCAGCTTCTGCAGCAGCTCTCGCTGGCCGGGCGATTCGATCTGGAAGCAGCCGAGCGTCTCGGAGGAGCGGATCAGCTCGAAGGTGGGTACGTCGTCGAGGGGGATGCGGTCCAGGTCGACCTTGTGACCGGTGGTGCGTGCGATCTCGTCGATCGCATGCCGCATGGACGAGAGCATGCGCACACCGAGGATGTCGAGCTTGAGGTAGCCCAGCAGCTCGACGTCGTCCTTGTCGGCCTGGGCCATGCGGTGCCCGTTGGCGCTGCGCTCCAGCGGGACGCGCTCCACCAGATCGTGGCTGGCCAGGATGATCCCGCACGGGTGCAGCGCGATGTGGCGAGGGAACCCGTCCAGGCGTTCGGCCACGCGGAACAGTAGGTCGAGCTGGCGCATCGGCAGGTTGATGCCCTGCAGCTCGGGTAGACGCTCCAGGCCTTCACGCAGATGGCGCGCCGAGATATGAGGGAAGGCCTTGGCGATCACGCCTACCTCGACCTCGGGAAGGCCCAGCGCCTTGCCCACCTCGCGGATCGCGGCGCGCGCCCGGTAGGTGTCGACCATGGCGACGCAGGCGGCGCGCTCCAGGCCGTGGCGCGACAGGATCATGTCGTAGACGTCCTCGCGCCGGGCCGACTCGACGTCGATGTCGATGTCGGGTGGCTCGTCGCGCATGGGGTTCAGGAATCGCTCGAACGCCAGGTCGTGACGCAGGGCGTCGACGTCGGAGATGCCGGTCAGGTAGCAGACGAGGGAACCGGCGGCCGAGCCTCGGCACGCCGCGAAGATGCCGATCGCCTTGATGTCGGACACGATGTCGGCCACCGTCAGGAAATACGCCGCGAACCCCATCCGACGGATCATCGACAGCTCCAGATGCACGCGCTCGCGTAGGGCTTCGGTCTCGCGCAGGCCCCGTTCGTGGACGCCCCGCCAGCACCGTTCGGCCAGCAGAGCGTCGGCGCTTCGACCCGCCGGCGTGGGGAACTCCGGGAAGTGGATCCGCTTCAGCCCCAGGTCGAAGGCGTAGCTCTCGGTGAGGTCGAGCGTCGCGTCGCACAGGTCCGGCCGTTCGGCGAACAAGGAGCGCATCGCCTGCGCCGGCTTCAGCCACCCTTCGGCGTTGCGGCGCGTGACGTGGTGGGAGCGGATCGGCACCAGCCGGCGCATGCACTCCAGGGCGTCGGCCAGGAACGCGTCGTCGGGAACCAGATGACGGACCGGGTTGGTGGCGACGGCGGGGACCTCGAGCCGTTCGGCGAACCGCAGCATCGCGCGGATCTCGTCGGCGGTGCCGCCCTCGATCCGATGTTCGACCGCCACGCGCAAGCGCGCCGGCCCGAACGCCTCGCGCAGGGGGGCGGCCAAGTGTGCGGCGGCGTCGGTGCGTCCGGCGACGGCCAGGCGACCCGGATGCGAGCGCGGGCCCACGAGCGCCACCAGGCCGGCCGCGTGCGCACAGATCTGCTCGACGGCGATCCAGGGGTCGCCGCGCTCACCCAGCAGGTGCGCGTCGGTGACCAGGCGGCACAGGTTGGCGTAACCGACGTCGTCTTGCGCCAAGAGCACCAGGTGCGCGTCGATCGGCGGCGGAGCAGGCGCACGAACCGTCAGGGAGGCACCCAGGATCGGTCGGACGCCCTCGCGCTGGCAGGCGGCGACGAACCGCGCGGCGCCGTAGAGCCCGTCGCGGTCGGTCATGGCGACGGCCGGCATGTGCAGCTCGGCGGCCCGGCGTGCGAGCTGCTCTGGCGTGAACGCGCCCTCCTTCAGCGAGAACGCCGACCGCACGTCCAGATGCACGAACCGAGCCGCGTCCGCCCGCACGGGCCGTCAGTCCCAGAGCCGTTCCATGTGCCAGCGGTCGCGCAGGCGGTCGTGGTACAGGTCCCACACGGCGCCCCCTTTGGCCTCGACGCGCCAGTACTCGCGGTCGCGGCCGTCGGCCCACCAGCGGCCCTCGATGCGCCAGCGGCCGATCACGTCACGGACCTCGTAGCGCCGCCCACGCCACTCGAACGCCGAGGGCATCCCGGCGTCGCGCTCGACCCTGACCTGCTCGTCGAATCGCTTCGTCACGATGACCTGCCTCACGGAGCCGAGTCGAACGTGTGTTCGAGTGGGAGGGTGACTGTACGCCCCGCTCCCGACGCGCGTCAAGACCGGGTTCGGGGGGGCCGCCGCCGTGTCGCCGGCGTCTTCGCACGCGGCTTCACCGAACCGCCACGCCAGCGGTGCACGGGGGTCATCCGCGTTGGCTACGCTCGAGGTGATGGGTGCCATACCGACAACCGCCGACCCCGACGGGCCACAGGTCCCGCCGCGGCGTGCCCCCGGCGAGGCCGTCGCGCTGCGCGAGATCTGGCACGGCCGGGTCTGGTACGCGCGCCCTGCTACGGTCGTGCACGACGAGCAGAACCTGCAGATGCTGCACGTGCCGCCACGCGTCCGCTGCAAGGTCCCGATCGGAACCGACGGCGTCGAGCTTCGGATCCCGACCCGGGATTGGTCCCTCGCCGACGAGGAGCGAGGCCCCACGAGCATGCTGTCGTTCGCGTTCCCGGACACGCCGTATGCGGTCATCCTGGGGTTCGAGCCCACCGGCGAGCTCCGCGAGTACTACGTCAACCTCCAGACCCCGCTCCAGCGCTCCCCCGTCGGGTTCGACACCGTCGAGCACCTGCTCGACGTCACGATCCCGGCCGATCGCTCCGCCTGGACCTGGAAGGACGAGGACGAGCTGGCCCTGGCCGTGAGCCAGGGGTGGTTCACCGAGGACGACGCCGCGTGGTTCCGCCATTGGGGCGAGCGCGGCGTCGAGCACGTCCTGTTGCGCGAGCCCCCGTTCGACCGGGACTGGACGTCGTGGCGTCCCGACCCCGCGTGGGAGCGACCCGAGCTTCCGGACGCGTGGGACCTGGCTCCCGTCTGAAACCCCTCCCTTCCCGCAAACCCTCGGCTCCTCGGCGTAGGATGCGGCCGTTCCCTCGAAGGGAGGACGGGTATGGACAACATGGGTGGCTCCGCGCCTCCCCCTCCGCCGCCACCGCCCGACGGCGGCATGGGAGGCATGGGAGGTGGACCCGGGTCGTTCGCGCCGATGGCGCTGGGCGACATCTTGAGCAAGGCTTTCGAGCTGTACCGCGACAACGCGGCCAAGCTGATCCAACTCATCGCGGTCGTGGTCGTACCGCTCGCCCTGGTGCAGGCCTTCCTCGTGCGCGTTGTGGTGAAACCCTGCGAGGCGACCGAGGTCAAGACGTTCGAGGACCTCAGCAAGCTTGTCGATCGTTGCACCGGAGGGTTCGGTCGCAGCCTCCTGATCGGAGCGCTGTCGTACTTCGTCGCGGTCCTGATCCAGCAGCTGATCCTCGGCGCGCTCACCCACGGAGCCGCCGGCGCGCTGGTCGGTCGCCCGGTCGATGTGAGCTCGAGCTACCGCTACGCGCTCTCGCGACTCGGCGGGCTGTTCCTCCTCGCCCTGCTGATCGGTCTCGTCGTGGGAGCAGGCTTCTTCCTGCTCATCATCGGCGCCCTGATCTTCGCGGTGTTCCTATCGATGGCCACGCCTGCGTTCATCATCGAGCACAAGGGCGTGACAGAGTCGATGTCGAGGTCGTGGAACCTGGTGAGCGGTTCCTGGTGGCACGTGTTCGGCGTGATCGTCGTGGCTTCGATCATCGCCGGAGTGGTCTCCGGGATCCTGACCGCCATCGCGGGGAGTAGCAACTTCTTCCTGTACTGGATCTTCTCCACGATCGGGCTGCTGCTGACAGCGCCCTTCGTGGCACTGGTCGGGGTCGTGCTGTACGTGGACCTGCGCGCGCGGCGCGAAGGTCTGGACGCCGCCAAGCTCCAAGCGGAACTCGATCAGCCGGCCTGAGCCGACCGCTCGAGCCCGACACGTCGGCGGGGGCGCCCGAAGGGGCGCCCCCGTTCGTTCCCCGAGCCGGCCGCCCCCACCCGGCTGTGGGAACCTGAGGCGGATGCGACCCTTCGACCCGGCCGACGTACGTCACCGTTTCCCCGCGCTGGCGCGGACCCAGGATGGCAAGCCCGTCGTGATCGCCGACGCACCCGGCGGCTCGCAGGTCCCCGACACGGTGATCGACGCGGTGGCGGGGATGTACCGGCGCGGTATCTCCAACAGCGGCGGCGCGTTCGCCACCTCGCGCGAGGCCGACGCCACCGTCGCGGATGCTCGCGGAGCTGCGGCCGACCTGCTGGGGACCGGGCCCGAACGCGTCGTGTTCGGCCCCAACTCGACCACACTGCTGTTTCATCTCTCCCGCTCGTTCTCGCGGACGCTCTCGCCCGGCGACCGCGTGGTCGTGACGCGCTTGGACCACGACGCCAACATCCGACCGTGGGTGCTGGCCGCGCG
>Ga0214473_10007603_pt1 | contig 12842 bp, 12 predicted proteins | sample RVTome_7_FD_203509 | JGI IMG/M metagenome (GOLD analysis project Ga0214473, IMG submission 203509) | Soil microbial communities from uranium-contaminated site in the Upper Colorado River Basin, Wyoming, United States - RVT98D197 | ecosystem: Environmental > Terrestrial > Soil > Contaminated >...
GGCAAAAGGCACATCAGTTTGTTCTATCGACGTACCTGTTGACGAAGGAATTCCCCAAACAAGAAATTTATGGACTGACCTCACAGTTCCGTCGAGCAGCCATTTCTGTGGCGGCTAATGTCGCGGAAGGATTTCGGAGGAGAGGCCGGACTGATAAGGCGCGATTCTTTAATGTGAGCCAGAGCTCGATGGAAGAATGCAGGTACTATCTCATTTTGACCCGAGACTTGCAGTACGGAGAGACTGCCCTTCTGACTGAGCAACTGGTTGAGGTAAGTAAATTGCTCCACGCTTATTCTCATTCAATTCTGAATCCTGTCTCCTGACTCCTGTATTCTGATAATGAAAATCCCCCTTAAATACATCCTCCGGAATCTTGCGAGCCGGAAGCTGACGACAGGGATAACCCTCTTCGGCATTGGGCTGGTGGTGTTCGTGTTTGCCGCCGTGCTCATGATGGCGTACGGTGTTCAAAGAACGCTCGTTTCTACCGGTTCGGAAAACAACATCATTGTTGCCCGCAAGGCGGCCAACGGCGAAATTTCCAGCATCATCATGCGCGAGGCGGGAAACATCATTCTGTCAATGGATCAGGTTGCGCGCGACGCGGACAGCAAACCGCTGGCCACCACCGATGTGGTCGTCGTGATTAACTTACCTAAAGTAGGCCTTGGAGGATTAACAAATGTCACCGTTCGCGGCGTCTCTGGCGGAGCGTTTCAAATTCGACCCAGCGTGAAGCTTGTCGAAGGCAGGATGTTCCAATGGGGAGCCCGCGAGATCATAGTCGGAAGTGCATCCGCGCGTCGCATTGCCGGCGCGCAGATCGGAAGCACAATCAAGTTTGGTGGCGACCATTGGACGATTGTCGGACGATTCGATGCGGGAGGAAACGGTTTTGATTCTGAAATATGGGGCGACGTCGACCAGCTCCAGGCAGCGTTTGGCCGGCAGGGAGCTTACTCCACGGTGACTGTCCGACTGCGCTCACCGCAGGACATGGAAAGCTTCAAGGAAACGTTCGCAAAGGACAACCGGCTTCAGCAATACGAGCCTAAGCCGGAACGGAAATTCTTCGAGGAACAATCGGAAACCATGGCAATGTTCATCAGGATTTTGGGCATCGTCATCACTTCCATCTTCAGCATCGGTTCTGCCATCGGCGCGATGATAACGATGTATGCCGCCGTGGCGAACCGGACGGTCGAAATAGGTACTCTCCGTGCCCTCGGTTTCCGTCGTCGTAATATTCTCACGGCTTACCTGGTCGAATCCCTCGCGCTCGCGCTTATCGGAGGCGGAGTCGGGTTGTTCTTTGCATCATTCCTGCAATTTTTCACCATCTCGACGATCAATTTTGATTCGTTCGCAGAACTGGCATTCTCGTTTGCGCTTTCTCCGAAGATCATCGTCTATTCAATGCTGTTTGCGTTGGCAATGGGCTTCATCGGCGGTTTTTTGCCGGCCGTGCGGGCTGCGCGGTTGAACATCGTGAACGCGCTGCGATCGGCATAGCAGTCATTTATCCAACAAACGAGGGGATCGATATCATGAAGCGAATAGTTCTTGTCCTTGCCCTGGCGGGAGTCTGCACCGCTCTGACTCACGCACAGAACAAAGGGTTCGGCGTCGGCATCATTCTCGGCGAGCCGACGGGACTGAGCGGGAAGTACTGGCTCTCGAACAGAACGGCCGTCGATGCCGGGCTTGCGTGGTCATTTGTGAGGGGGAGCTCGCTGCATATCCATGGCGACTATCTGTGGCACATTTTCGACGCGTTGAAAGCAGAAGACGAGACGATCCCGCTGTACGTTGGGCTTGGCGGCCGGCTGAAATTCGGCGATAGGGATAACGGACGCTTCGGCGTTCGGGTGGTCGGAGGAATAGATTTCATGGTCTACACAGTTCCGTTGGATATCTTCCTGGAGATCGCGCCGATCATGGATCTCGTCCCGGCGACGCAACTGGGCCTCAACGGAGGAATCGGAGCGAGGTTTTTCTTTGAGTAGTCAGGAGACAGAAGTTAGGAGTTAGAATTGCTGTTGCGGGTTTCGTCTTTTTTCAGTAACTTGTTACAGTTTCTCATTTCCTAAGGATCATCATGGCAAGAACTTGTGAAATCTGCGGTAAGAAGCCGGTGAGCGGTAATAACATCAGTCATGCCAACAACAAGACACGTCGGCGCTGGATACCGAATCTTCAAAGCGTCCGGGCGGCCGTGAACGGCAGGGTCGTGCGTATGCGCGTCTGCACAACCTGCATCAAGCAAGGCCGCGTGATGAAGGCCGCCTAGCTGATCGCAAGCGATATCTTCGCAAAGGATGAGCCCGGTTCTCCGTCTGAGGATCGGGCTCTTGTATTTCCTCCATTACTCCACTACTCAGTCTCTCATATACTCATGTACTCCACTACTCATTTATTCGTATCTTTGCTTTTGCTCCGGAAACTCATAAATTACCGGCCATGAAAGTCAGTTCAACAATCACCCTCCCCAATTCACTCACGTTCCTTCGTATTCTTCTGACGCCGGTTTTTCTCGTTCTCCTCTTCTCCGACTCGTCCTTCTGGAGGCAGGTTTCGCTTGCGGTCTACATTGTCGCCGCACTCACGGATTGGTACGACGGCTGGGTGGCGCGCAGATTCGGCTATGTTTCCCGATGGGGACAGTTTTTCGATCCCCTCGCGGATAAGGTTCTTGCGGCCGCAGCGCTGTTCGCGTTGATCGTCGTGCGCGATTTTCTCATCACGGGGCTTCGAACACTCGCGGAGTATAGAGGGCAACCCATTGTCACATCGCGAACCGCCCAGGCGAAGACGTTCGGCCAGTTTGTCGTCATCTACTACATCCTCATCCTGTATGTGGCAAGGTCGGTTCCCTTCATCGAAGCGCAATACGGCGACATCATCGCGACGTTGCTCGACCCTCCCGTGTTGTTCGGAATGATGCTCGTCGTCACCTTGTCGAACGTCGGGACCGGCATACTCTACCTCTTCGACAATCGCAAGTTTCTCGAGGAACTCCCTGCGGTGAAATTTCTTTCAAAATTCGTAGCCACGGGCTTCTTTTCCGGGTACTCCCCCATCACTCCGGGAACGGCCGGAAGTCTGGTGGGCCTCGCGCTCTACGGACTCCCTCTTTTCCTGTATCCCGTCCAGTACTCCATCATTATCGTGGTCGTCTTCTTCGCCGGGGTCTGGACCTCCGCCCAGCTCGAACGACAACTCGGGGACGACCCCCAGATCGTCGTCGTGGACGAAATCGTCGGTATCTGGATCTCTCTCTTCCTTGTACCCCGGACCGCCTGGCCGATCGTCATCGGGTTCATCCTCTTTCGAGTGTTCGATACCTTCAAACCTTTCCCCGCGCGCCGGATGGAAGGGCTGAAATACGGCTGGGGTGTCATGCTCGACGACGTCGTCGCCGGAATCTACGCGAATCTTGCAACACACCTTCTCATCTTCCTGATCCCCTCGCTCGCATGAACGCCGGCCGCACACGGAGCGCCGCGATCATCTCCATCGGTGACGAGCTGCTCATCGGCCAGGTCATTAACACAAACGCCGCCACGATGGCGCAAAAACTCAACAGCGTCGGAATTCTCGTCCGGGAAACCGCGACCGTGGGAGACGACGAAGCGCAGATCCTGGAAGCCTTCGGCAACGCGTTCGGTCAGTACCCGCTCACGCTTGTCACGGGCGGACTCGGACCAACGCACGACGACGTAACTCGCGGGGCACTGCTGACCTTCCTTCACACGACCCTCGTTCTTCACGGACCAACGCTTGAACATATCAAGAACATCATGCAAAGGAGAAACATCCCCTGGACTCCGGCCGCGGAAGATCAGGCGATGGTACCGCAGTCTTGCACGGTGATCCCCAACAGCCACGGAACAGCGCCAGGAATGATGTTCGAACGTGAAGGCGCGTACCTCATCGTCATGCCCGGCGTCCCGTACGAGATGGAAAGCATGATGGATGATTTCGTGCTTCCGTTTCTGCGGGAGAAGATGCCCGGTCGGGTCGTCCACCATCGCACATTGAAAACGACAGGCATACCGGAATCCTTTCTCGCAGCAAAACTCGGCAACATTCATGAACTCGTCGGACGAACAAAACTCGCCTTCTTGCCCACTCCCGGCGGAGTCCGCCTGCGCATCACCGCCGTCGGAAACGACGCGGCGACTGTCGACGAAGAAATTCGGGTCGTCGAACAGCGAATCCGGCAAAAAACGGATAAGTACATTTACGGCGCCGACGAAGAAGAACTGGAACACGTGGTCGGGAGACTCCTGACGGAGCGTAAACTTACCATCGCCGTCGCAGAATCCTGCACGGGAGGCTCGATCGCCAACCGAATCACAAATGTGCCGGGCAGTTCGAACTACTTTGAGCGGGGCGTGGTTACGTACAGTGACCGGTCGAAGACCGATACCCTGCGTGTTCCGGAAAACCTCCTCGACCGGTTCGGGGCAGTCAGCAAGGAAGTAGCCGAAGCGATGGCGGCAGGAATGCGCGCAGATGCCAAGACCGACATCGCAGTTTCAACGACGGGAATCGCCGGCCCGACAGGCGGTTCGCCGGACAAGCCGGTCGGGTTAGTGTGGATTGGATATTCCGACAAGGAATCCACGTTCGCGTTGAAATTCAATTTTGGCGATCAGCGTCTTCGCTTCAAAGAGCGTGCCTCCCAAGCCGCGCTGGAGCTCGTGCGGAGGAGACTCCTGAGCATCGAGCCGCAGCAGCAGGGGAAATACTAACGATCCGAAGGACGCTTCGCATGGCGATCCGAACCTTCATCGCACTCGATACGCCGGACACCATACGGAATGACATGCTGGCGCTTCAGAAGACGTTACGGGAATCGGATGCGGACGTTCGATGGGAGCCGAAGGAGAAATTCCACGCCACGATCAAATTCCTGGGCGACACCGATGAAAAACGCCTCCCGGAGATCGCCGCCGCTATTGCCGAATCGGTGCGGCAATCCAAGCCGTTCGAGATCACGTACGCGGGACTCGGTTGCTTCCCGGATGCGAAGCGGCCCCGTGTCATCTGGGTTGGGTGCATGAATGAAGACGGGACGCTCGAGACATTGAAGAATTTTCTCGACCGCGATCTTCACCCCTTCGGATTCGAGCGGGAAGAGCGAAAATTCCATCCCCACATCACCCTCGGACGCGTGAAAAGCAATAAGCGCTTGGAGGATTTGACTCCGTTACTTCAAAATCTTACCTTTCAGCCGCAATCGGTTCATTGCCGGGAGGTTCTCCTCATGAAGAGCGTGTTGAAACCCACGGGATCGGAGTACCGCCTGCTTCAGAAATTTTCTTTGCGCGGAAAAGAATGAAAGAAAAACGTCAGCCCACAATTCTATTCATCGACGACGAGGCGCCATGGCTGCAGGCCTTGAGCAACGTGTTGCGCGGTGAACCGTACACCGTCATCGTCGCGTCGAGCGGAGACGAGGCCCTGGCGAAGCTGCAGAAGAACAAACCCGACCTCATCGTCAGCGACCTTCGCATGCCGATCATGAGCGGTTTCGACTTCTTCGAAAAAGTGAGGCAGAACCCACGGTTCAAATCCGTGCCGTTTGTGTTCATGTCGTCGCTCGACGATTACGACGCGAAGCGCGTGGCAAAGGAGCTCGGTGCCGACGATTACGTCGACAAACCGTACGACACGCGCGAAGTGAAGACGGTACTGGATACACTGTTGACGCGTTTTGAGATCATGTGACACTCAGGGGAGGCGGCTGGACACACCCTGATTTCCTCTTCGTGCTTGCTTGATTGAACCGAAAACCGTAGATTTACCCATCAACTAATCGATAGGAGTCTCTATGTCCCACGATACATCCAAAGAGTCCCGCATGCAGGCGCTGCGCATCGCCATCGACCAAATCGAGAAACAGCACGGCAAAGGGGCGTTGATGATGCTCGGCGAAGGTCCCATCGCGAAGATCGATGCGATTTCCACCGGCTCCATATCGCTCGACGCTGCAACCGGTATCGGCGGGATCCCGCGCGGCAGGGTCACGGAGATCTTCGGCCCTGAATCGTCCGGGAAGACAACTGTCTGTCTGCATGTCATCGCCGAAGCGCAAAAGAAGGGTGGTATCGCTGCGTTTATCGATACCGAACACGCGCTGGACATCGCCTACGCGAGGAGACTGGGCGTCGACGTCAACAATCTCCTCCTCTCCCAGCCGGAATTCGGGGAGCAGGCACTTGAGATCGTGGAAACGCTCGTCCGGAGCGGCTCGCTCGACGTTATCGTCATCGATTCCGTCGCCGCCCTGACGCCCCGCGCCGAGATTGAAGGCGAAATGGGAGACCCGACGATGGGCGTGCAAGCGCGCCTGATGTCGCAGGCCCTCCGCAAACTGACCGCGGCCATCGCCAAGTCGAAAACGAGCGTGATTTTCACTAACCAGCTGCGCCAGAAGATCGGCGTGATGTTCGGAAACCCGGAAACCACGACGGGCGGAAACGCGCTGAAGTTCTACGCATCGGTCCGGCTCGACATCCGCCGCATCGAGGCTATTAAGGACGGCCAGAGCATGGTCGGTAATCGTGCCCGCGTGAAAGTCGTGAAGAACAAGGTCGCACCGCCGTTCCGAGAAGCGCAATTCGACATTATGTACAACGAAGGAATCTCGCGGCTGGGCGATATCATCGACACAGCGGTCGATCAAAATATCATCGCGAAATCCGGCTCGTGGTTCTCGTACAAGGAAGAACGCATAGGCCAGGGGCGCGACGCGGTCAAGAAAACCCTTCAGGAAAACGCAAAGCTCGCTCTGGAAATTGAGCTCGCCCTCCGGAAGAAAATGGGCCTGATCCAGGAGAACGGACAGCAAAAGGCCGACGACGCGGGGGCGAAAACTCACGAGCCCGCCGAGACTCGTCGGGAAACGAAGCCGGAACCACCGAAGAAAACGGCAAAGACGTAAACAGTCGCTCCGCGGATGGTCATCACCAGAATTGAGCGCCAGAAAAAGAATCCAAGGCGTGTCAATATTTTCTGCGACGACGAGTTCACCGTCGGCGTCCACGAGGATGTCCTGCTGAAGGCAGGCCTGCGCAAAGGCGATACCCTCGACGAACACAGGCTTCACGAGCTTGAACTGCACGAGGAGGAGAATCTCGCCAGAGAGAGATCCTTTCGATTCATCGGCTACCGGCAGCGAAGCGAAAAGGAGATTCGTACGAAGCTTCTCCAGAATGAGTTCCTCCCCTCCATCATCGACTCCACCATCATCTACCTGAAGAACCTCGGCTACGTCGACGATCGTGCGTTCGCCGAAGCGTACGTTCACGACACGTTGATGAAGAAGCCCTCGGGGAAAAGACTTCTGCGAAGACAGCTGCGACTCAAGGGCATTGCCGTCGATATCATCGACGACGTCTTGCAGAAGATCGGGAATGAGGAAGAACTCTCACTCGCACGAGAAGCGGCACGCAAACACGTGAAGCGTTCGGGAACTTCCAGGAAGCCGTCGATCCACCGGAACGCTGGCGAGCGACTCAAGCAACGAAAACGCCTTGCCGACTATCTCGCCCGGCGCGGTTTCGCGTGGGACACCGTATCGCTCGTCGTCAAGGAATTGTTCAACCAATCGTCATGAGGAGGCCCCATGTCGAAAGTCGTCTTCGATATTGAAACACTCGGATTCCCGCTGGACTCGTTCGACGATATCCGGCAGGAATACCTGATGAAATTTGCCGACACGCAGGAGAAGCGCGACGAGGCGATTCAGAAACTCAATCTCCACCCCCTCACCGCCCGGGTCATCGCCATCGGCATGCTGAACCCGGACACCGGCTCCGGGAAGGTATTCTTTCAGTCGGAAACTCACCGTCAATTCACCTCCGACGACGGGAAGTCGGATTTTCAGTCAGGCTCGGAGTCCGAGATCCTCTCGTGGTTTTGGGAGAACATCACCCGCTACCACCAGTTCATCACCTTCAACGGGCGCGCTTTCGACTGTCCGTTCCTCTTGCTTCGTTCGGCGATCCTCGGCGTCAAACCGACGCGCAATCTGATACCGTACCGGTACGACGCTTCCGTGCATTGTGACCTGCTGGAACAACTGACGTTCTACGGCGGGATCCGCAGGTTTAACCTGGATTTCTACTGTAAGGCGTTCGGCATCAAGAGTCCGAAGAGCGAAGGCGTCACAGGGCTCGACCTGGGAGATTTGTTCGGGGAGAAACGCTTTGACGAGATCGCTCGCTATTGCCTCGGCGATGTCGTGGCAACCGCGGAGTTGTATGGCCGATGGAACGAATATCTGAATATCAAGGATTGAACACAAAGGATCCGGTCGTTGCGCAAACCGTTGAAACGGTGTGGATAGAACCCACGACTTAAGTCGTGGGTTATCCCAACATGTCGGGCTCTGGCCCAGTCGTTTCAACGACTTTCCCAGATTCCATCGAATCTGATACAATTGCAGAAGCGCTGAAACCTAAAGAGAAACACTGCGATATATGGACTGCTGCTCGACACAAGGAACGGAAAAATTCTTCTCACGATGGTCGAAGAAGTACCTGAAGCGATTCCGCAGGAAGGGATTGGCCAAGGAACAACAGTACTTGGTCGAGGGAATACTGCGAGATGATGTATCTTCGAAAACGATCCTCGAAATCGGCTCCGGCGTCGGCGCGGTACACATGACTCTGCTCGAACGGGGCGCTGCGTCCGCGGTCGGCGTCGACCTCGCAGAGGGAATGATCCAGCAAGCCCGTCAGTTGGCCAGGGAGTTGGGCCTGGATCGACGGACAAGGTACATCGTCGGAGATTTTGCAGCAATGGACGGTGAAATCCCCACATCGGATATCACCATCCTCGACAAGGTCGTCTGCTGCTACGAAGATGTCGACACTCTCCTTGAAAAATCGATCGGGAAAACGAAGGGACTCTACGCGCTTTCGTTCCCGCGCGAGATTTTCCCGGTCCGCTGGCTCTTCAAGACGCAAATATTCATCGCAAGAGTATTCCGGTTTTCGTTCCATCCGTACTGGCACGACTGGGAATCCATTTGCCTGAGAATAGGCTCGCGGGGTTTCGGGGAGGTGTACCGGAATACGACGATCGCCTGGGACGTCCGGGTTTTTCGAAGAAACCCATGACCGACGCAACGCGCTCGCACGCGGAAAAAAAGAACGTCGCTCTCTCCTCTCTCGCGGCGGCGGTCTTTCTCACCTCGATCAAACTCGTCGTCGGCGTGCAAACGAACAGTCTGGGCATTCTCTCGGAGGCGGCCCATTCGGGGCTCGACCTGCTTGCAGCCCTCCTCACGTATATCGCTGTCCGTATTGCCGACCGGCCTCCCGACGAAGACCACCAGTACGGTCACGGAAAAGTCGAAAACGTCTCGGCCCTTCTTCAGACAGTACTGCTGTTCGCGACCTGCGCCTGGATCGTGTGGGAAGCAGTACATCGTCTTATCGCTCACGAGTCGCACATCGAAGCCACGGCGTGGAGCTTTTCGGTTATGGCGCTGGCCATCGTTATCGACGTCAGCCGCTCGCGCGCGTTGTCACGTATCGCCAGGAAGCACCACAGCCAGGCACTCGAGGCGGACGCCTTGCATTTTGCGAGCGATGTCTGGAGTTCTTTCGTGGTTATCGTGGGGTTGATCTTCGTGTCGGTCGGGTATCCGGTGTTCGACGCGGTCGCGGCTATCGGCGTCGCCCTCCTGGTGCTGTTCGTCAGCTACCGTCTCGGAAGGAGAACCATCGACGCGCTAATGGATCGGGTCCCGCGGGGCCTTAACGAACGCATGATGTCGGCCATCCGCAGCGTTGACGGCGTCGAAGAGGTGCGTAGTATTCGTTTACGCCCCTCAGGAGCGAAAGTGTTTGTGGACGCCACGGTAGCCATTCGCCGCACGATACCCTTTGAGCAGGTCCATGCCATCGTGGATACCGTCGAGGCGGCAATTCAGCGAACGCACACGGACGTCGACGTGGTGATCCATCCGGAACCGTTCGCGGGGAAGGATGAGTCGATCGCCGACAAAGTGCGTATGATCGTCGTGAGAAAAGGCTTACGCATGCCCCACAACATGGAGGTTCACAAGATCGGGGGGACCTACCACGTCGACTTCGACCTTGAGTATCAGCAGGGGAAGACGTTCGACCAGGCGCACCGCCTCACGTCGCGGATCGAGCAGGAGATCCACAGCGCGCTCCCCTCGGTCGAGAAGGTCACGATTCACATGGAGGAGTATCAGCCCGACGAGGCGGAGCTGCGTGACGTCACCGTCGGAGAAACAAACCTGCGCGACAGTATTCAGAAAACGGTTCTCGCAAACAAGGAAATAGCAGCGTGCACGGATATCGTCCTCCTCAAGAGCGGCAAGAAATTCAACCTAACGTTGACGTGCCAGATCGACAGGACTAAGACGCTCGAACAGGTGCATCAGGTCATATCAGAAGTTGAGGCGCGCCTCTATGAGGGATTCAGACAACTGCGTCGTGTCACGATTCACGCCGAGCCGAAATAAGAAAGCCCCGCCCGATCCGCAGGACCGAACTGATTCTGCAGGCATACCATCTGGAGCAGATTTTAGATGAGGCACGGGCGGCGCTGTATTTCTTGCACCATGATCAGTCGCCGACACTCCGACTTGCTTTTGTCATAATGCCTTTATAGATTCCCGATGAAATCACGTGGGCGGCGTGATGGGCTGAGGTGCGCGTTCTACCTTCGATTCTCAACTCACCGCTCACTCCTCGTTCCTTGCCGCAATAATACGAGCCTTTGAAAGGGTACCAGCAGGCCGACACTTTGCGCCATAATCAGAAGATGTGAGCCTTTGTGGATCCGAGGGACGAGATCGTCAAGATGAAAACTTGCTAACGTTTCTCAGAATGATCAGAAGACATTTCTTAAATTGGATTTGTCTAGCGCTATTTGTGCTGACAGGCATCGCACAGCCACAGGTGGACCATCTAATCGATTCTTCTTACTTGAGGATTCATAACCCATCGCGCTGGGACACTCCTGGACATGGAGCCGCGGTGGCAGACACAAACTTCACGGTCTTAGGACGCTGGCCGTGGGGACCTTGTGAGGCTGTGGACGTAGGGGGAATCTACGCGTATATCGGGAACGGACAGACGTTCCATATACTGGATGTTTCCAATCCCACTGCCCCGGCGGTGGTCGGAGAGTATGTCACCGATGGGTACGTGTATGATGTCAAGGTGCGCGATGGTTTAGCATACGTGTGCATAGGGAGAGCGCTCATCATCCTCGATGTGTCGAACCCTCAGGAACCAACGAAACTTGGCGAGCGCGCTTTTGGCAGCGGAGCATTCCGTGTGGTTCTTTCCGATTCGTTTGCGTACGTGACGACGCTCGGCGGATTTTTTGTTGTTGTGGATGTGTCTAACCCGTATCTCCCGCAACGACGCGGAGTCTTAGGCATCGGATGGGAGTTTCTAACGTGTCTTGCCGTGAGCGGGCGATACGCCTATGTGGGATCGGTAGAATCTGGTATTTTCCTTTTTGTTGTCGATGCGACAAATCCCGACAGTTTGAATGGCCAAGAAATCGCAGTTGGCGGAGCTGCTCTGAGTGGGTTTGCCCGGGATACGCTCTTGTATATCGTGAGCGGTGACAGCTGGGCAAATTGTGCTCTGAAAACCTTTACAATCAGCACACCTTTCTCCCCACGACAAACAGGAAGGGCATCCCTTCACGATGGAACTAACATCATGGACGGAATGACTGTCTCGGGCGACTTCGCGTACGTTGTTACACAGGACTCAGGTGTGTATGCCGTAAACGTGAGGGATCCCTATTCTCCGTTTGTTACCTCGCGCGTCTCACACAAAGACTTTCGACTCCCATATGGGTCCGCCATTGCTGAGAACAGCGGGAGGTTATACGTCGCGAATTATTCCGGCATGTGGATTATTGACTCGCCACAACGAGGTGTCTTGGAGGATCTCTCTTTTTCCCCCACCGGTGGGTACGCAAACATGATTCGGATTCGAGATAATCACGCTTTTGTTGCTTCGGCGTACTCGGGGCTGTGGATACTCGACGTGTCAGACCCGCAGAGGCCTCGGCCTGTGGGAAACGTTCAAACCGGAGGATATGCGTCAGACGTCATAGTCTCCGACACAATCGCGTACATTGCCAACTGGGCATTGTATTCCCCAGACACTCTTCGTGGGTTATGGCTTGTTGATATAGCCGATTTGTCTCAACCTCGGGTTCTAGGTCATCACGCGGGCGTTCCGGGTTCGACGTATTCATATTCTCACGAAAACACTCTGGCGAAGCAAGGCGATTTGATATTCTTCGCCCAGACGACAGGCGGTGATTCGGTGTACGACATCATTGATGTGAGCGACCCGCGTAATCCTCGACGACTCAGTGTGTTTACGGCAAGATACCACCCTTACTATAGTGCGGTAAACGACAGCTTTGCATACCTGGCTACGCCTGACAGCGGATTGAGGACAATTGACATCACTAACCCGGTTGTCCCTTCAGAAACGACCGGTATTGGGATTTCCGCCCGAGGGATTACCTTGAGAGACTCCTTGGCTTTCGTAATGGGAAGCAGCCGTTACTTTTACGTCGTAAGCATTAGTAACCCTCGCTCACCCTACATTGTCGGATCGGCAGGAAACATTTATAACAGCGCTACAAGCTTCCGCATGGCAGTGCAAAACAACTTCGTCTACTGGGGAGAGTTCCGGCTCGGCGTGATTGACGTTTCAAATCCTCGCCAACCTGTGCAGCGGGCTGTCTATATTCCAACCGAGTTCAACGTAAAGGGAATCGCCGTCAAAGGAGACACTATCTACGCTACG
>Ga0214473_10007604_pt1 | contig 12841 bp, 12 predicted proteins | sample RVTome_7_FD_203509 | JGI IMG/M metagenome (GOLD analysis project Ga0214473, IMG submission 203509) | Soil microbial communities from uranium-contaminated site in the Upper Colorado River Basin, Wyoming, United States - RVT98D197 | ecosystem: Environmental > Terrestrial > Soil > Contaminated >...
AGCAGGGCCAGCAGGTGCTCCATGCGGTCGCGCCCGGACGGGCAGAGGGTGGTGACGATCTTCCGGTGCAGGAAGGAGCGCACGATCGTGGGCATGCTGACCTGCGGGGTCAGTCCGTATACGCCGATGGACGATACGGTGCCGCCACGGCGCACCACGCGGGTGCAGGACTCGAACGTGGGCTGCGTTCCCACGGCCTCGACGGCGACGTCCACGCCCTCGCCGCCGGTCATGTTCAGGATCTCCGAGACGGCGTCCTTCTCTTTGGCGTTGATGACGACGTTGGCGCCGAACTTCTTGGACATCTCCAGCCGCTCCGGCACGGCGTCCACGGCGATGATGAGGCCGCAGCCGCGGGCGCGGGCACCGGCGGTGGCGCAGAGGCCGAGAGGCCCCTGGGCGAATATGGCGACGGAGTCGCCGAAGCCCGCGCCGGCCCGCTCGATGGCGCCGAAGCCGGTCGATATGATGTCGGTGGCCAGCACGGCCGCTTCGTCGGAGACGCCTTCCGGCACTTTGGCGACGTTGAGTTCGGCGAACGGCGCCGTGTAGTACTCCGCCTGGCAGCCGAACATCACGCGGCCGCCGCCGCTGCAGACGCTGAAGTCCACCGTCATGCACTCGTGGCACTTGCCGCAGCCGACCAGACAGGACGAGATCACGCGGTCTCCGGGCTGGAAGCGGGTCACGCCCGGGCCCACCGCGTGGACCGTTCCGACGGCCTCGTGGCCCATCGGCAGGCCTTCCGGCCTGAGGACGCCCGGGTAGATGCCGTTCACCATCTCGTTGATGAACTCGTCCAGGAAGTGCATGTCCGTGCCACAGACGGTGGCCATGGACATCTTGATCACGATCTCGCCCTCGCCGGGCTCCGGTATGGGCAGGTCCATCATCTCCACTTTGCCGTTCGCGGTCTTGATGCACGCTTGCACGGGGCAACCTCCTCAGATACGTCGTGGCCGCGCGCCCAATAGAGCACAGGCGGTGCTCCTCCGTCAAGGCCGGGTGAGCGTTCGTTGACCGTGGCGGCGCGTTCCGATAATCTGGAGCGTGGCCCAAGGAGAAAAACGATGGCAGAACAGACTAAAGTCGAACTGAAGGTCACCCCGCGCGATCTGCTGGGCAAGAAGGTCAGCCGGCTGCGGCGTGAAGGGGTCATCCCCGCCAACGTCTACGGACACGCCCTCGATTCGGTCGCCATCCAGGTGCCGAAGGAGGACCTGGTGCACGTCATGCGCACCGCCGGCCGTAACGAGATCGTCTACCTGCGGCTGGACGGCGAGGAGCCCCGGCCCACCTTCCTGCGCCAGGTCCAGCGCAACCCGGTGACAGACGCCATTCTGCACGCGGACTTCTACCAGATATCGCTGAAGGAGAAGGTGCGGATGGAGGTCCCGGTGTCGCTCGTGGGCACCGCCCCCGCCGAGCAGACCTACGGCGGCACGCTGCTGCACAGCCTGGACCGCATCAGCGTGGAGGGTCTGCCCACCGACATCCCATCCGTGATCGAAGTCGATGTTGGTGGCCTGGAGGAGATCGACGCCGCCATCCATGTCGGCGAGCTCAAAGTGCCCGCGGGCATTACGGTGCTCACGGACGCGGAGCAGGTAGTGGCCAAGATCGCGCCGCCGCAGGTCGAGAAGGTCGAAGAGGAGGTCGAGGCGGTCGTGGCCGAGGGAGAAGCGCCCGAGGCCGGGGAGGCGGCGGAGGCCGCCGAGGAGAGCGGCGAAGAGGCGAAGAGCTAAGCCGTTCCGGCGAACAAGGAATGCGGGGAGAGCGCTGCGCTCTTCCCGTTTTTCGTTACGTACCCAGCCTCCGCCCGATGAAGCCGCGCATCCCCCTCAGGAACTCGCCGGCCGAAAGCGCCTTCCGCCCCTCCCTCTGCGCGACCAGGACAGCGAGGACGCCGTCGCCCGTCGTCACGCCGAACGCCCCCGGGCCGGACCCCTCGGGAAGGTGGGCGTGCTGCTCCGGCGTCAGCGTCACCACCGTGCCCGGCGGGGCGCCGCCGTCCGCCAGCGGCCGCGCCTCCCAGATGTGCAGCAGGGCGCCGTCAACGGTGGTGTACGCGCCGGGCCACGGGTTGTAGGCGCGCACCCGCCGCCAGATCTCGGCCGCCGGCAGGGACCAGTCGATGGCGCCGTGCTCCTTCTTCAGCAGCGGCGCCTTCGTGGCCAGCGAGTCGTCCTGCGGCTGCGGCTGAATCTCGCCCCGCAGCCAGCCGGCCAGCGTTTCCGCCAGCAGTTCGGCGGCGATGCCGGCAAGACCGGCCATGAGAGTGCCTGTCGTATCGGAGTCCTGGATGGGAACGCGCCGCTGGGCCAGTACCGGCCCGCTATCCATGCCGGCGTCCATCAGGATGATCGTGACGCCCGTCTCGGCGTCGCCGGCGAGAATGGCCGCCGGCACCGGCGAGGCGCCGCGGTGGCGGGGGAGTAGGGAGGGATGGACGTTGATGATGCCCCGGGTGGGGATGTCCAGCACCTCCCGGCGCAGGATCTGCCCGTAGGCCACGCCCACGCCGGCCTCGGGGCGGATGGCCGCCAGCTCCGCCAGGACGTCCGGGTCGCGCAGGCTCTCGGGCTGGCGCACCGGAAGCCCCAGCTCGAGGGCGGCCGCCTTCACCGGCGGCGGCGCCGGGTGGCGCCCGCGCCCCGCCGGCCGGTCCGGCTGAGTGTATACGGCCGCTATCTCGAAGCCCTCCGCGGCGAGCCGGCGCAGGGAGGGAACGGCGAAGGCGGGTGTGCCCAGAAAGACGATGGCCATCACGATGCGCCCGCCGATTCTAGCACGGGCCGCTTCCGTAACGCGATACGGCCCACGGCGTTATAACTGTCGATGTCTGTGAAACTGCGGTATGTGTTGCCTATGGGGGCGCTCCTGGCCGCGGCCCTCACCGCGCTTGCCATCGCCTGCGGCGGCGGTAGTGACGCCGAACGGACGATCGTCATCCGCTTGCCGACCGCGACGGCCACTTCGGAACCGACGGCGACCGCCACTATCGCGCCGAGCCCGACGGCCACGCGCACGCCGACGCCGGGCCCCAACGTGTGCAGCGCGAACCCTGACCCCGCGCCGCCGAGCCTCCTCCAGGTCCAGGAGCCGGCGCCGGAAGCGAAGGTGGGGAACCCCTTCCACGTGCGGGGTTGGGGATCAGAGATCGCTCTGGACAATAGGGGCGTCGTGGTGGCGGTGATTAACGCCGCCGGCGACCCCCAGCCGGTGGTCGGGAACAAGGACACATCGAAAGAGGTGCCGCCGGAGCCCAAAGCCGGCCGGATCGCCCCACCCGGGCTGACGACCACAGGCCATCCAGCGCCGTTCGCGACGGACATCCTGCTTACAGGCCTGACCGATCAGTCTTCGTTCTGCATCTGGGTGTTCACCGAGACGACGGCCGACGGAAAGCCGTTGCACGTGGTGCAGGTGCCGATAACCGTCCTGCCGTAGTGTCAGGCGCGGACCGTCACCGGCTCGCCGATGTCCGCACCGGTCTCGGCGGCGGCGCTGCCCCCGGGCAGCGCGATCTCCAGGAAGCCGGAGCTCCCCACAAGGGCCGTGAGGCCCGTCCCCTCCGCGTAGGTGCGCCGCAGGCCCTTGACGGCCCGTCCCCGCAGCTCCACGGTCATCTCCGCTGGAGGCAGGTCATCCGCTCGCACGTCCGTTATCAGGTTGCCGAAACCGTCGACGTGGATGACGCGCCCGGCCAGCGGTCCATCCGGTAGCCGGCGCGCCCGGAACGGCGGCAGCACGAACACGTCCGCCACCGTCTCGCCGAGCTCTGCCAGCGCCACTCCGAGCGAGAGGTGGGCGGCCGCGGGCGCGAAGACATCGCGGCCGTGGAAGGTGTCGCTGACCGGCAGTTGGTGGTAGCGGGGGTTGGTCAGCTCAACGCCGGCGATCCCTGCGGGCAGGGAGACGCGCCCGCCGCCTTCGCCGGCGCCTTTGCGGATCTCGTCCGCCAGGGTCGGGGAGAGGACGCCGTTGTCCGGGCCCACGAACACGCCGAGCGGTGTCCGGAGAGCGAGGCCGCGCCGCGCGGTCCCCACGCCGGGATCGACGACGGCCACATGGACGGCGTGCGCCGGAAAGTACGGGCGGGCCGATTCCAGCAGGAACGCTCCCTGCTCGATGCGCTGCGGCCGCACGGCGTGACTGACATCGACGATGACGGCGTTCGGGTTGAGCGAGAGGATGACGCCTTTCATCGCGGCGACGTACGGGTCGGTCAGGCCGAAGTCGCTGGTGAGGGTTATGATCGCCTGCGCTGGCACTGCCGCGTCTAGCCGCCGATTAGCTGGGGCGTCTCACCGATCGTCCACTGGGCGATGTTCGCGAAGCGGGATGAGGTCTGGAATAGCGTGCCCAGCTCCACGTTGTGCACCCCCTCCGCTACGAAGTAGGTGAACACGGGGTAGTAGATGAGGACGCTGGGCACATCCTCAAAGAACTTCTGCTGGAAGGTGTAGTACAACGCCTGGCGCTTGTCCAGGTCGGTTGTCTGGCGCGCTTCCTCAATCAAGCGATCCGTGTCCGGGTTCTGGTAGGCGGCCAGGTTCCGGCCGTTTGGCCCCACCTGGGAGCTGTGCCAGGCCGGGTAAGGGTCCGGGTCGGCGCCCGGGTCCCAGCCGAAGATCGCCGCCTGGTACTGGTGCGGCACCAGGAGCTCCCGCACGAGGTCGGCCGAGCCCTGGGGCGCGACGACGGTCTGAACGCCCACCTTTGCGAGCTGGTTGGCGATCTCCTGGGCAACGGCGATGCGGAGCGGGTCCTGGTCCGTCATCAGCGTGATCCGCAGCTCTTTCCCGTCCTTCTGGCGGATCGCCCCGTCGTGGGTCTTCCAGCCGGCTTCGTCCAGGAGCTTCTTCGCCTGGTCCGTATCGTACGGCCGCGGCTCGATCTGCGGGTTGTAGGCCCAGGTGCCGGGGACCATCGGCGAGTCGGCGCGGACGGCGCGGCCGCCCAAGAGATGGCTGATGATGTCGTCGATGTTGATGCTGAAGGCGACGGCCTGGCGGAGGGTCTTGTCGTCAAAGGGGGGCTGGGTGTTGTTGAGGAAGAGCACCGTGTAGGCGGTGCGGTTGGCGGTGTAGGCGCGGAGGCCGGGCGTGGAGGTGAGGAGATCGAAGTCCTCCTGGTTGGCGCCGGGGCCCAGCAGCAGCCCCTGGACCTCCCCGCGGCTGAGCGCGGCCGCGGCGGTGGAGGGGTCCGGGTAGAAGCGCAGTTCGATCTCATCTATCGCCGGCCTGGCTCCGTAGTAGGTAGGGTTGGCGCGAAGGATCGCCTTTGTCTGGTCAAGCTGGGCCAGCCTGTACGGTCCCGTTCCTGCCGGCGCCTGGTTGAACGCGCTGTCCGCGATGGTGGCTCCGGTAGCGTTTTCAAGGATGTGCTTTGGCAGTATGCCGACCGTGGTGTAGGAGATGAACGGCGCGAACGGCTGCGGAATCTGGCAAACCAGTGTGAGCTCGTCCGCGGCGCTGCAGGACACCTGGCGCCAGAGCTGGCCGAGTTCCGGGTCGCCGTGGAGGTCCGGGTCGGCGAGGAGGGCGTAGGTGAAGGCGGCGTCCTCGGCGGTGAAGGGTGCCCCTGTATGCCAGGTGACGTCGCGTTTCAGGTGGAAGGTATAGGTGAGACCGTCATCGCTGATATCCCAGGACTCCGCCAGGTCGGGCAACACCTGGCCATCGGGGCCAAGCCTGGTAAGGCCGGAGAAGACGACGGAGGCGATGTCGGCGTCGGTATCGTTCAGCGGCGCGAACAGCGGGTTCACGCGCGCGGGCGCGCCGACGATCGCCTCAACGTAGCGCTGATCGCCGTTCTTATCCGGGGACGAGCCAAGTGGGTTTGCGAGGATGAACCAGAAGGCGGTGATGGCGATGACGCCAAGGAAGAGGACGGCCAGGAGGGGCCATTGCGGGCGCGGGACGCGTCTATGGCTCATGGCCCGTGTGGGCGCGGGCGGTTACTTATACGCCGCCACGCTAACGGCTGAGACCACCAGGAAGAGAATGACGAGAAAGATGGTCAGCTGATGGAGGGTCTTCTCCAGGCCGCGACGGGTTCGCACGAAGGAGCCGCTCTGAAGGCCGCCCACCCCTTCGCCCTTCACCTGGAGCAGGATGATAGCGATGAGGGCTATCGAGATCAGTATCTCCGCCACGTTGAGGTAATCAGTCAGTGACACTCGCAGACCTTTGGGCTATAGGGGCTACTAGTCCTCCAGGATGCCGACGAGCTTCTTGTCCGGCTCAACGACCGCAGCCTGCGGCAGGTTGCGGTCGTAGTAGATCCGGAGCAGGGTCTGGGCCAGCTTCTTGGAGTCGTGATGATAGCGGTTGCTCTCGCTGACCACGTCGGCTTTGATCAATCGTATCCCATTTTCAGGGATGGAGTCCAGCGCGACCGGCTGGGAGCGGTCGGCGTTGGGGAGGGTGCCGCCGAGGTTATCGTTTACCACGACGCCCTGAATGAGATGGCCGCCGATGTGCTCCTCGATGGCGGCCAGGTGCTGAGAGACGCCCAGACCGTCGGTCTCGCCCGGCTGAGTGGCGACGTTGCAGACGTAGAGCTTGAGCGCGGGCGAGGCGGCGAAGGCGCGGCGGATGCCGGTGACCAGCAGGTTCGGCAGGACGCTGGTGTAGAGGCTGCCGGGGCCCAGGATGATCATGTCGGCGTCCAGGATGGCGCGCACGGCTTCCGGGTGGGCGGGCGGGTCCTGCGGCAGGAGGAACACCTCCTTGATGCGGCCCTTGGTCTTCGATTCGCTGATGCTGGATTCGCCCTGGATTGTGCCCGCGTCGTCCGTCTTGGCGCAGAGCGTCACGTTGGCGAGCGTTGAAGGGATGATCTGGCCGCGCACGGCAAGTACGCGGCTGGTCTGCCGGATGGCTTCCTCGAAGTTGCCGACGACGCCGGACATGGCCACGATGAACAGGTTGCCGAAGGAGTGGCCGGCCAGCCCGGAACCGTCCGAGAAGCGGTACTGGAAGAGGCTGGTGACCAGCGGCTCGGCGTCGGCGAGGGCGGCGATGCAGTTGCGGACGTCGCCGGGTGGCAGGATGCCGAGCTCGCGGCGGAGGACACCGGAGCTGCCGCCGTCGTCGGCGACGGTGACGATGGCGGTGAGGTTGGTGGTGTACTCCTTGATGCCGCGCAGAAGCGTGGACAGCCCGGTGCCGCCGCCGATGGCGACTATCTTCGGGCCGCGCCGCAGCGCCCGCTGGTTGTAGATCATGTTGACGATGCTCTCGCTGCCGTTTCGGGCGGGCATCACGGCGGAGACGATGGAGTTGTTCAGCTTCCAGACGGAGTAGAGGATGAGCCCGCCGGCGGAGAGCATGAACATGACGCCCCTGATGTAGCGGGGGATGAACTGCAGCGTTAGGTAGTAGACGAAGCCCGGGAATGTGAAGCCGGAGATGTAGGCCTCCCGCAGGATGTAGGCGAGGCCGAACGTCAGGATAGCCACGCCGATGATCATCAAGCCAAGCCATCGCTTGATGTGCATCCCCGGGTAGAACCACTTGAGGAAGTCTGCGCTGAGGAGGCGTCTCATAGTCCTATACTGATAACGCCGATGTCCGCGAAATGTTTACGGGTTCCCACCCAGTTTCTCCTTCAGGAGCTGATTGACCGTGCCCGGGTTGGCGCGGCCGCGCGTCTCTCTCATCACCTGGCCCACCAGGAACTTCAGCGCCTCCTCCTTGCCGCGGCGGTAGTCCTCGGCGGCCTTGGCGTGGTCCTCCAGGACGCGCTCGATCGCCGCCAGGATCTCGTCGCCGGCGGTGATCTGGACCAGGCCCGCCTCCTCCACGATCTCCTTGGGGTCGCGGCCGGTCTCGAACATCTCCTCGAACACGCTCTTGGCGGTCTTGCCGCTGATGGTGCCGTCGTCCTGGAGATCGATCAGCTCTGACAGCGCCTCCGGCGTGATCTTCGTCTCCGTGATATCCATGTTGCGGGCGTTCAGGAGGCCGGCGAGTTCGCCGTTGATCCAGTTGGCGACGGCCTTGGCCCGTGTCTGCCGCTTAGCCTCCGGCGCCAGGGCAACGGTGGCTTCGAAGTAGTCCGCCTTGGCGCGCGTCTCGACCAGTACCGTGACGTCGTAGGCGGAAAGGCCGTACGCGGCCTCCAGGCGGGTGCGCTTGGCGTCGGGCAGCTCCGGCGTCTCGGCGCGAATGCGGTCCAGCCACTCGCGGTCAACGACGATTGGAGGCAGGTCGGGCTCCGGGAAGTAGCGGTAGTCGTCGGCCTCTTCCTTGCTGCGCTGCGAGACCGTCACACCCTGATCGTCCACCCAGCCGCGCGTCTCCTGCGGTATGCGGCCGCCGCCGTCCAGAACCTCCCGCTGGCGCTGCACCTCGAAGTGCAGGGCGCGGTAGACGGAACGGAAGCTGTTCATGTTCTTCACTTCCACCTTGCCGCCGAGCTCGCTGACGCCCAGGGGGCGGAGGGAGACGTTGGCGTCGCAGCGGAAGTTCCCCTCCTCCATGTTGCCGGCGCAGACCTCCAGGTAGCGCAGTATCTGCCGCAGCTTCACCAGGTAGGCGCGCGCCTCCTCCGGGGAGCGCATGTCCGGCTCGCTGACGATCTCCATGAGCGGCACGCCGGAGCGGTTCACGTCCACAAGGCTGTAGGTCTCGCCGGTGGGGCTCTTGACGTGCATCAGCTTGGCCGTGTCCTCCTCCAGGTGGACGCGGGTGATGCCGATATCTTTCCGCTGGCCCTCCACCTCTATCTCCAGCCAGCCGCTGGTGCAGAGGGGCTGATCGTACTCGGAGATCTGGTAGCCCTTCATAAGGTCCGGGTAGGGGTAGTTCTTGCGGTCGAACTTGGCCTGCGCGGGGATCTCGCAGTTGAGGGCGAGGCCGGTCATGAGCGTCATCTCGACGGCCCGCTTGTTGATGACGGGGAGGACGCCGGGCATGCCGAGGCAGACGGGGCAGACGTATGTGTTGGGGGGCGAATCGGCGTAAGAGGTGGAGCAGGGACAGAACATCTTGCTGCGTGTGAGCAGCTGTGCGTGGACCTCCAGGCCGATGATCGTCTCGTATTCGACGGCGGTAGTGGTCATGGGGTCAGGGAGAGTATAGCAGCGCCCGGCGCGGCCCGACAAGGCGGGCGGGGATAGCGCCTGCTGACGCTGGCCCGTTGACAGGAGCGCCGCATCGGCGCACAATCGCGACGGACAGCATAGTAAGGAGATCATCGAGTGACTTATGAAGACCGTACCCTCACCTGCGCGGAGTGTGGCTCCGAGTTCACCTTCAGCGCCGACGACCAGCAGTTCCACGCAGAGCGCGGGTACCAGGACCCAAAGCGTTGCCCCTCCTGTCGCCAGGCCCGGCGAGGCGGTGGCGGCGGCGGCGGTGGCTATGGCGGAGGCGGCGGCGGCTACGGCGGTGGCCCCCGCCAAATGTACGACGCAACCTGCGCCAGCTGCGGCTCAGCGTGCCAGGTCCCCTTCGAGCCCCGCCAGGACAGGCCCGTCTACTGCAGCGACTGCTTCTCCAAGCAGCCGGGCCGCCCGGGCCGCTAGCACGCCCTAACGCCGGCGACCGTACGGGAGGGCGCCCGTAGCGCTGCCCGGTATGTCCGGCTGTCGTTCTCCATGAACGCGGCCTCGCCCGGCGCCTCCATCGCCTTGCCTATCACCCTCGTCCGCGTCGCCCTGAGACTTCGAGATGGCGGCGGCCCCTGCAACGTCTCTGGGCCGACGAGCGTCTTGTTCCGTGGTGATTCGACATGGCAGACAGCCGCGATTGGTATCTTGTTTCGAGCCACGGAGCCATCCTCTTCTACATCGCCGTCTGTCCCGACTGCACCATCAAGGAGATAGCCGAAGCGATGTCCCTGACGCCCCGGGCAGTCTGGGGCGTCATCGGCGCCCTTCGGAGGCAAGGCATGCTCCTGGTGCGGAACGAAGGACGCCGCCACCACTACACCGTGAACCTTGACGCGCCCCTGCGGCACCCCGTTCTTGAGGGCTACAAGCTGCGCGACGTGATGAGCGAAATCGTGAAGCGGGCCAAAGCGCGCGGCCTCGTGGCAGTCTAACGGCGGCCGCGCCAGCGGTTGAGTCGTCCGCGCAGCCGCTCCCATCCCCCTGATCCGTCTATTCACCGAGTTGTAACCTGTAATTAACCAATCCATAACCGCGAGGTCCGGCGGTTCGTGCTAATGTCAGAGCTGTCAGTCAGAAGGGATATTCTCCCGGCGGCTGACATCTGCGCTCTGAGTCTCATCGCCGCACCCCCGACGAAACAGACCGGAGCGCTTTGCTTTGTCGATCGGCGACATGTTTTCTTCCACCTTGGGCATTACCCCCTTTACAAGCTCCGAATCTGCCTCATAATGCGGGCACGGGGGTGCGCCCCCTGCCCACCAGGCAGCGGGGCATGGTGGGGCTCAGCCCAAAGGGAGGGGTGTGGCGCGCATCCCCGTTCTCTATTTCCGGATGTGAAACTGGTGCCGGGGGTGGGGATCGAACCCACAAACCGCCTGAGGCGGTAGCGGATTTTAAGTCCGCTCCTGTCCCTCCGGGGCCGTCCACTGACGTCCATCTTCGTATCCAAACGGGCGGCCTACAGACCGTCACCGTCCGCCACCGGTTGCTGTCATTCGCCCGAGTTGCAGTCAAGGTTGCTGTCAGCGACGGGTTCCCCGATTGGGTTTGTGTTCCGTGGTATAGGCGTCGTTTCTCAGCAGCGCCAGAGGCGTCTGGTTGGCTTCTGTGGTGCGCGCTGTCAACACCGAATGCCTACCGACCTGCTGCTCCTCGGCGCGCGGCTGACTGTTCGGATGTCCTAAACATAACTTTCGGTACTGTATCGGAAATATGGCCGTCATCTGTGCCTCTTGACTCATGCCGCCGGGTTCGCTCCTGCGCGAAGATTGAGACAGAATTCACAAACTGCTACGGCCTTCCGTGTGATAGGGCGGGGGAACAGAGAAATGCAGCGGTATAAAGCAGCATTCACCATGGGCAAATCAACCGGTAGTGGCAGGCGGACACGGGCTAGAGAGGTGTGGCTCGCGTTTTCCCTGCCGAAATGTCAAGCAGGAAGGGGGTGAATATGAATAGACGAACGACGTTACTAATAGGCCTTGTCGCTGGCGTAGCCGTGGCGTTGCTGACGGTGCTGGGTAGTGGTGGCGGAACAGCCCTGGCGGATGGTGGCCCGCACGTCGTACAAAGCGGAGCAACACCCGACAAGTGCGCAGGCTGCCACCGTATCCACACCGGCCAGAACGAGTACTTGTTGAAGGAAGCAGGCACGATAGAAGATTTCTGCTTCTCGTGCCACGGCAACGGCGGTCCGGGTTCGGACCTGGCGGTGCAGGAAGGCACCTTCTATGGAGGGACGACTCCGGGGTTCCCTTACGGCGGCAAGACGGCGTCCACCACCGTGGGATTGAGAGCGGGCGGGTTCGATGAGGCCCGCATAAATACCACTGACTCAACCGCTTCAACCATAGGTGTGCTGGCAACCCCTCAAACAGTCAACTCCCGGCACACGCTGGAAACCCTCACAACCCTGTGGGGCAACGGCCCCGTCGGCACTGTCGGCGCCGGACCCGCCTACACGCTGGAGTGCACCTCGTGTCACGACCCCCACGGCAACGGCAACTACCGCATCCTCCGGACGATCCCGACCGGATCCGGCGGGGCCGGCTACACGATCCCGGACACGTACCCGAAGACCTACACCACGGCCAACTACCTCAACATGTACTTCGGTGCCAGTCCGACCAACCCCATGACCGAGCCGCCGGGGGCTGTTCCTGGCGTGAGCATCCTGCAGGACACGTCGGCCTGGTGCGCTCAGTGCCACACCCGCTATCTCGCGGAATCGGGCACCAGCAACCCCCTCAACCCCAACCCCAAGCCTAACTCTGAGGGGAGCCGCGTGGACAGCGGTGACGCGATCTACACGTTCCGTCACACGAGTAAGGGTTACGGCTTCAGCAGCTACGGGTCTTCTCCGGCCGGGTTCAAGTACAGCAACCGGGCTTGTATCACCTGTCACGCCACTCACGGCAGCAACTCACAGATGACAGGGACGTACTCGTCCACGGTTGAGTGGCCGGACGGTGGGGGCGTTTACACACCCAATCCGACCGACCCCCAGCGAGCAAGCATGCTGAAGATGGACAACCGCGGCATGTGCCGCAAGTGCCACTCTGGCGTGCAATAAGTTGCGATCATAATCCGGAGGGAGGGCAGCCTCACCTCCCTCCGGCGGTCGCCGCGGGGTTGACATGGCCACCATCCAGGCGATATTAACCGCAGCGAAGGCCAACCCCTCACTTTCTTGGGCCCCGGTTGCGGCGCGCCTCACATTCCCGCCGGACCGGGGCCGCTTGTTAGCTACACTACCAGTCCGGCCGCTCGCCGAGGCCGCCCAGCCCAGGCGCAGACTCACAGCGGGGAGGGCCGAAGTGCAGGGGGGGCAGGCTCATGGGTTAACCTGGGCCCCACCGTTCGGGAAATCCTGACGGAGATGCGCGCCGACGCCGTGCACGAATGCCCTTAGCCAACCGCTGAGGGCATCATCATTTCCGGCTCAGGGAGCCGATTCCAGATACGAAATTGGTGCCGGGGGTGGGGATCGAACCCACAAACCGCCTGAGGCGGTAGCGGATTTTAAGTCCGCCGCGTTTACCGATTTCGCCACCCCGGCACGCCTTACCCGATTTTAGCAGCGACTAGCTCCCCGCGCCCGATCGGCACGACGACCGCCGAGAGCCTCGGGTCCGACTCCGCCCGCCGGCGGAACTCCGCCAGGTCGTCCGCGTGCGAGGTGAGGTTGTCGGCGACGAGCAGGCCGCCCGCCGGCAG
>Ga0214473_10007605_pt1 | contig 12840 bp, 13 predicted proteins | sample RVTome_7_FD_203509 | JGI IMG/M metagenome (GOLD analysis project Ga0214473, IMG submission 203509) | Soil microbial communities from uranium-contaminated site in the Upper Colorado River Basin, Wyoming, United States - RVT98D197 | ecosystem: Environmental > Terrestrial > Soil > Contaminated >...
CTCCAGGAACTTGTTCAGCGGCTGAAACCAGCCGGATTTCCAGGCGCGGCGCTTCTCCACGTGCATGCTGGCGTGCCAGGCGTCGACACCGCCGGCGCCGGCCGTCATCTCCACCGTGAACTTCTGGCGCCCCTGCACCTCGGGAAGCACCTCGTACTTGGCCTTGATGCCGGTGAGGGACTCGAACTCCGGGATGTGCTTCACCATCTCGTCCACGAAGGGGTGTTTATAGAGCAAGAGGTATAGCTCCTTCCCCTTGAACCGCTGCCAGTTGAAGGTCTGGCCATGGCCCGGCGTGCTGATAAAGGGGCCGACCGCCGCCCCGGCGGCCACGGTCGCACCCAGGCGGAGGACCTCGCGGCGGGTCATCCCAGGCGAATCCAGGTTCGTTCGTCGTCTCTGCCTCATAATGTTCTTCTCCTCTTCTGCAGGGTTATCGAGGGCCCGATCACACAACGCAAACTATCCAATCCCCGAGGACGTGTCAAGCTCTCCTCTCGGGGTTTGGACTCTCCACCCGCCTGCGGCCGGGTGGCTCGGAGGGCGGGATGGCTCCGGGTGGGCACCGGGGCGGTGGTCCGGGTCCGGTCATGGCAGGCTCCGTTCGAGTTCCAGGACACGGGTTACGAGGCCAGCGGCGACGCTCTCCTGGATATCGTCAAAGCGCAGGATCGGCTCCCGCACGGTGCTCGTGCGGAAGATGCCCTTGGCCACCAGCACCCGTTTGAAGAACTGGATGGAGATGTCAATGTGTTGTTTGACAAAGGCCAGGATGGGCAGGAGCCGCTCGAAGAGCAGCCGGGCGCCCTCGCGATCCCCTGCGAGATGACGTGCCATGATGGCTCGGTAGATGGCGACCATGCTGCCTTCCGGCATGAAGGCATGGACCCCGCGGTCCAGCCCCTCCAGCATCTGGGCCACGGCCCATCCTCCAGAGACGTGCAGACGGCCGCCCGTGGCTGCCAGGATCCGCGAATACTTCGGGCCGGCCGGCACCGTCTCGACTTTGATGCATCGAAACGTGGGAAGTTCCTCGAATAGCTCGGAGATCAGCGAAAGGTCCATTCCGCCGCCGTGCCAGTCCAGGTCTTGGATCATGAGCATCAGGTCCACCCCCCGCGCCAGCGTGTGAAAGTATTCCCGGAGGCGCGCGCCGTCGCCCGCTATCGTTTCGGGTGCTTGGGCCAGGATGCCGGTCGCGCCCCGCGTCTGGGCGTGACGGGCCAACGTCAAGCTCTCCTCGCTGGTTCCGGTACTGACGCCGACGATGACCGGGATCCTTCCCGCCACCTTATCCAGGACGACCTCTACCAGCTCCCGCCGCTCGCGGACGCGGAGCTTGTGCACCTCGCTGGCCACGGCGGGGTAGATCACCCCGACCGCTCCTGCCTGGAGCACGTGATCCACGAGCCTCCGGAGGGATTCGGCATCCGGGGCGCCATCCTCACGAAAGGGGGTCTGGAAGATCGGAACGATGCCGTCCAGGATGTAGCGGGTCTTGCCCATGCGTATTAGCCCTGGAATCCCAGGACGCGCGGGAGGAACAGGACAAGGCTCGGCACGTACGTGATCAGGAAAAGGACACCGATCAGGATCCAGAGGAACGGGAAGATCTCGCGGATAATGGCCCCCAGGGGGGTCTTGGTCAGGCCGCTCACCGTGAAGAGCAGCATGCCGTACGGCGGCGTGCACAAGCCGATCATCATGTTGAGGACGATGACGACGCCAAAGTGCACCAAGTCGATCCCCAGGGCCTTCACGGCGGGCAGGATCATGGGGATCACCACCAGCAGCAGGATCATGGTGTCCAGGAAGCAGCCCAGGATCAGGAACAGGATGTTCAGGAGCAGCAGAAGGACGTAGGGATTCGCCGTCATGGACACCACGGCTATCGAGATCTTGTTGGAGATTCCCTCCAGGATCACGACGTAGCCGAAGGCGAAGGCCCCGGCAATGATGAAGCTCAGGAACCCAACGTTCTCCACGGTAGCGACCATTTCGCGGTACAGGCCCTGGAGACCCATCTCCCGATACACCAGCGTGGCCAGGATCATGGCGTAGAGGGCCGCTGCGGCGCCGGCCTCTGTTGGCGTAAAGACACCTGAGTAGATGCCCCCCAGCAGGATGACAGGCGTCATGAGCGACAAGAATGCCTGGACAAGCGAGCGAAAGAGGGCGCGAAAGCCATGCCAGGCACCCACGGGGTAGTTCCGGCGCTTGGCCACCGCAGCGATGTAGAGCATCATCGCTCCGCCCATGAGCAGCCCGGGGATGACCCCCCCGAGAAAGAGGTTGCCCAGGGAGGCGCCTGAGAGCATGGAGAAGATCACCATGGGGATGGACGGCGGGATGATGGGGCCGATGGTGGCGCTGGCAGCCGAGACGGCGCAGGCGAAGGGCCGCTCGTACCCGCCGTCCTCCATGGCTTTGACCTCCATCATGCCGAGACCGGACGCATCCGCCAGCGCGGAGCCCGTCATGCCCGAGAAGATGATGCTTCCCACCACATTCACGTGGGCCAGCCCGCCCCGCAGGAATCCCACGGTGCTGTCGGCGAAGTTGAAGATCCGCGTGGTAATGCCCCCGATGTTCATGACCCGCGCGGACAGGACGAACAGCGGGATCGCCAAGAGGATGAACTGGTTGTCGAAGCCGATGACCATGGTCTCCACCACCTCCTGGAGGGTGATCCCCTTCAGGAGGCAGTAGACCGTGGTGGAAACGACCATGCCCAGCGCGATGGACCCGCGGAAGAGGAAGAACAGGATGAACGTGACAGCCCACGCGATGACGGCCACGTCACCCCCCGTCGTGGGCGCGGGCCATGCTGGACCGGAGGGCGCCCGCGGCGAGATGGCCCGCCATCAACAGCATGCCCACCAGATAGACGAACACGAGAAAGCTCCACGGGATCCGGAGGGAGGCGGAGCGGATAATGTGGCTCTGGATCATGAGCTGGATTCCCGCCGGGACGAGGGCGACCAGCCCGGCCGCGCCGAACAGGCGCAGGAGCGTGGAGATCGCCCGCTGTGTCTTCGCGGGCAAGGCATTGAAGAGGATGTCAAAGGCTACATGGGAATCATGCCGGGCGGCCAGGGCCGCGCCGAGGAAGATAAGGCAGATGTACATGAAGATGGACAGTTCAAAGGGCCAGATCAGCGGCGTGAAAAGATATCGGAAGGTCACCTGGATAATGATGGCCAGGAACATCACTCCTAGCGCCACCACGCCGCAGGTCTCCTCGAGGAAGCGGACGAGCCGGTCCATGCGTCCTCCATATAGAGGTCCCGAATAGGAAAAAGAACCGGGGGGCGACGGCTGACCCCCCGGTTCCCACGCCACACCTCGGCCTCAGGGCATGGTCTGGATCTTGTCGTACAGTCCCGCGCCCCACTTGGCTTCGAACTCCTTGTAGGCGGGGCGGGCGTTCTTCCGCCACGGCTCCAGCTCGGGGTACACGACCTTCATCCCGTACTGCTTCTCGAACTTCTCGAGGAGGGTGGCCTCCCCCTCCAGGACGAGGTAGTTCATGTAGTGGCGGGACACCGCGAGGGACATCTTGATCCACTGCTTGTACTCGGCAGGCATCCCCTGCCAGAGGGGCTCGTGGATGATGGGCCAGAGCTGGCTCATCAGGTGGTTGGTCATGATGAGGTACTTCGTGACCTCGTAGAACTTGGCTGCCTCGTTGGTGGGCAAGGGGTTATCCTGCCCGTCCACGGTCCCGGTCTTCAAGGCAAGGTACAGCTCGCCGAACCCGAGCGGAGTGGGGTTTGCCCCCAGGGCCTTGCCCATGGCGATCCACATGGGGGCATTCGGGACCCGGAGCTTGACGTCCTTCATCTCGTCCGGCTTGGTGACCGGCTTGGTCCGCAGATTGAGCTGCCGCGTCCCCAGGTACCACACGTCCAGCGGGCGGATGTTCGTCTTCTTGGCCGCCATCTCGAAGTACTCCTGCCCCATGGGGCCCAGCATCACCCGGTACAGGTGATCCAGGTCCCGGAACAGGTAGGCGGCGCCGAAGACTCCGATCTCCGGGACGTGGTCCGAGAACCAGGCGGCGTCGGCGAAGGCCATTTCCAGCGTGCCCCGCTGCACCTTGGTCAGCTTGGTCTTCTGGTCCCCCAACTGCCCCGAGTGGAACAGGCGCGCCTTGATCTTGCCCGCGCTCAATCCCTCCACCGTCTTGGCAAAAACCTCCATGGCCTTGAACTGGGGCTGCGTCGGCACTGCCACCGTGTTCCACTTGAGTTCATACGTGGGCTCTCCCGCGACCGCCAACGCGGCGGCCCAGAGCCCTGCCACCAGGACCCAAACGCTCGTCCATAATACCATCCGTTTCATGACGCTCCTCCTTTCCCAATGGCCCGTCCCCAAACCCAATGGCGAGCCGGGCTAAGAGACCCCTCGAAATGCAGCATAACTCCTGTCGCGTGACCCTGGCAAGCGTCCTCTTGCGGGCGCCGCTCCACGTGGCGAACTCCTGGGTCGTCCCGGACTCTTAGCCCAGCACCAGCCGGGGCAGCCACAGGACCAGTTCCGGGAACACGGTGATGAGGGCGAGGACGGCGATGAGGGGCACGAGAAACGGCGCCGTCGCCCGCGTCACCACCTCGAAGGGAAGCTTCGCCACCCGGGCTACCACGAACAGCACGATGCCCACGGGTGGGGTCAGGGTGCCGATCATCAGGTTGAGCACCATGACGAGCCCGAAGTGCACCGGGTCGATGCCGACGCTCTGGATCACGGGCATGAAGACGGGCACCAGGATGATCATGGCCGCCAGCGCCTCCATGAAGCAACCCACGATCAGGAGAAACACATTGATCATCAGCAGGATATAGAGGGGGTCCCGGGTGGTGCCCAGGATCCAGGCGCCGAGCTGCTGAGGCACCTGCGCCCGGGCAAGGACCCAACCCATCAGGGAGGCGGTCATGACCAGCATGAGGACCACGGCGTTGGTTTCCACCGTCTCCAGAAAAATCCGTGGTAGGTCCCGCCAGCGGATTTCTCGGTAGATGACGACACCCAGGGTCAGGGCGTACACGGCTGCGGCAAAGGCCGCCTCCGTCGGCGTGAAGACCCCGATGAGCATTCCCCCGAAGAGGATGACGGGGGTCATGAGGGAGAGGAAGGCCTTCCGCGTCCTGGTGACGAACTCCCGCAGGGTGGGCGCGGGGTGCGCCCCGAAACCCCGCTTCTGCGCCATCCAGCGGATCATCACCATGAGGGCCGCCGCCATTAGGAGTCCCGGGATGAATCCGCCCAGGAACAGACGGCCGATGGAGACATCCGCCAGCACTCCGTAGATGAGCAGGGGGACACTGGGCGGGATGATGGGCCCGATGGTGGCCGAGGCCGCCGTGACCGCGGCCGCGAAGGGCCGGGGGTATCCCTCGTCCGTCATGGCCTTGATCTCGATGGTCCCGAGGCCCGCGGCGTCCGCCACGGCGGACCCCGACATGCCGGCGAAGATCACGCTGCCGATGACGTTCACGTGGGCCAGCCCGCCCCGGAACCGTCCCACCAGGCACTCGGCAAAGTCGTAGATGCGGTGGGTGATGCCGGCGGTGTTCATCGCCATGCCCGTCAGCATGAAGAACGGTGCCGCCAGAAGCGGGAAGGAGTTGGCGGCGGCGGTGAGGCGCTGGGGGACGGACAGCAGGATCTCGCCATTGGCCATGAGATACACGAGACAGGAGGACGCCATGGTGAGGAACAGTGGCATCCCGAGCAGCATCAGGCCCAGCCAGATCCAGATCAGCGGGCCGACGGTCATGGCCGGGCCTCCTGCGTCCGGTGCTCCAGGATTCGCCAGGCGGCCTGAATGGTCTCCAGCAGCATCAGGACGGCCGAGAGGGGTGCCGCGAGGTAGATAACCGACCACGGGATGGGCAGGGTGATGGCCTCCACCGTGTGGGAGCGAACCATCAGGATGGCCCCCTGGATGGCGAGCTGCATCAGGAAGAACAAGGCCATGGCGTGGGTACCCAGGCCGACGATCCGGCCGAGCCGTGGCGGGAGGCGCTCGCTTACCACGGCGATGACGATGTGGTTCCCTCGGCGTAACGCGACGGGCGCCCCCAGCCAGCAGGCCCAGATGTACAGGTACCGGGCCAGTTCCTCGGTCCAGGTGAGCGGGGCGGCCAGGAGATAGCGGAAGGTGACCTGCAACACCATCGTCACCAGGATGGCCATGAAGAGGGCCACGCAGGTCCAACAGGCGGCGCGGTCCAGGGCGGCGGTCAATCGCGCCAGAGGCGCGACCAATGGCGAGGCTGCCGTCTCCCTGGCCGGGTCAGCGATCGCCCCCGGGGTCATCGAGTTTCCACGATCTTCTCGAACAGGCCCTTGCCCCACTTGGCCTCGAACATCTTGGGGAGGGTGTCCAGGACGGGCTTCCGGAACGACTCCACGTCGGGCTGGATCACCTCCATCCCGGCTTTCTTGAATTTGTCGAGCAAGGACTGCTCCCGGGACAGGATCTCCTGGTTGTTCCAGGCGATCCCCTCGGCCACGGCGTCGCTGATCACCTTCTGGTCCGCTGCGGAGACGCCCTGCCAGAACTTGTCGTTGATCACTACGAGGCGTGGCGTCAGGATGTGCCCGGTGAGGACCAGGTACTTCTGGACCTCGAAGAACTTCCCGGAATCAATGGTCGGCAGGGGATTCTCCTGGCCGTCCACCACGTTCTGCCGCAGGGCCAGGTACAGCTCCCCGAAGGTCATGGGGGTGGGCTTGGCCCCCCAGGCCCGGGCCATGGCCAGGAAGACCTCGTTCTCCGGCACCCGCAGCTTGAGCTCCTTCATGTCAGCCGCGGTGCGCACCGCCTTCTTGGTGGTGGTAAGCTGGCGCACCCCGTAGTAGGTGGTCCCGAGAATGCGCATCCCCCGCTTCTCGACCAGTTGCTTGTTGAGGTCCTGCCCGACCGGGCCGGACATCACCTTCGTGAGGTGGGCGGCGTCGCGCCAGACGTACGGCGCCTCGATCACCGAGATGCTCGGCACCCACTGGCCGAAGTTGGCGGCGCCCTCGGTCACCATCTGCTGCGTCCCCAGGGCGACGGCCTCGATCTGGTCCTTGGAGCTGCCAAGTTGGCCTGCCGGATACGCCTGGATCTCGACACGGCCCTGGGTCGCATCCTTCACCCGGTTGGCCACCCGTGTGATCATCTGCACCGAGGGATGATCCGCCGAGAGGACGTCGCCCCAGCGGATGATGGTGGCGGCCTCCACCCCGGTAACCAAGACGCCAATGAGTCCAACCACGATGATCAACTGTAGCCTGGTTCGCATGACGTCTCCTCCTTCGCGTGTGCGATCACACCACACCGGTGGTGAGCCAACGGGTATCAGTGATGGGGGACATGGTGAGGGGGAAAGCGGCAAGACCTCGCGGCCGCCTGCCTCGTCGAGGCAGCGGCTCGACGTCGGGTCGTTGTCACTTCACTCCGTGGAGCCTATCACGAAACAGTTCCAGTGGAAATCACCCGGCGCGACCACTTTGGGCTTGACCCACCATACGTGCGTATGGTATAGGCAGGACGGGCGAAAACCGGCGGAGGATGTCATGAGCGCGCGATTGTCCCTGACCTCGAGACAGCGAGAAGTCCTGGAGTTCATCCGCAAGTTCATGACCCAGGAAGGATATCCGCCCACGGTGCGGGAGATCGGGGCGCATTTCGGCTTCGTCCCGCGCAGTGTGTTCGATCACCTCAAGGCGCTGGAGCGCAAGGGCTACCTGCGTCGCGTCGCCTCGAAGTCCCGATCCCTCCAGATCCTGGAAGCGCCCGCGGCCTCGCACCCCGCTACCGCTCTCAGGGCGCCCACAGCCTTCCGGGAGCTCCCGATTCTTGGCCGGGTCGCGGCCGGCGAGCCCCTGCTGTCAGAGCAGAACGTCGAGGGGACGTTCACCATCTCGCGGGACTGGGTGAACGGGGATGATGCCTTCCTGCTCAAGGTCGAGGGCGAGAGCATGATCGGCGCCCACATCCTTCCGGGCGATTACGCCGTCGTCCGCCGCCAGGCCACGGCCGAGAACGGCGACATCGTGGTGGCCCTGGTAAATGACGAGGCCACCATCAAGCGCGTCCTTCTCAAGAAGGACGCGATCGTCCTCCAGCCGGAAAACCCCACCGTCCCCCCCATCCAGGTCCGCCGGGGCGAGAAGGCGTTCCAGATCGTCGGCAAGGTCATCGGCATATTGCGGAGACTCTGAGTGCGCCCTTCCGGGAGAGTATCCGTGCTTATCTGCTTGGCACAATGAACGGAAGCAGGGTAGAGACATGAAGCGACTTCAAGACCTTGCTCTAAGCCCAAACCAGCATGTTGCCCTGAGTGAGGTTCGTCGGCGCGTGTCAGCGGCGTTCGACGTCGAGGCCATAGTACTGTACGGATCGGCCGCCCGTGGTGAAGCCGATGCGGAATCGGATGTTGACCTGCTGATCCTGACGAGGCTTCCTCTGGCACGGCCCACCCGCCACCAGATCACCGATCTGATCTGCGACATCAATTTGGAGTACGGCACGAATTTCAGCTCTCTGGTGGTCGACCGAAACACATGGGAGAGAGGTGCGATCTCGGTTCTGCCCATCCATGAAGAGGTTCTCCGAGACGGCGTCCCGGTATGAGTGCTGCAGCCCGGAAAGAGGTGATTCAGTATTGGTGGGCCAAGGCCGAAGAGAGCCTGAGGCCTGCTCGCCGGGAATTCGAGGCGGGATCTTACCTGTTTGCAGTCAACCGGACCTATTACGCTGCTTTCTACGGGGTCAGCGCAGGCCTGCTCGACAAGGACCAGTCGTTCAGGAAGCATTCGGGCGTAAGGGCCGCCTTCCATCGTGAATTCATCAAACCCGGCCGCCTAGGTGTCGAGTGGGCTCGGTTCTACGATCGGCTGTACGAGGACAGGCAGGAAGGCGATTACGTTGCCTTGGCGTCCTTCGATCGTGAATACGTGGCAGCTCAGCTGGATCACTGTTCCCGGTTCCTGGCCGAACTCCGTCCCCTCATTTCGCATCTGTCCTCAGGCTGATAACCCTGTGCGGCGGGACGAGAAGACCATCCAGATCGTCGGCAAGGTCATCGGCATATTGCGGAAGATTTAGGGTGGTTAAAGAAAACGCGGCGCTTGCGATAGGTGATCTCAGAGGAAGAGGGCGCATGATAGAGAAGGTCGTTCGGATACGGAAGCTCGACTCGGACACGCGGCGGGAGGATCTCGCCTATTGGCTGACCCGGACCCCCGCCGAACGGATCGCCGCAGTGGAGTACCTGAGAAGGCAATTCCATGGAAGTGCAGCCAGACTTCAGAGAACTGCTCGGGTTGTTCAACGCGCATAGCGTCGAGTACATGATCGTGGGCGGGTATGCGCTTGCCTTCCATGGCGCCCCACGTTTCACCGGCGACCTGGATATCCTCGTGCGGCCGACCGCGCAGAACGCGCGCCGAATCCTCGGCGCACTGGAGGACTTCGGGTTCGGCTCGCTGAACCTCAGCGCGGAGGAATTTTCAACTCAGGGTCGTATGGTCCAGCTCGGCGCTCCACCGGTGCGGGTGGACATCATCACCTCGCTCACGGGGGAATCGTGGGAACAATGCTTCGCGGGCCAGCAGCCGGGAACCTACGGGGACGTGCCCGTCCACTATATCGGTCGGGAGCAATTCGTCGCTAACAAACGAGCCACCGGCAGGAAGAGAGATCTGGCCGACCTGGAGGCGCTTGGCGAGGCTTGATGCCCCGCGTCGTGTGACGCTGCGCCATCAGCTGCAGGTTGTTCGTGCTAGGAGAAATCAAGACATGCCAGGGTCTTCTTCGAGACTTCGTGCGTTGAGCAAAAAGCCTGAGCGGACGCGCGTTATGGTCCGCCGGGGTTGATCTGACGCTTCTCCGAGAGCGACTGAGGTTAACGCCAACCTCCATCCAGACCTTCACCAATGAGAACTCGGATGCTATGGATAATGGAACTGCGGTGAAAGAACTCTTGAAGAACCTGCGCGCACAGGTGCCAGTGCTTGAGGAACTTCTTGAAAGGTGTAGTGGCCATTGGGGATACGAGGACCCCGTCTATCGCTTCTACCACCAAAGCTTCAAGGTCTACAACCTCCAGCGCCAAACCCTAGAGATCGTGGCGAAGCTTCAGGCGTTAGCACCGAGCGTTGCACTGAATGAAGGGTTCATGCGTATCATCCAGGAAGGAACTGGCAGGAATTTTACGATCGAGGAAAATAAACACTGGCTCGCAGCCACGAGACCGATCGTGGAGGCCTTCTTCCATGCACGCTATTTCCTGGAGATGGCGCTCAAATATGGCAGGGAGCTGCAGTTTCCCCCGGAGAGGCTGCCGAGTGGGTGGGCGGCTCTGCTGTACCTCTACAACCTGAGATGATGGGCTTGGGAATGATTGGGGAAACGGCGCGGATGACCGTCCGGTTCAGTCGGCTGAGCTTGACGTCGTGAAGGCTGGGCGTGCGCAGTCTGGTAGATTCCTTGTAGGTCGTCGGCGGAGGGAGAATAGACGGAAACCAGCTATATTCCCTCGTAGCACGGGAACCCACGCCAAGTCACCGCAAATGTTCACCCAGTGAATCTTCAACCCAAGGCGAGTTGGGCTGACGGTCAGCCGCATTTGGGGCGCTAGGCTGAAACCGTATACTCATTTTTGGGCATCCGAGAAATCGCTGCCGTGCAAAGCCCGCGGAGCTACCACTAGATGACACAGGCCTTTCCCGAGCGGATGTTCGCGAGAGCGCGCGAGCTTCAGGGTGACGGACTCGATTGGCTCCTAGCAAACGGCATCGCATGGCTTGAGGAAAGGGTACGTCAGTGGCCGCCGGCCTGGGGCGACGACCTGCGCGTACTGTTGTACGGCGATTTCCGAGTTCCCGATTCTACCCTGACGTATCCCTCGCTTGGAATAACGGTTCACCCCGAGAAAAAGGAAAACACGATCATCAAGGGAGCCATGACAGTCCTTGAAGCGACCGTCAAAGTCCAGGAGAAGAGTGTTCCCGCGTTGATCGATGCTGCGAGAAGAATCAATGTCTTGCTCGGCACCTACACGCTGCACGAATGGGGCAACGCAGGATGCGGATGGTGGTCGTGGGTAACGCACGACGCTGGCGGCGGCAGTCTGATGAAGCTGACCCATGACGGCCTCGAGCGGTCAACGACGGCCGTGCTCAGCCTCCGCCCGGAGGTGCGTAGAAAGGTGGAAGCGGCGATGTTCTGGGTGCGCGAACCTCGCAACCTGTTTTTGCAATCGTATCGACCCGACATCCTTCGAGTCTATTCCTCCTACTGGAGTGCCTTTGAATGTCTTGTTGAGGCAGTAAACGTACTGAGGCCTCGCCCGACTCCCTCTAAGCCGGAGAAGCAAGCACAAATCGACGATTTTGTGCAGCAACGTGGGGGCCGCCTCACGGCCGCCGATGTACAAGAGTGCTACCAGAACCTTGTCAGCCCGGGGTTTGTCGGTAAGGCCTCGTACGCCCTGAACGTGTGCTTCGGGGACGATGGAGACCGTTACGCCGAAGAATGCTTCCGACTTTCTCCCCAGGAAGATCGGCTGTATAACATCCGGAACGCAATAAACCACGGCGACATTGACGCTGAGAACCCTAACGAGCTTCTGCGAGTCCAGGCGAGAATAAGGCGTCTCTGGATGATCGTCTGGCGTATGTTTGGCTGTTTCATCCCGTTCCCCACGCCGGTCGACTCCGAAGAGTCGGCGTAAACCAAGGCCGCCGTATGTGGCGTCGGATGCCCAACCACTCGCCGCAGCGGACGCGCCGATCAGCGTCGTCCTGCTTTGCTTGCACTGTGCCGACACGCCGCTAACGCCGGGCGATATGCCTCTGAAGGTAAGGCACCTTGAGATTAATCCGAATTCATTACTTAGACGCCTCCGCGATCGTTAAGCTTATTCTCGACGAAAAGGGCAGTGGCGAACTGCGGGAATATTTTGGTAAAGAGTCGAACTTCATCGCCACGTCGCTTTGTTTCGCGGAAGCTCTTGGTGCTTTGAAGGTGAAGCGCTTCAACCTAAAATGCCTTACAGATGAAGAATATTTCTCGGACTGTGACGAACTCATGGCGTATGTGGCAGGTGGTACCATCGAGATAGAAGATATCGAAATTAGGGACCGGAGTGTCTTCGATGAAGTTGAAACACTTGCACGTAAACACAACGAAGGAAAGCCAAAAGACAAGACGATCGACATCTCGGACGCATTTCAGATTGTCTCGGTAAAGCGGAATTACTTTTCGCAATTTGAGAACAGCGACTCGAAACCCATTCTAATTACTGGTGATCGGCCTTTAGCAGAAGCGGCACTTAGTGAAGGCCTTCGGGTTTGGAATTGCGTAGATGAACCTCCTCCAGAAGAAGTCAAAGAGGTATAACACGTCGTTCCGCCGGACGTCGGTCCCGCTGGCGCGGGCCGGCTCCGCCGGTGAACTCTGTGTTAGCGGGCGACGGAACGTGGCCGTGGCTCAAGTTTCGCACGGGGCGGCCGACGGCGACATGTCCTCGCCAAGGAAGTGTCACATGCGACTGCAGGTGATACCGGCGTTCGTCCTGCTGCTCGGGGTCCCGACGTGTGCGGTGTCAGGCGAGCCAACCGGCACCGTAGCCCTTCGCCACCACGGAGGAAGTAAACCCACGAAGGCCGCGGAGGATACCCTTCGGAAGTTGGGGGTGGAGCTGTTGAAGTCCTCCAACTTCAATACGGCGGCTCATCCAGGCATCCTGAAGCAGAGCGTTCCCGCGATTCAGGATCGTTACAGGCGGGTCGTGGCGGGAGACTGCCTGGTCATTACCTACGATCACCCCGTGAAGGTGC
>Ga0214473_10007606_pt1 | contig 12840 bp, 11 predicted proteins | sample RVTome_7_FD_203509 | JGI IMG/M metagenome (GOLD analysis project Ga0214473, IMG submission 203509) | Soil microbial communities from uranium-contaminated site in the Upper Colorado River Basin, Wyoming, United States - RVT98D197 | ecosystem: Environmental > Terrestrial > Soil > Contaminated >...
GCCGCCGAACGTGGGAGAGGCAGCGCTGCTCATGGACGGACAGACCGGGCTGTTGCTCTTCGAGCGGAACGCCAACGCGCGCCGCGCCCCGGCCAGCTTGACCAAGATCATGACCGCGCTGGTGGCGCTGGAGCAAGGGCGCCAACAAGACCAGGTGCATATCACCCTTGAGGACATGGTAGAGGGCTCCAGCATGGGCCTAGCGCCGGGTGACGTCCTGTCGGTGGAATCTCTCCTGTATGGCCTTCTGCTGCCTTCGGGCAACGATGCCGCCTTGGCCATCGCCCGGCACGTGGGCGGAACCGTCGAGTCGTTCGTCGCCATGATGAACGCGCGTGCGCAGCGGTTGGGCCTGCGCGACACCCACTTTGTAAACCCGCATGGGCTCGACGAGGAGCAACATTATTCGAGCGCCTACGATATGGCCGTTTTGACCAGGGAGGCACTGCGCGACCCCGTGTTTGCGCGGATCGTTGCCACCACCGTCATCACGGCGACGGGTAACCGGCCGTTTCTGCTGTCGAACAGCAACCTGCTGTTGCATCAACCGGGGCTGCTCCAAGGGATCGATGGTGTGAAGACCGGTCATACCGAGAATGCCGGCGACTCGCTGGTCGTCTCGGTCACCCGCCAAGGCCATCGGCTCATCGGTGTGGTGCTCGGTGCACAGAACCGCCAGGACGCGGGCTACCGGCTTATGGCCTATGGTCTCGCCGCGTATCAGTGGCGGCCCCTTCCGGAGCTCCCCTCCTATATCCTTCGCTATCGCGGCTCAGCCTGGAGCTATCAAACGAGCAACGGGAGCTTTGCTCTCGGCTCCTTGCTGCCATCCTGGGGCGCGGCGCGAGTGGCGCTGCGTGTGCAGTGGGAGGAAGAACGGGGAGGCGGCGCGCCGTTGGGAGGGCGCATTCTGTATACTTGGGGCGACCGGCCCTTCCTCGAGCAGCCGTTTCGGCTGGGTCCCTAGCACCGACAGCAGTGATCGAGCCCAACGAGACCATCGCGATAGACGGTCCGCCTGCCTCGGGCAAGACGACGGTCGGCCGAGCCCTCGCGCGCCGCTTGGGCTATCGCTTCTTGGATACGGGGATCCTGTACCGCGCCCTGACCTGGTGCCTCCTCCAGACCGGGACCGACCTCGCGGACCCGCTGGCAATCGCTCGCGCTGCCAAGGAAGTCAGCCTCACGCTGCGTCCGACGACGAAGGCGTCTTGGAGCGTCTGTGTGCAAGAGCGCGAGTTGAGCGAGGCGGAGCTGCGCTCGCCACAGGTCGATGCAGCGGTCTCGCAGGTTTCCTCCGTGCCGGAGGTGCGCGAGCAGCTCCGCGGACTCCAGCGTGCGTTGGCGAAGGCCGGACACGTCATCATGGCAGGGCAAGACATCGGCTCGGTCGTGCTACCCGATGCGCCGGTCAAGGTCTACCTGGAAGCATCGCTTGAAGAGCGAGTGCGCCGACGGAGTCGCCAGAGTGGTAAGGCGGCGGAGATTGGCGCCAGCCTGGCGCGACGTTCCAGCCTCGACGCGGCGAGGGCCGTCTCGCCGCTGGCCCCCGCGCGCGATGCTCATGTCATCAACACCGATGCTTTCACGGTGGAGCAAGTGGTGACACAAATCATCGCGATCGTCCGCCGGTCAGACTCTTGACCAACCTGCTCTACCGCCTCTGCGTGGTTTCCGCCCGGCCCGCGATGAGTCTCCTCTCGCGTTGGGAGGTGCACGGCCGGGTCAACGTGCCGGCCACTGGCGGCTTCATACTGGCGGTCAACCACTGCTCGTACGTTGATCCGGTGCTCCTGATCGTTGGCGTGCCGCGCTACCTACGTTTTATGGTAAAATCCGAGCTGTATCGGCTGTCGCCGGCACGCTGGTTCTTGCGGGCCTTCGGGACTTTCTCCGTTCGCCGGGGCTTCGCGGATCGGGTGGCGCTGGCCGAGGCGCAGCGGTTGTTGGCTGAAGGCCATGTGGTCGTGCTGTTCCCGGAGGGGACGCGCAGCCGCATGGGGCGCCTGCTCAGGGGCTTGCCTGGGACGATGGCCTTGGCCGTGCGCTCCGGTGTGCCGGTGCTTCCGGTGGCTATTATGGGAACGGAAACAGTGCGTGGATGGCCGGGGATCTTCAAGCGGCCGCACATGGTGTTACGGATCGGGGAACCGTACAGGCCCGAACGGCCGGAGGGCCGGCTCACCAGCGCCGCGCTGCAGGCTCTGGCGGATGACTTGATGCTGCGGATTGCGACGATGCTTCCGGAGGAGCGCCACGGCGCCTACGCGAAAGGATGGAACCATGACCGAGCCGAGCGTGCGGGCTCCCGCTAAAGCCCTGGAGATCGTCCTAGCCACCGATATGGGCTTCTGCTTCGGCGTGCGCCGGGCGGTGGCGATCATGGAGGAGGCCGCCGCAAAGCAGGGCTCCATCGATAGCCTCGGCGCCATCGTGCATAACCCAGTGGTCGTGCGAGACCTGGAACGCCAGGGAATCCATCATGCGATCAGCCTCGACGAGCTGCAGCGTGCCACGGTGGCCATCACGGCTCACGGCGTGGGACCCACGGTGTGGGACGAGCTGGCGAAGCGGGGCTACGAGGTCGTCGACACCACCTGTCCCATCGTGACCCGCGCGCAGAAGGCCGCCCGCCAGCTGAGCGAGGCTGGCTTCACCGTTGTGGTGTTTGGACAGCCGGACCACCCGGAGGTGCGGGGCGTGCTCGGCTACACCGGTGGCCGCGGCTTCGCCACCACCGAATGGCAGAACGTCGTCGACGCCGGCCCTTTTCCGCGACGGCTCGGTATCATCGCCCAGACGACGCAGAACCTGCACCACTTCCAGGACTTCGTGAAAGGCTTGATCGAAGCTGGCGCTGAGAACCTCTGGGAGCTTCGCGTCGTCAATACGCTCTGCGATGCCACCTCGACCCAGCAAGCCGCCGCGCGCCTGCTCGCCCAGGAGGTCGAGACGGTGATCGTGGTCGGCGGTAGGCAGAGCGCCAACACGCGCCATCTGGCGGAGGTCTGCCAAGAGGCCGGCGTGTCCACGCATCACATCGAGACTGCTGCTGAACTGGACTCTGTTTGGTTCCGTCCCGGCCTCAGGGTCGGCGTGACCGCGGGCGCCTCCACTCCCGACGCCTCCATCTACGAAGTGATCTCCTGGCTGGAGCAGTGGCGGCCCGACTAGCTCGGGCGGCGTCTGCCGATGCCCCGCTTCCGCTCCTGGGGGCCTCTCTTTCCCCGCCCTCCGCACGCGGGGGCGTCATCGCCGCCGTAGAGCCAGATAGCCCGGCCGATGCTCTTGGCCTCTCGCCGGGCGACCGCCTCCTGACCGTCAATGGCCGTGCGCTTCGCGATGTCATCGACTATCGTTTTGCCAGCGCCGAGGCGCGGCTCGTGCTCGAGGTCGAGCGCGGAGGGCGGGCGTATCGCTGCAGCGTCGAGAAGCCCGCGGAGGCAACGCTGGGGCTTGAGTTCACCGAGGCGCTCTTTACGAAGCTGCGTGTCTGCAACAACGGCTGCTTCTTCTGCTTCGTCGATGGCGTGCCAGAGCAGTCCCGCTCCGGCCTGCACATCAAGGACGACGACTACCGCCTCTCCTTCCTCTTCGGCAACTTCGTCACGCTCACGAACCTCGTCGCGGCAGACTGGCAACGTCTGGCCGAGCAGCGGCTGAGCCCCCTCTATGTCTCGGTGCACGCGACCGACCTCGCCTTGCGCCGCCGCCTGCTGGCGAACGCCAAGGCGCCCGACATCCTGACGCAGCTCCGCCGGCTTGGCGGCCTCGGTATCCAGGTCCACACCCAGGTCGTCCTCTGTCCTGGCCTCAACGACGGCGACGCCCTGGACCAAACCATTGCCGACCTCAGCGCTCTCTATCCGACGGTCCAGACCGTCTCGGTCGTGCCTGTCGGCTTCAGCGAGCACTATCTGGCGCGGCCCGGTGCCGAAGGGCGTACGCTGACGCCCGCCGAGATGATCGAGGCGGCGCGGCAGATCGCCGGCTGGCAGCGGCGCTTCCGCACCGAGCTCGGGCGGAGCCTTGTCTACGCCGCCGACGAGCTGTACCTGAAATCGCGGGCGCCCCTGCCGTCCGCGGCCGCCTACGATGGCTTCCCGCAGTTCCACAACGGCATCGGCATGGTCCGTTCGATGCTCGCCGAATGGGCGCTCGAGCGGCGCCGTTGGCGGCGAGGGGTCCAGAGGCGCCTCGAACCCTTGGCGGTCACGGTCGTCTGCGGCACTCTCATCGCGCCTGTCCTGGAGCGCCTCGCGGGCGAGATGCGCGCGCTCGCTGGGATCGAGGCCCGGGTCGTGCCCGTGGTCAATCGCTACTTTGGTGCGACCGTGGGCGCTTCCGGCCTCCTGACGGGGCAGGACGTTCTGGCGACGCTGGCGAACGAGCCCCTCGGCGACGTGCTGGCGCTGCCTCGCTTCATGCTCGATGCGGCGGGCGCCCGCTTCCTGGACGACCTCAGGCCCGCGGATCTTGAGGCGGCGCTCGGCGTGCCGGTGGTGGCTGCGGAGTCGCCTCGCGATCTCGTACGCCTCCTCGAGCGCGGCGTTCCGCGTTCCTACGCCGAGACCCAGGCCGTGCCGCAGCCGCCGCCTTGGCGGCTCTCGGCAGCGGGCCCGACCGCGTATTATCGCGTCCGCCGTCCCCGCTGGGAGCATCCAGTGGCCCTGACGGCTGCCGGCCTTTAGGGGGAACAATGTGCGGCATCATCGGTTACACGGGTGAGCGCGAGGCGGCCCCCATCCTCATCGATGGGCTGCAGCGCCTCGAGTACCGCGGCTACGACAGCGCCGGCATCGCCGTCGCTACGGAGGAGGGCACCCTCAGCCTCCGTAAGGCGGCGGGCAAGCTGCAGGCCCTTATCACGCAGATGGAGGGGTCGCTGCCTTTCGGCAACGCGGGCTTGGGCCACACCCGCTGGGCAACGCATGGCCTCCCATCCGAGGTCAACGCCCATCCGCACGTGGACTGCCACGGCGACGTTGTGGTCATCCACAACGGCATCGTCGAGAACTACGCCGACCTGAAGAAGACGCTCGTCGATCAGGGACACCACTTCGTCTCCCAAACGGACACGGAGGTGCTGTGCCATCTCATCGAGGAGCGCCTCGATGATGGCGAGAGCCTGACGGCGGCGCTGCGGGCCACCGCCTCGCGCCTGCGGGGTTCCAACGTCTTCCTCGCCCTTCACCGTCAGCAGCCGGGCACCATCGTCGGCGTTCGCCTCGGCAACGCCGGCGGCCTGCTCATCGGCTACGGCCGGGGCGAGATGCTGGCGGCCAGCGACCTCCCCGCCCTCCTCCCCTACACGAAGGATGTCGTCTTCCTGAGCGACCGCGAGGTGGTGACGCTGACGCCGAGCGGCGCTGCCTACACCGACCTTGATGGGCGTCCTCTGGACAAGCGGCCAATTGTCGTCTCGACCGATCCCGTGGCTGCCGCCAAGGGAGGCTACAAGCACTTCCTCCTCAAGGAGATATTCGAGCAGCCCCAGGCCATCATGGACACCTTCCGCGGCCGCGCCCTCCTGGACCCGCCCGAGATATTGTTGGACGACCTGCCGTTCAGCCAAGGGCAGATCGCGGCCCTCGAGAGAGTGGTTGTTATGGGGATGGGTTCCGCCCTCCATTCCTGCCTTGTCGGCAAATTTATGATCGAGGAGCTGGCCGGCATACCGACGGAGGTGGACAACGCCTCGGAGTTCCGCTACCGCAATCCCCTTGTCGGCCCGCGTACTCTCGTTATTGCGGTCACCCAGTCGGGTGAGACGGCCGATTCGCTTGCCGCCATGGACGAGGCGCGCCAGAAAGGGGCGCCGGTCGTTGTCATCACCAATACCGTCGGCAGCCAGGCGACGCGCCTTGCCGACGGTGTCTTCCTGACGCATTGCGGCATCGAGATCTGCGTCGCCGCCTCCAAGACGCTGGCCGGACAGCTCACCGCCCTCTACCTTCTCGCGACGTATCTCGCCCGACAGCGGAGGGCGCTTTCAGACAACCGTCTCCAAGGCCTTCTGGAGGACTTGGCCCGCGTGCCTAACCTGGTCGCCTCCGTCCTCCCCGGCCTTGATGCGCAGTGCGAGGCGCTGGCCCGGCGCTACTTCCGGTACCGCGACTTCCTGTACCTGGCGCGGGGTGTCCAGTACCCCATGGCTTTGGAGGGCGCTCTGAAGCTCAAGGAGCTCTCATACATCCACGCCGAGGGCTATCCCGCCGGCGAGATGAAGCACGGCCCCATCGCCCTTGTGGACGAGAACCTGCCGGTGCTCGCCATCGCGCTGCGGGACCGCACCTACGAAAAGATGCTGAGCAACATCGAGCAGGTGAAGGCGCGCTTGGCCAAGGTCGTCGCCGTGACCGACCTGGGCAACGACGCGCTGGCCGAGGAGGTGGACGAGGTGCTGCAGGTGCCCATGGTCAGCGACCTGCTCAACCCGCTGCTGACGCTCATCCCCATGCAGTTGTTGGCCTACCACATCGCCGAGCGCCTCGGCTGCGACGTGGATCAGCCGCGCAACCTCGCCAAGACCGTCACCGTCGAATAAGGACCGGCGAGGGATCATAGTCCAGCGAAATGCCGAGGTGTTGACCATTGTCGGGGGAGTTCAGAGGTCGCCTTGGCGACCTCTGGCTGGGTTTGGGGTGTCCGCAAACGTTCCTGGGTGGGTGGGAGACACAACGTAGCACTGATATCGAATGCACACTCAATCCTCTTCTGCAACAACGGCTGCGCCGCCCGCCCCGGGCGGCATGCGCGTGTTCACGGCCCTTCGCCACCGGAACTACCGCCTCTACTGGATAGGCTTCCTGCTCTCCATCATCGGCTTCCAGATGCAGCAGGTCGCCATGCAGTGGCTGGCGTACGACCTGACCGGCTCGCCGCTCTACCTCGGCACCGTGGGCCTCGCCTCGGCGCTGCCGACCATCGCCCTGACGCTCTTCGGCGGCGTCGTGGCGGACCGGGTGAACCGGCGCCAGCTGCTCCTGTTCACGCAGGCAGGGCTTGGCCTTATCGTGGCGGCCGCCGCTCTTTTGGTGTGGCTGCGGCTTATCGAGCCCTGGCACCTGCTTGCCTTGGCTTTTCTCGCCGGCGCTATCACCGCGTTCGACCAGCCCTCGCGGGCGGCCATCGTGCCGCATCTGGTCGACCGGCGTGACCTCATGAACGCCGTCGCCCTCATCTCGGTGGTCTGGCAGTCGAGCCGCATTGTCGGGCCCGCCTTGGCCGGCGTGCTCATCGGCTTCCTGGGCTCGACGGCGCCGGTCTTCGCCATCGCCACGCTGGGGTCGGCCGCGATGATGGCGGTGCTTCTGCTGCTGCGCCTGCCGCGCTTCAGCCCAGAGCCGACATCCAATGCGGTGCTGGGCGACCTCGCCCAGGGCCTGCGTTTCATTTTGGGCAACAGCCTCTTCTCCTCGCTCATCGGCATGACCTTCTTCAACAGCGTCTTCGGCATCTCGTACATCATCATGCTGCCCGTCATCGCCAAGGACGTGCTCCAGGTCGGGCCCGAGGGGCTGGGCCTCATGAACACCGTCTCCGGCATCGGCGCCCTGGCCGGCACCTTCACCGTCGCGACCCTGGGCGACCACCGGCGGAAGGGGTGGCTCCTGCTGTGGGGCGGCTTCGCCTTCGGCGTGGGGCTCGTCGCCTTCGCGGTGACGCCCTGGTTCCTGCCGTCCCTGGCGCTGCTCGCCTTCGTGGGCTGGTGCAACCAGGTCTACATGACCACCACCAACACGACGCTCCAGGCGGCCGTGCCCGATGCCCTGCGCGGCCGGGTCATGGGGACCTTCGCCCTCACCTACAACCTCATCCCGCTGGGAGGGCTGCAGGCGGGCGCCATCGCGACTGCGTTCAACGTGCAGACGGCGATCGCCTTCGGCGGCGTCCTAGTGGCGGCGTTCGCCATGGGAGCGGCGCTGGTGTTGCCGGCGGTGCGGCGGATGGGTGAGGCTGAGGTGGGGTAGGGGTGAGGCCTGGCTAGCCTTGGTAGGTATAATGGGTGCGCGGCGCTTGCGCGGCGTTCGATGAGACGGAGCGCACGGGAGGTTGACGATGAGAGGTGAAAAGGGCTCCGTAGTGAAGGTGGGGGCTTCTCTTGAAGAGCTCGTGAAGGCTTTGCGAGAGATGGACGATGAAGAGCGGGAATGGTTCGTGGAGAACCTCTTGGCGGCCACTAGTCCAGAGTACCTCAAGAGCATTGAAGAGGCGCGGAACGACTATCGAGAGGGACGTACGGTGAGCGAACCATTGGAGGAGAGCAAATGACCGAAGGTCTTGGTACGGCGATTGGAAGGGTGGAGCTTGCCGATAACCTAGATGTCCTCCGCGAGCTGCGTGACGGCTGTATAGACCTCATCTACGTTGATCCGCCGTTCAACACAGGCAAGCGCCAAGCCTTGCATAGAATTAGGACTGTGCGGGACACGGATGGCGATCGCACAGGTTTCCAAGGAAACCGTTATAAGACAATCAAGATAAGTCAGTCTAGCTACGTTGACGTATATGACGACTACTTAGAGTTTCTTGAACCACGACTCGTTGAGTTCAAGAGGGTTCTGAAGCAAACTGGGTCCCTCTACTTCCATATTGACTACCGTGAAGTTCATTACTGTAAGGTCTTGTTAGACCATATTTTTGGGCGTGAATGCTTCCTTAATGAAATCATCTGGGCATATGATTATGGAGCTAGAACCACAAAGAAATGGCCGCCAAAGCACGACAACATCCTGGTCTTTGTGAAAGACGCACAGAATTACTACTTTGATGTTGAAGCGGTGGACAGGATTCCGTACATGGCCCCCGGTCTGGTTGGACCTAAGAAGGCTGAGAGAGGCAAGCTCCCGACCGACACCTGGTGGCACACAATAGTTCCCACGAATGGTCGAGAGCGAACAGGGTATCCGACCCAGAAGCCGATCGGCATTTTGCAGCGTGTCATCCAAGCCTCTTCGCCCCCTGGCGGCCTCGTGGCGGACTTCTTTGCAGGGAGCGGGACGACGGGCGCGGCATGTTACGACCTTGGCCGCAGATTCCTGATGGTGGACAGCAACCCAGAGGCGATCGAAGTGATGGCTAAGAGATTCGCGAATTTCTCAGGAGTGCAGTTCGAGCGTTCTGTAACAGAGCCATCTGGGCAACTATCGCTTTTCATGGGTGGCTAGTGGCTACCAGGTTCCCACAACCGCAGCCGATAAACGACCCGGACGTCGTTCTGCTTGCGACTATTTCGGCTACGTTGATGCCTGACTATGTCAATACGACTGAAGATCCTTGGTCAGCCAGCCCATTCTCTTGGATCAAAACACGTCCTTCGAGGCAAATGGGGGCGATCGGGGAACAGTTGGTGGCAGGATGGTGTGCCGCCAAGGGCCTGGACGTAACCCGTACGGGTGATGTCGAGGCTGATCGCGTTATCAATGGCAAGCGTGTCGAAATCAATTCTCGACACTGTGGACTAATGGCGACTATGTGTTTCAGCAAATCAGAGATCAGCGATATGACCACGCCTTGCTTTTAGGACTGTCGCCCTTCGCCGCGAGTTGCTGGGTGGTTCCGAAACCGATTCTATTAGAGCAACCATTCAGGAAAGGTTTACGACATCAGCACGGCGGAAGCGAGGGAAGAGACACCATCTGGCTGCGTTTCCGAGCTGGCAACGTACCTGAGTGGCTAGTGCCGTACGGTGGCAGTCTTGCTGCAGCTTACCGGCAACTCTTGATCGTCTGAGAAGACGCCAAGCCCTGTGGGGACGGCATGACGCGCCTTGCTGCCCTGCTTGGCGTGCTGGGCATCTCGCGGTCGGCCATCTTTGTGCGGCTGGTGGAGGTGTCGCTGGCGACGGCGGCCTTGGCTTCAGCGAGGACGAGACAGCATGACCCAGCCTGACCGCATCCGCTCGCTCATCGACGAGTACCTGGCCGCCGACCCCGACGCGATGGCACGCGACCGGCTCGGCGCCCGGAGCGGCCCGTCGGCTCGACCGGTAGCCGCTGCGCGCCCTCCTCTCCCCCCACATCTCCTCTGCCCGAGCTGCGAGCGCAACCCCATCACCCGCAACGGCCGCTGTGAGGAGTGCCAGTGGGCAGTCTCGTAGCTGCTGACAGCGCCACTCCAAATGGAAAGTTGTCGTCGTTGCGTGGGAGTGCAGAGGGCGGAGCCCTCTGACGGGGGTTTGGGGGTATCCCCCAATGCCTTCCAGGGCGGGTGGGCGGGAGAATAGAGGATGCTATTGCCAGCAGTCGCAAACTAGGCTCGTGCGCGCAAGCCCAGTCAACCCATCCCGGCATTGCGGGCCATGACCCGCCTCGCGGCCCTGGTCGGGGTGCTGGGCATCTCGCTGTCGGCCATCTTCGTGCGGCTGGCGGGCGTCTCGCCGGCCACCGCCACCGTCTTCCGGGCGGGGCTGGCCGTGCCGGTGCTCCTGGCCCTCTGGTGGCCATCCGGCGGCAGGACCGGCGGCCGAGCAAGGCTCGGTGGCTTGCCTTCGCGAGCGGGCTGCTCCTCGCACTCGACCTCTCGCTGTGGCACCAGTCCATCGGCCTCATCGGCGCCACCCTGGCGACGGTGCTGGCCAACACGCAGGTGGTCTTCGTCGGCCTCATCGCCTGGGCCCTCTACCGCGAGCGGCCGACGGGCCTGGCGCTGCTGGTCCTGCCCATCGCCTTCGGCGGCGTGGCCCTCATGTCGGGCCTCGGCCGTCCAGACGCCTACGGCGACGACCCGGTGGGCGGCGTCCTCTTTGGCATGCTCTCGGGCGCGGCGTACGCCTCGTTCCTCCTCGTCTATCGCGCATCGAACCTGCCCAGCCGCCAGGCGGGCCGGCCCTACGGTCTGGCCGGAGGCGAGTTGGCCGTGCCCGTCGGGCCGGTGCTCGACGCGACGCTGGGCACGGCGCTCGGCGGCCTCGTCACCGGGCTCGCCGACCCAGGCTTCTCGCTGACCGTGCCGTGGGCGGCCCTGGCGTGGCTCGCCGCCCTCGCCCTGATAGCGCAAGTGATCGGCTGGCTGTGCATCTCGGTGGCGCTGCCGCGGCTGCCCGCGCTGGAGACCTCGGTCATGCTCCTGCTGCAGCCGGTGGCGACGACGGTCTGGGCCGCGCTCGCCTTCGCGGAGCGGCTCTCGGCCCTGCAGTGGGCAGGCGCGGCGATGGTGCTGGGGGGCGTGGCGACGCTGGCCTATCGGGGCAGCGTGCGGCGGGAGGAGGAGGTGAGGGTGGAGGGCTGATGAAGGCTCGCCCTGGAAGGGCGCGGACATCGCGCCCCTACACCAGCCTCTGCGCGGCCTCGAGGCGCGCGAGGCAGCGCTCCCGCCCCAGCACCTCCATGGTGGCGAAGAGGGGCGGCGCGGCGGTGCGGCTGGTGGTGGCGACGCGTAGCATGCCGAAGAAGGGGCCTGTCTTGAGACCCAGCTCCTCGGCGAGGGGACGGAGGAGCGCCTCGAGGGCGTGCCCCTCCCAATCGGGCGCGGACCGAAGGCGGTCCAGGGCCATTGCCAGCGCCTGCCGCGCCGTCTGCGGGTCGAGGCCGCGTTCCGTCAGCAGAGACGAAGGGTAGTCCAGCCGCTCGACGAAGAAGAAGTCGGTCAGCGAGGCGGCCTCGCTCAGGAGGCGCAGCCGCTCGTGGACCAGCGGCACGATGGCGCGCACATAGGAGCGGTCGAGGGGCCGTGAGACGCTGGGCTGCAAGTCGCGCTCAAGGAAGGGGAGCAGTGCCTCGGCCAGGGCGTTGGCGTCCATCTGGCGGATGTAGACGCCGTTCATCCAGGCGAGCTTCTCGTAGTTGAAGACGGCGGGCGTCTTGCCGAGTCGGTCGAGCGTGAACGACTCCACCAGTTCCTCGCGGCTCATGAGCTCCGTCTTGCCGTCCTTCGACCAGCCCATGAGCGCGAGGTAGTTGAGCAGCGCGTCGGGCAGGTAGCCGAGCTCCTGGAACTCGGCGATGGAGGTCGCGCCGTGACGCTTGCTGAGCTTCGAGCGGTCGGTCGCCAGGATGAGCGGCACGTGGACGAAGACTGGCACCTCGTAGCCGAAGGCCCGGTATACCAGGAGGTGGCGGGGCGTGCTGGGCAGCCAGTCCTCGCCGCGGATGACGTGGCTGATGCGCATCTCGTGGTCATCCACGATGGCGGCCAGGGCGTAGACCGGATAGCCGTTCGACTTGAGGAGGATGAAGTCGTCGATGGTGCGGTTGTCGACGCTGATTGCGCCACGGAGCAAGTCGTGGAAGGTGGTCCGTCCCTCGACAGGGCTGCGGAAGCGCACGACTGGCGTGATCTCGTCCGCCTCGTAGCGGGCCACCTCCTCCAGCGTGAGGTTGCGGCAGTGGCGGTCGTAGCCGGTGGGTAGGTGGGCGCGCTCCTGGGCGAGGCGCAGCGCCTCGAGGCGTTCCTCGGAGCAGTAGCAGTGGTAAGCCAGGCCGGAGTCGACGAGGCGCTGGGCGGCCTCGTGGTAGAGAGGCAGGCGCTGCGACTGGGTGTAGGGGGCGTAGGGCCCGCCGATCTCCGGCCCTTCGTCCCAGTCGAGGCCGAGCCAGCGCAGGCCCGCGACCATCTCGGCCACGGCGCCCTCGATCTCGCGCTCGATGTCGGTGTCCTCGATGCGGACGATGAAGGTGCCGCCCTCGTGGCGCGCGAAGAGCCAGTTGAAGAGGGCGGTATGGACGGTCCCGACGTGCGGCGAGCCCGTGGGGCTCGGCGCGAAGCGGACGCGGATGTCGGGGTTGGCGGGTCGAGTCTGGGTGGTCATCGGCGTGGCCTCTAAAAGCGCTGCGTACGATGATAGCGCAGAAGACGGCGAGGCGACAGCGCTTTCAGCTTTCAGAGGAGAGCCGCCCT
>Ga0214473_10007607_pt1 | contig 12835 bp, 15 predicted proteins | sample RVTome_7_FD_203509 | JGI IMG/M metagenome (GOLD analysis project Ga0214473, IMG submission 203509) | Soil microbial communities from uranium-contaminated site in the Upper Colorado River Basin, Wyoming, United States - RVT98D197 | ecosystem: Environmental > Terrestrial > Soil > Contaminated >...
ATCGCAAAATGCAAACGGTCAATTACAGCCTGGGCGCGACGTACGCCGGCTTGTACGACGAGATCGTCCACGCCATCGACGGCCTTTCCCTTGCCCCATACCAGCTTGAATCGTACCGAAAGCCGGAAGCGGTCACCGACACGCAGGGACACGAATGGGAGACGGGCCGAGAACAGGCGTTGGTCGGCATCTTCAAGACGCGGTTCCTCAAGCGGCTCGAATCCAGCGTCGAGGCGTTCCGCCTGAGCCTGCACTGGGCGTTGACCTTCGAGGAGACCTACCTCGATTACTTGCTCGATCGGCGGGTGGTCTCGTGCGGCGATTTCCGCAAGGCGATGCGGTTCATTGAACAGGAATGCGAGGACGAACCGGGCAGCGTCGTCGACAAGCTCGACGCCAAGAACGAGGCCAGGAGGTACGTCGAATCACTCCCGACGGTGGACCTGAACGAGTTCGACCTTCGCAAGCTGCGGCACGACGTGGAAACCGACGTGAAGTTGCTCCGGGGACTCTATGAGCAAACCCGCCCGCTCGTCGCCAGCGACGGCAAGCTAGAGGTGCTTAAGGGGCTGCTCGCCGGAGAGTTGAAGGGGCGGAAAGTCCTGATCTTTAGCTCGTTCAAGGACACGTCCCGGTACGTTCACCGGTGTTTGACCGAAGATGCCGCATGGCTCAGGCGAGCGGGCGATCCGCTTGCCCGCCGGATCGACAGCGGAAACCACCCGGACGAACGCGGCCACATTCTCGGCCTGTTTGCTCCGGTTGCGAACGACAAACCCGACGTAGCCGAACAAGACCAGATCGACATCCTCATCAGCACTGACGTTCTCTCGGAAGGACAGAACCTCCAGGACTGCGGCGTCCTCATCAACTACGACCTGACGTGGAACCCGATCCGGCTGGTTCAACGAAATGGCCGCATCGACCGCATCGGCAGCCCGCACGATACCGTCAACATCTACAACATGTTCCCAGAAAACGAGCTTGAGAAACTGTTGCGGCTGGTCGCCCGGTTGATGGAGCGGATTTCGCAGATCGACGAGACCGGTCTGCTCGATGCCAGCGTGCTCGGTGAGGTCGTGCATCCGCGTACCTTCAACACGATTCGCCGCATCCGTGAGGAAGACGGGACGGTGCTCGACGAAGAAGAGGAACGAGCCGAGCTTGCCGGTCCAGAATTATTGCTCAAGCAACTCAAAGAGGTTCTAAACCGAGAAGGCTCTGAGTCTATCGCGGACTTGCCGAACGGAATCCACTCCGGGCTGCGACGTACGAAGTGCAACGGCATGTTCTTCTACTTTCAGGCTCCCCGACGTGATGGGCCGGGCAAACGCCACTTCTGGACGTACATCGACGCCAGCACGGGCGATGTCATCGACAATCGGTTCGAGATCGCTCGGATGATCGCCTGCCAGCCGGATGAACCGCGTTTCATCGGCAACCAGGACGTGTTTTCCCTGCAAGACAAGGTCGTCGAGTACATTCTCTCGACGGAGCGTGAGCGAGATGCACAGGCTACCGCTCCCATCGCCGTCGATCCGTCCCAACAGGCGGTCCGTGAGGAACTCAAGAACGCGATTCAACGCGGCAAGGTTGATCGTGAGGCCACGAAGTCGGCCATTGCATTCCTACGGCAGCCTGTGGGACGGTTTGCGGTTCGACGATTGAAGGACGCATACATGGAATGGCGAATCAGCGGTGCCGACGATTCCATCTTGGTCGCGGCGGTCTCATCGCTCGCCCGCGATTTCGGAAAGGACGCTGCACCGGATGGCGCGACCGTTAACCCACTCCAACGGACCGAGCTGCAACTGGTTTGTTTCCAGCATGTTTCGTCATAAGTGAGCAGAGAATTGCCATGTCAAAGTCAATTCTTGAGAACCCGCTAATTGAGTTACTCGTCAAGTTGGAGCAGGCAAAACGGGCTCGCCAATCCGAGATCCAAGTGACGGCCGCGAAGCGATTGTTGCAAGATTCCCAGTTCCGTGTTGAGTTGTTGCGCGGGCAATTCCCTGCGCGTCTGAACGCGGGCAAGACTGACATCACTTTTAGCAAAAGCGAACGCAAGGAGCTTGATGAATTTTATGCCGAGGAGCGATCTTTTCCAGACCTGCATGTGACCGAAGACGTGCATATGGCGATGGAATTGGCGTCGGGCGAAATCGAGAAAGAGATTACCAATCGCGAGTTGGAGGATTTCCTTGAACGCGGCGGGTCATTCGTGGATTGGCATCAAGAAAAGCCACTGGCCGAGTACGTTCTTGAGCGCGTCGCGGCGAAAATCTCAGGTGAAATTGAGGGCGCGAATGGACGGCTTGGCGTGTTCATAACAAGAACCATCGAGGGCCGCGCTTCAAGGATTGAGACCGTAGGTCGCGCACTCGACCGGCTGGTTCGCGACGGATTCGCCGACGAGCTTCTGCGCGACGTTTGGGATCGGTACCCGATCGAATCGGAGATTCACGGGTTACCGCAACCGCCTATACAATCGGCAATCGCAGGAAAGCCAGTTTCCGCCGCTAGTAACGGAAAACCTAGGAACCCGCGCGGTCGGCCAAACAAAACCACGAAAGACAAGATTGACACGTTTCTTGAAAAGCACGTTGTACCAAAATACAGCTCAACGGATCGCATTCCGTGGAAAACAGTCATTATGGATCATCAAGACAAACTTCCCAAGGACGTTACGCCCGACGCCCTTCGCAAGCGATACAGGCGGCGTGATCGCTCAAACGATCGCGGACAATAATTGCGTGTCAATCGTCTGATTTATCGTCCGCGTTTTTCTTGCCCCGCCTGACGATACCGTGCGCAGCCATTCTACCTGATTCAGCCAAAAAAACACGGACACAAAACCAGACGCGAATTATTGTCCGTTCGCAAGCATAGATAATTGCCCGCGTTGGCCGCGTGACGTGCGCGGACTTGAACAAACACGGGAGCTGTGCCGATGCAATCGCTTTCCATCGAAAACAGGCGTGAATCCGAGTCGTTACTACTGACGGCTCGCCAAGCCGCGCGAACGCTGAACATTTCGGGACGGACGCTGTGGTCATTGACGAATCGCGGTGATGTACCGTGCATTCGGATTGGTAGGTCGGTCCGTTATTCCACCGACGATCTGCGCGAATTCATCGACCGTCAACGAAGCAAGTGCGAGTGACATTTACCTGACACCAAGCAAAACGCCCGTCGGAAAGTGGGGGAACACGTCACCGACAGGCGCTTAGGAACTACGACTATGAGTATAGTTCACCCCGAAGACGGCGACAACTGGCGCGAGGTGAATCGAGAGAATCTCTGTCCGATCTGCGGCAAATCTGATTGGTGCGGTCGCAACGGCGACGTGATTCGGTGCATGCGCGTTGCGGACGCCCCGTCCGGCTATCGAGTCGTCAAACGAAACAGCGATGGTGGTACGGTCTTCGCGCCCGAGAATGCACCATCGGCCCCGGCCCAAAGAACCCGTCCCTGCAAGAACAAGACAGGCGGTCGCGCGAAGACATACCCGACCATCGAAGCCTTGCTCGCGGCTCTGCAATATACACCAGAGCTACGCGGCGCGCGGCCGACGATCCATCGCTATACGGATATGTTTGCGGTCATTCGTTTCGACAGCTCGCGCGGGAAATCGTTTCGTCCGATTCACCATGACGGAAGCGGCTGGCGCATCGGCGATCCGCCGGGGTTGCTTCCGTTGTATCGCTTTACGGACATACAAGGCATTCGAGTCGTTTGGGTCGTCGAAGGGGAAAAATGCGCCGAAGCCTTGCGCTCTATCGGCCTGTTGGCGATTACATCGGCGCACGGCGCGAAGGCCGCAAATCGGTCCGACTGGTCGGGCCTTGCGGGGCTGTTAGTCATAGTCATCCCCGACCGTGACCCGCCGGGGCGTGGTTACGCGCTGGACGTGGCCCGGATCGTAGCCCGATTGACTCCGCCGGCGCGCGTGAAGATTCTCGAACCCAATTGGATTCCAGACGGCGGCGACATTGCCGACGTGATCGCGGCGGTGGGCGAAAACCAAGACCCCACCGACATAGCCCGCGATCTCGAACAGCTCGCAGTGCGAATGCCATTCTGCACCCCGACCGAAGGCGAATCGGTCGATGACGACGGATCGGCCCGCCCACGATTGATCCGCCTGTCCGACGTGAAACCGGAACCGCTTCGATGGTTGTGGCCAAATCGTATTCCGTTGGGCAAGTTGACGTTGATCGGGGGCGATCCGGGTTTAGGAAAAAGCTGCGTAACCATCGACATTGCGGCGCGCGTTTCAACGGGAACGTCATGGCCGGATCGTCGCGACGAAGAAAACCCCATCGGCGGCGTAGTCTTGCTTTCCGCCGAAGACGACGTGGCCGACACGATTCGTCCGCGTTTGGACGCCGCCCACGCCGACAGCTCGAAGATCATCGCGTTGCAAGGCGTGGAGTTTCACGATTCCGAATCTGGGGAACAACTCTCTCGTGCATTCAATTTGGAACATGACCTTCCCGCGCTTCAACGGGCGATCGTTCAAACGCCGGACTGTCGCCTAGTCATCATTGACCCGTTGACGGCCTACCTGGGGAAAGTGGATTCGCACAAAAACGCGGAGCTGCGCGGTTTACTCGCCCCGCTATCCGAGCTGGCCGCGAAGTACAACGTGGCAATCGTAGGCGTCACGCACTTGACGAAGGCACTGGGCGGGAAAGCGATCTATCGCGCGCTCGGTAGTTTGGCATTCGTGGCCGCATCGCGTGCCTTCCATTTCGTCATCGCGGACCGCAAGAATCCGGGCCGACGTTTCGTGCTACCCGTCAAGATGAACTTGTCGCCCGATGATGTTGGCGGGCTGGCGTATCGGATGGAGTCGGCATCGGTTCCCGTAATCGGGTCGGTAGGGGTTGTCGCTTGGGAGGCCAATCCAGTGACGGAGCGTGCGGACGATCTGTTAGACGCCGAAACGAATGGACGGCGCGGAGACGGGGAAAGGCTGGCCGAGGCGATGGAATTCCTACGGGAGCTTTTGGCCGACGGTCCCGTGGCCGTGGATCAAATCGAGGCCGATGCAAAGAAACTGAAAATCGGTTGGCGGACGCTTCAGCGCGCAAAGGGGAAACTGCTCATAAAGGCACGAAAAACGGGATTCGGCGGCGGCTGGACCTGGGTTATCCCCGAACACCGCTAATCGGACCTTTAACTTGGCGGTGTTGGCGCTCTTGGCGGCCTTCGGCCTGGCGCTATCGAAAACGCTGATTTAGGGGCCTCTTGAAGAGCGCCAAATTCCGAAGAGCGCCAAGTTCTGGAAAGGTAGGAAGCTGGCGCGGTTCGACGATTCTCAAAAGATTGCAATTGACCGAACGCCTATTATGGAGTATACTTTAGGACGATGGACGGCAAAGCCCGACAGGCGCTTTCGCAGATTCGTGAGTGCGTGGCCGCGGATCGCTACCGGGTGACGGAGCATTTCCCGAAGCGGATGGACGAACGCGGGCTATTCTGGCCGGATGTACTGACGGTCATCGACGAACCCTGCGAGGTGCGGTTTGACGGCCTTGATCGTTTCGACCGGCCTAAGTGGATCATCGCGGGGGTCACGGCGGACGGGCTGGCTGTTGAGCTGGTTTGCGCCATCGACCATGATGACGCCGGACGGTTGGTCATTTTCATCACGATCTATTGGGGCAAAGCGTGACGACGAAGGAAACGAAATCGACGCGGCGCGGAAGGCCACCGGCCCCGCAGCTCGCTAATCCCGATCACCCGTACACCATGAAGCTGGCGGACGGGCGGACGTTGTACGTCGAAATACCCGGACGCTGGGTCACGAAGGATCGCGGCGGGGAAGCATTGCTCTTACCCGAAGCCGTGTCGTTTCTGGACCGTATCCGGGCGTTGGCGATGAAGCTGGACCGACCGCCAAGTCCCGGTTTCATCATGGCCTTGCGCGAGGCGTTGGGCCTGACGCAACTCGAATTCGGGGAACAGCTTGGCGTGGACAAGATGACCGTTTCGCGTTGGGAACGCGGCACACTACGACCGAGCGCGGCCTCATTGGAGGCGCTGGAGAATCTTCGGAAACAGGCGGGGCGCCGGGGCGTGACGATCCCCGCGTAGAAAAGGGTTAGGATCATGGCGAGCATATTCAAACGTGACGGCAAGGGTTCTTACATCATCGCCTATTTCGACCATACGGGACGGCGGCGCGAGCATTCCAGCCGCACAACGGACAAGGCGACGGCCCAACGGATCGCCAACAAGCTGGAAGCCCAAACAGCTCTGCGGCGCGATGGCGTTATCGACCATCGCCAAGACCGTTTCTCCGAAGAAAACCGCAAGCCCCTGGCGCAACACATTGGGGATTATCTCGCCCATTGCGAACAAGCCGGTCACGCCCCGGCGGCGATCGTAGAAAAACGGCGGCACCTGGACCGGCTACTGAATGAAACCGGAGCGTCGCGGCTTTCCGACCTTACGGCGGATTGCGTCGAAGCTGACCTTCGTCACGTCCGGCAGCTTGGCTTGTCGGCTCGCACGGTAAATTTCCGGCGGCAAGTAGCCGTCGCAATGCTGAATTGGTGCAAGCGGACGGGGCGGGTCGAATCCAACCCGCTGTCGGTCATTCCGAAGCTGGACGAATCGCGGGACCGTCGGCGCGTTCGGCGACCGCTCACCGACGATGAGCTGGCGCGGCTCCTGGTCGTAGCCGGGCAAAACGGGCGTAAGGCGTGGTATCTGGCCGCCGCGTTTGGCGGTCTGCGGCGGTCCGAGCTGGTCAATCTTCGGTGGGGCGACGTGGACTTGTTGCACGATTCCATCGTCATTCGGGACGGAAAGGCCAAACGCGAAGACGTTATCCCGATGCATCCACAGCTCGCCGACGATTTGCGGAGCATTCGACCGCAGACCACGAACCCAAAGGCGCGGGTATTCCCGAAGGCCGTAACCAACCTGACGCGGCAAAAGGATTTCCTGCGTGCCGGGATTGCTCAGCGCGTGGTCGTCACCGATGAGAACGGCGAGCCGGTCATGATCGGGAAGGGAAAGCGAAGACGCGCCAAGACGTGGATAAGTTTCGAGGATGCCGAAGGCCGCGTCGTGGACCTGCACTGTCTGCGGACGACTTTGGGGACGCGGCTCGCATTGCACGGAATCGCCCCGCAACTCGCGCAAAAGATCATGCGGCACGCGGAGTATCGAACCACCTTGAAACACTACACCGTGCTGGGGCTGACTGACACGGCGGGCGCGCTGCAACGCTTGCCGGGCATCGGTACGGACGATGGGTCCGAAGCCGTGGCCGCGACCGGAACATACGACAACGGACCATCGGCAAAGGCCCCAAAAGACCCCCCGCAGATTCCCCAGCACTCAGAGTGCTTTTCACAGCTTGACGGTGCGAAACCGAGCGAGGCGGTTACAAAGTGTCGCAGTGCGGCACTCGGTACGCAAGTCACGAACCCTGCGAGACTTAGCGGCGGGGTGCGAACCGTTGCGAGACCATTGCACAAAGCGGGCGACGCGACTCGAACGCGCAACATTCAGCTTGGAAGGCTGAAGCTCTACCATTGAGCTACGCCCGCAAATGAGGTTTTGCGCAACTTAAGGACGCCGTCTTGCACAACTTAAGCTCAATTCCTACCATAGGCCAGCGCTCTGTAACGAGCGTCATTATACGTGGGGATGCGGCTTGGCCAAGACTACGCGGCAACGGATTCCGAAGCTTTGATACACCTCGACTCGGGGTATCGGATGGCATGTCGATTATCGCGATCGAACCACCCGACGTTCCAAGCGACACCGGTTCGGAATCGCGGAGCGCGACCGCGAACCTGATGCCCGCGCCCTCTACCACCAGTGCTTGCTGAGTACCTTGGCAAAAAGCTGCCCCCCGCGCCGCAAATAATACCCGCCGCCCAAAAACCAGGACCAAAGCCAAAGATGTTCACGGGGAGCATCCTTGACGTTTCCACGGGCCTCATCGAGCTTGAGCGGGCCAGGGCGAGAGCCGAAAACGAGCCTCGAAGACGGGGCACTATCGCTGGCCGCGTCTTCCTGGACCGCAAGATGCAGATCCGCGACTTTCTCGAATTCCTGGATGGGCGCCACGGAAAGAAGGCTGCCGCCCGGATGCGGATCGCCGACCTATCGATGGAAGACACCGAATACTACAACCGCTACATCGCCGTGAAGGGCTTCTCCGCATCGCAGGTCGCAAAGCGCATTCAACTTGTCAAAACCATCATCGACCGGGCGGGCAGGCCTGAGTACGGCCGCCAAGTGCTCGGGTGGAACTGGGACTCGCGCGACGTGGCCCACGGAGTGCCGCCCCGCGAGCGGATGTTTCCGACGGCGGACAATTCAGGAAACTACTTCGAGCGGCGGACCTGCGTGGAAAGACCCTGATCTGGCTGGGCATAGGCCTTGGACTCAGGGCGAAGGACCTCGCCGCCATTCGAGTCGGCCAGATTGCAAAAGACGCCTATGACCTTCGACGCGGCAAAACGGGCGTTGAACGCTACGGTGAAACACCGCCGCTTGTTTGGATGTACGTGAATACGTATCAAAAGCGGCTGCGCCGCCAACCGGGACAACTCCTCTTTGTGACGCGAAATGGCGAGCCACTCCTGCATGGCCTATCCAACGCGGTCGCGCTTTGGCGGGACAAGCTCCGAACGAAGGTCGATGAGACAAAGAAGACACTCTCCGGCTTCTACACGCTCAGGCACCTTGGCGCGACGGAATCCAGCAAAAGCTCGCACCCGGGCTCTTATCGCTCGGCGTCGTCATCACCATGTACCACCGATCGGAGACAATCTTCCTTCATCCCGCGCAGCGAGAGACGGTCGAGCGTTCCTACGGCGGCCCGGCCCGAGTCGCCGGATCACCTTCTAGTCACCGGGGTTGACCCAGTGTCTGAATTCCTTGCGGACCTTCGTGACCTGGCGCTTCGAGAAACGCAAGATTGTACGAAAGGGATGGACGGCTTGTTGACCGTCAAAGAGGTTCATGACCAGAAAGGAACGTGTGCCATGCCGAAGAAAGAGCACGCACCGCCAGTGAAAGAGATTCGTTTCGGTCGGGTGAAGGCGCTCATTGGGGCAAACGACACCGAGCGGGGAACGATGCACAACGTCACGATTCAGCGACTCTACCACGACGGAAAGGAGTGGCAGACCACGGAAAGCTTCGGTCGCGACGACCTTCCGCTTCTTGCGAAGGTGGCCGACCGGGCGCACACGTGGATCTACGAGAACGGGCGCGGGGCTGAAGAGAAGACCCAGGCCGCCGCCGCTTAGTTCCGACGACTTGCGAAGGATGCCCGCAGCATCAGCTTCGCCCTCCTTTTTGACTCCCGCGGAGCCACGCCTTTGACCACCGGGTAGCCTGCATGGTACGAAAGCCGCAGTGGACCAACCCGAAATATTCGTGATTGCCGGCCCCAACGGCGCTGGAAAGACGACGGGCGCTTCGAGCATCCTTCCGGAGCGATTCCCGACGCACTGGTTTATCAACGCCGACGAAATCGCCAAGTCCCTCGGAACCGATTCCCCACTTGTCGCCGGCAGGGTGATGCTCCACCGGATGCATGAAGCACGAGCCTGGCAAGACACCTTCGCCTTCGAGACCACCCTGGCAGCCAGGTCCTATGTTCGATTCCTCACCGAAGCTCAGCAGCTCGGATACCTCGTCCACATCGCCTACGTGTGGCTCTCCAGCGTTGAACTTGCAAAGAAACGCGTTGCCGTACGCGTGCAGCGCGGCGGCCACGACATCCCCGCCGGCGATATTGAACGCCGTTACTGGCGAGGCCTGCGGAATTTTTTCGATTTCTACCGCGACCTAGCCGACACCTGGGTTTTGTGCGATAATTCAGGTAGAAAGCTGGTTGTGGTGGCCGACGGGCTAAAGGGGCTTGAGCCCACCATCCACGACCCGCGTCGATATCAGAAGATTTGCAATGCAGCAGCCGGAACAAAGTAACGAAGCGCACCTTCGGAAACGCGTTGAGGACATCAGCGAAGGCCTCCGCGAGGCCATCGACCGTGAGGTGGAAACGCTCCACCGCGAGGGTCTCCCGATCTACGTCAGCGACAACGGCCAAGTGATTGACCTCCAGCAAGTCGAACGAGAAAAGTAGCTCTGCCTTCAAGCCGCGACCTGTTCACCTTCATCCGCCACTTCGAACGGCTTCACGATCCGCCGACGAAACCGCAGGGCGGAGACAGGAACGAGTTCATAGCCGGCATGGTCCCTGCGAAGGTTTACGGCACGAAGAACGTTGAGCAGTTGGCGCCGGACCGGAGCGTACGGTTCCCACGGCAACCGCCCGAACGCCTCCGCCAGGTACTCAACCGACCGATGTACGGCAAGGTCGCCCACGAAATGGGCCTTGAGCTTGGCGTAGACGGCCCCACCGGTACCAGGCCGAAGGAGCTTTAGCGATGTGTGACTACGAGGAAAGCACGCACGCCGCCGGCCTTCCAAACCATCCGTCCGCCCGATTCTTTCCCTTCGACCACGTAGCGCGCATCCCCTGGTAGCGTCACTCGACCGCCAGCCTACAATGGTGCGAATGAGCCTGTTTCGTTTGCCACTACTCGCTGGAACACCACAGCAGACCCTCTACGTCCAGCTCAGCGCGATTCAAGCATCGCTAGATACAAAACCCCTCACGCACGCTCTCGTTCAACTTGTGAACGCCTGGGACGAGTACGAAGTCAACGTGCTCAAGGCCCTGCTTCACCACCGACCGCCAGGCCGCTCCGCCGACAAGCTTGAGGGCGAGAACCTCGATTACGCCGACGAATCCTTACCATCAGCGTGGGCCGGAGCCAGTCTGGCGAACCCTCCGAGCCTTTTGTACGCGCTTAGCGACTGGCTCGTTCAAGCGACGCGGAACCCGCACGAGCGGCGATGGGTCTTTTCCGAGGTCTTCGGCATCGAGTCGAGACTCGGCGAAACTGAAGCCGAACGCTTGGCGTATGAAGCTCAACGAGACCGCTAGTGCGAAAGGCGAAACGCCATCTTGGAAGAACGAACGAGCGCTGAGGTCGCCTTTGGCCACTATGCCCAAGCCGACCTCTTGGTCCAACTCTCTGCGACTCACCTCGCGGAGCAATGCAAAATCAGGCACCGTCTCGTCGTGTAGCCTTCGTCCGTGGATGTGGCGGTATTGGACGTGGACGGGATCCTGCGAATCAGGATCGCGCGAGGCGGCTCATCGATTGGGAATTCATGTCTTCAAGCGTGCGGGCGCCGTATCCATGTAGAGGATGCGCCCGCAGACCTTGCAGGCCTGGATGTCGTCCTTGGTGTGCAGGCCGGCGACGACGTCCAGCGTTACCTTCATGTTGCAGCCGGAACACATGTACTCGTCGCGTTTGGGATGGGTCTTGACGACCGGGACCATGCCGATGCCGTCGTGGTGATGCGCCACACGGGAGAAAAGGTCGAGGGCGGTGGGGGGGATGCCTTCGGCGCAGGATTGTCGTTGTTGCATCAATCCGTCGATCTTTCCCTTCGATTGGGCGTCGAACGCGGCCAGCGTCTCTTTCGCCCGATCCCATTGTTCGACGAACTTGTTTCGCTCTTCCTCGACTTCCTTCGATCGGTTGCGAAGTATTTGCAACTCGTCCATCAATTGCAGGGTCTCGTTTTCGAGCTTGGTGTTGTCAGCCTTTTCGGTGTTCATCGCGGTCAGAATGGCCGCGTATTCCTTGTTGGTCTTGGCCTTGTTGAGACCCTGGCGATGCCGGGCGACGCTGTCTTCGCGGGAGGCGATGTCCAGTTGCAGGGCGTCGATGCGCATCTGCTTTTCGCGCACCGACTTTTCGTGCTCGCGGATTTGATCGTCGAAACGAGCGACTTGGCGCTGTTGGGTGTGGACGCGGCGTTCTTTCTCCTCGCGCTGCCGTCGATACTCCGCCAGTTGAGTCTCGACGATTTGCAGGCGCTTCAGCGCTTCCAGCATGTGGCCCATGAACGACTCTCCGACGACGGCGAAGCCCTTGCCCTGCACCCGAGTCGCCGCCATCGAGCCCGTTGATCGCCTGACCGATCGAGGGTCGACGCGGCGACGATCGAAACCATTATTATGCAGCGATCCCGGGCAACATGCAAGTATCAGGCATGACGAAACAAGGCCGTTCCATTGTCGACGATCAACGTCTTTAAGGGACATGCGGGCAATGGCGGACCAGCCGCTGACCACGTGCGAACCCTCGGTTAGCGATGCAGCAGGGACATGACCTCGCCGCGGGTTCGTGCGTCGCTCTTGCACAAACCGCGCACCGCGGACGTCACCATGATGCTGCCCGCCTTCTTAATGCCTCGGCAAGTCATACAGGTGTGCGTGGCCTCCAGCACGACGGCGACGCCCTTGGCCGCCAGTTTGGACATGAGCAGGTCGGCGATCTGCGAGGTAAGCCGCTCCTGCACCTGCGGACGGTGAGCGAAAGCGTCCACGACGCGGGCCAATTTGGAGATGCCGATGACCTGACCGTCGGGAAGATAGGCGATGTGGGCCTGGCCTTCAAACGGCATCAGGTGATGCTCGCAGACGGAATGGAAGGCGATGTCGCGAAGCACGACCATTTCGTCGTACCGCTCGGTGAACGCGGTTCGCAGGTGTTCGGCGGGGTCTTGGACCAACCCGCTGAACAATTCCTCATACAGGCGCGCGACGCGCGCGGGCGTGCCGCGCAGGCCCTCGCGATCGGGGTTTTCTCCGACGGCGGCGAGGATCTCTCGAACGGCGTTTTCAATTCGTTTCAGGTCCATGGCGGGGACGGTGCGCGCTGCGCAAGCCGGCCGTCACTCCTTCCGTTTTACTTTCCCAAACCCGGTG
>Ga0214473_10007608_pt1 | contig 12833 bp, 12 predicted proteins | sample RVTome_7_FD_203509 | JGI IMG/M metagenome (GOLD analysis project Ga0214473, IMG submission 203509) | Soil microbial communities from uranium-contaminated site in the Upper Colorado River Basin, Wyoming, United States - RVT98D197 | ecosystem: Environmental > Terrestrial > Soil > Contaminated >...
CCGCCTGCGCCAACTGGCTGGCTAACTCAGCAGCTTTATAAGCAGCAATACTGCCGGTTACACCTAACACTACAGTCTTATCTTCTAGCCCCATATCTCTAATCCTTTACCTTGTTCATCTCGTAGATTAAACGCAGACCTACAAGCGTCAAGTCAGGGTTTATCTCCTCGATTACCGGTGTTTCCCCAGCCAGAAGCTCGGCATAGCCACCTGTAGCCACCACTTTCGCTTTACCTCCCAGTTCCTGTTGAATCCGAGTTACGATACCTTCAATCAGCCCGGCATAACCGAAGACTATGCCAGATTGCATAGCCGCCACGGTATTCCTGCCGATAGCCCGCTTGGGATGGCTCAACTCCACCCTAGGCAGCACAGCAGTTCGAGCAAACAGAGCTTCCGTGGCAATAGCAATTCCTGGTGCAATAGCTCCTCCAAGATAATCTCCTTCCTCAGACACAGCATCAAAAGTTGTGGCAGTACCCAGGTCAATAACAATAACCGCACCACCATATAGCTGATGAGCGGCTACCGCATTCACTATTCGGTCGGCACCAACCTCCTTTGGGTTATCCATAGAGATTCGCACCCCTGTCTTGACACCTGCTTCTATCACCAAAAGAGAGACCTTTAGATAGCGCCGACACACCTCTTCAAAAACGCCTACCAGCGGAGGAACAACGCTGCATAATATGGCATCAGTAATTTTCGAAACATCAATACCCTGGCGTTCGAAAAGACTCAGCAGCAAGCTGGCATACTCATCCGGCATACGATGAACACCAGTAGCCACCCTCCAGGTAGCCTTCAGCTTACTACCATCAAAGATACCAATAGTCATATTTGTATTGCCAACATCAACAGCCAATAACATTACACTCGCCAAACCTTAAAATGTTTCTACCTGTTTAAGTCTCATTATCACCTTAGGTAAAGCTGGCAAAAGGTCACCGGCCAACATCCCGGCATCACCCATCTCCCGCCTTACCATTTCTCCAGCCTGACCATGAAGGTAGACACCGCAAGCTGCAGCATCGAAGAGAGACAGGCCTTGAGCCACCAATCCAGCAATTACACCAGTAAGCACATCGCCAGTACCTGCCGAGGCCAATCCCGAGTTAGCTAACTGACTGATTCTAGCTCGACCATCAGGTGCTGCCACAACAGTATATGCCCCCTTAAGCACAACCACCTTTCGCCACTCCATAGCCGCTTTCCGGGCAACCTCAAGACGCTGCCGCTGCACCTCATCCACCGAAACCCCAGCCAGCCGTGCCATCTCGCCCGGATGTGGCGTAAGTATAGCATCCTGACTCAGCTTCTGCCACCAGTTTGGTATCTGGGATAAAGTATTCAGTGCATCAGCATCAAGAACCAAAGCCGGGGAGGAACCTTGCACCACATCAAACAAAATAGACTTTACGAATTCCACAACCTGTGGCTTTTGCCCGAGTCCACAACCCATAAGTAAAACATCATAGTCGGGCAACCATTGTTTCAGAACAGATATTGCCTTAGAAGCAATTATACCGGCTTCAGCTTCTGGCAGAGGAACATAAGTTACTTCAGTCATTCTTGCTGCCAGAATTGGCTGCAGGCTTGAAGCCGTAGACAACGTTACCAGACCAGCCCCTACTCTAGCAGCCCCCATACAGGCAAGATAAGCAGCTCCGATATAGTTGATCGAGCCAGCAACTACCAGTACTTTGCCAAAGCTCCCCTTATTGGCATTAAGAGGACGTTTAGGCAACACCGATTTAACCCAATCTTCGGTTATTAGCTCAGTCGGTATATTCTCTGCCAGACTGGGCGGTATGCCGATATCAGCTATGATAACTATGCCGGCTCTTTCAGCGCCGGGGAAATTGAATAATCCAGGCTTGGGATAACCAAGAGTAACAGTAGCATCAGCATAGGGACAACTTGGGTCAACAGCCCCGGTATCAGAATCAAGGCCTGAGGGGACATCCACGGCAATGACTAAGAGCTCAGGGTTCCTCTGTTTAGACCTTATCACCCTGGTCAGCACTTCCTTAAACACACCATCAACAGCCCGGCTTCTGCCAGTACCAAAGACGGCATCTATTACCACTTCAAAAGAATCTAATAGGCTGTCCAACCTGGCGAAATCACTGTCCTGGTCAGCCTGAACAATAGTTATGTCGCGCTCCTGAGCTAGCGCCAGGTTCTTATCGTCTGCTGGACGCTGCCTGCATAAGTAGATACTGACCTCAGCCCCCCAATCCTCCAGATAACGGCCTGCCACCAGACCATCCCCACCATTATTCCCCGTACCCACTATGACCAATATGCTCTTGCCAACAACACCCCCGATAAGCTTCCTGGTCTCCTCGGCCACAGCCCGCCCGGCATTCTCCATCAACGTTTCAGTGGGCAAACCGATGCTAGCAGCACTACTATCGATCTTCCGCATTTGCTCCCCAGTAACAACCTTCATAATCCGAGACCACCTTCTGCCATCATTGCTTCTGCGCCGTAAATCTCTCCAGCTCCTGGATCATCGCCTGCCAATGCGTGCCCCGCCAGTAGATGCGACGACAGGACGGACACTCCATATACAGGCTCTGTGTCTCAAAAACATAAGGCGGGACTAAATCACGCACCTCTTCTTTGTCCCTCTCCACCAGTTTTTGATTACATCCGAGACAGATAGAGAATGGCCGAAATTGATAGTCCAAGTCCAAATCCTCAACAATCTGCTGTAATTGCGCCTTAGAGTCATCGTCCTCAATAAGAATAGCTTTAAGTCTGCCGCTGGTTACCAGCCGCCGTCTCATGATCTGCGTATCTTTAGTCAAGATTACCCTGTTTTGCGCCAAGGCTAATTTGACCATTTCGCCATCATCCTGTTCCGTAAAAAGCAGGGCATCGTAGCCTATTATCCTCAACCATTTCGCCAGTTTGCCAACATTGTTGTCAACTATAAACTTAATCTCCACAGCCTATCACATCCAGCCACTAAATGACCCTCAGGGGATTGAAATCAATCCCGTAGTCATAGACATCGATGCCCTCTTTTCGCTTCAAATAACCTACGACGACATAAGTTAATGGAGTAGCTACAGTCTCATAGATGGTTTTCACCAGCCAGTGGCTTAAAATCATGATGCCCAGCACAGAAAGCGGCAGCACCCCTAAAAAAGCAATGGTTAGAACTACCACAGTATCGACACTCTGTCCTAGCAAAGTGGAACCTATGGTTCTAGTCCACAACCAGCGGCCTTTGGTTATTATCTTCATCTTAGCCAGGACGAATGAATTGGTAAATTCACCAGCGAGATAAGCTATAAAAGAAGCTAACAAGAAACGAGGGGTACTACCAAGAATGCGGTCATAAGCGCTTTGCGCTTCGAAAACCGGTGCTGGAGGTAGTATCTTGCCTATCCAGATAGCCAGCACCGCGATCAAATTGCACAAAAAGCCGAGCCAGATTACACGCCGTGCCTGCTGGTACCCATAAACTTCAGTAAGAACATCGCCGATTATATAGCTCAGAGGGAAAATTATTATCGCCGCCGGTAGAATTATGCCGCCGATACTTATCTGCTTAGCGATTATAATGTTAGCCGTTATGAGACAGGTGACAAAGAGTGCCACTACCACTACAAATCTATGAGAAACAGTCATCACAACAGCCCTCGCACCCAGGTCAACCCTAGATCCAATGCCTGCGACGGAAAAACCAGACCATAGCTGCGGCAATACCAAACATGATGAAGAGAATTATCCCCAGAGGCAGAAAATCTTCTACTCCCCCGCCTGGCAAATGTATATTCATGCCATAAATGCTGGCAAGGAGAGTAGCTGGCGCCATGATTGCCATAACAATGGTCAGCACCCGCATTACCTCCTGAATCCGATGCGAAGTCAGCCAGTTGCTGGTGTCTGCCAACCCATCGACCACCTCCTTGCAGTCTTCCAGTCCATCCCAAATTTTGCGGATATGGTCAGCAATGTCGCCGAAATAGATATCCTGGTCTTCTTTAAAGAAAGGATATTCCTCCCGCTCCAGTGCTTCGACCACACTGATTTGAGGATGAATAATGCGACGGAAAGAGATAAGGTCCCGTCGAATCATCATGATTTCATGTACCGTCTCTGGAACCGGCCTGGCAAAAATGAGGTCTTCCAACTTCTCAGCATTGTCTACCACCTTGTCGAGAATCGGAAAGCAATAATTAACCAGCCTATCCATTATATGGTAGAGGAGAAAGCCCGAACTGCGACTCATATAGGCGTTACATATTCCCTCGTCGACATGGCACTCATTAAAAAATTTCGCCAAGGGCTTTAAATCACCCGACTTATGGATAGTGACCATGTAATTCTCACCAACAAATATATCAACCTCACTGGGTATGGTAACCCTATTCCCCTTGTTATATACAGGGAAATGAACCACAACGAAAAGGTGGTCGGGATACTCATCGATTTTTGGGCGTTGTACCCGGCTCAACACATCATCCAGATTGAGGAGATGAAAGTTAAAGTGTTTAGCTAAATAATGCACATCTTGCGTGGTTGGCTTCTCAATATAAACCCAGGTGAGCTTGCCACAATTAATTGAGCTCACATTTGAAGCATTGTCTTCATTAACGAACGGCATCGACATGTTCCAAAACCATCGAAGATAAAATCTTGCTCTATTTTACCACAATTTAAGGCAATAAAGAGGAATAAGCTAGAAGATGCTTATGCGATTACAGGCACTAAGCCAAAAATGCCACCTGATAAAGTTACGCTGTCTCGCAGAGAAAAGGTTGAGATGGCGGTAAATTTAGCTCAATAGACTCGCTCGTCAACTATCAGCTTATGCCATTCGGGAATTACCCCTTTGGCTACAAATTCAACCCGGTCTACTTTGATTCTCAACGCCTCGTTCACCACCTGGTTTAACTCGTTTGCCAGTTTATCCTTATCGATTCCCTCTTCGGTCTTAAGCTCCACTTTGAGCGTCAAGTCATCCCGAGTACCTGGCCTGGTCACCACCGCCTGATATTGAGCAACCTGTGAGAATTTAGCCATGGCTGGCTCAAGCTGCCGCGGATGTATAAACATGCCTCTGGTTCTAACGGCATCGCCTACTCTACCTAAAAGGCGTGTTATTCGAGGGGAAGTCCTGCCACAAGAACAAGGTTCATCAATCCAACTAGCAATGTCTCCGGTGCCAAAGCGTATCAACGGATATGTCTCATCAATCGGAGTAACAACTATTTCGCCCACCTCACCAGACTCAACCGGTTTCCCAGTCTCGTAACTAATCATCTCAAATACCACGCCCTCGGCAATATGCATGCCACTCTTGGCACTACACTCAAAGGCTATCAGGCCAACATCGGCTGTGGCGTACATATCACCAGTAGCAATGCCATATTTCTCCTCGACTGTTTTCCTGATTGGCCCACCACCCATCTCTCCGCCAATTATAGCTAGTCTAAGGTTAAAATCCTTGCGGATATCAAAACCCATCTCCTCAGCCTTATTTATGACAGTCATAAAAAAGCCTGTAGTACCGACAAATCCAGTTACCTTAAGCTGATGCATAACCTGGACTTGAAGTTCAGTGTTTCCCACACCCATTGGTATAACCGTAACCCCGGCTCGCTTTAATGACTCATCAATCAGGAGCCCAGCTGGCACAAGACCATACATCCAGCTGTTTACAACAATATCACCTTTACCAAATCCCACAGCGTTGACCAGGTAAACATGTCTCTGCCAGAAAGTCTCACTTGAATGATGCGGGTCATAAATGGGGCCAGGTGACACATAAACCCTCTCCAGCTCGGATATAGGCACAGTCACCAATCCACCAAGAGGAGGATTGGCTTTGTATAAATCCACTAAAGCATCCTTCCTCAGTAAAGGTAAGTTTTCCAGGTCCTTAATACCTGATACATTTAATGGCGAAATACCCGCCTCATCAAACCTGGCTCTGGTTGAAGGCGCTTTTTCATAAGCATGAGCAACCAGCCACTTTAGCTGTTCATCTAAAAGCTTCCCCCTCTCTTCACGTGACATCTTCTCCATCGCCTCAAATGGAGGCAGAGGTTTTTTAGCTTCCATTGCTCACTCCCTTATTATCTAATAAGCCTCAAAAATTGGTACAAGGCGCAATCGCGCTAATAAGTCCTCTTATCAACAATTCGTTTGGCACTCTCAGGAATCGTGCCATTGGCTACGAAATCCATACGATCGAACCTTACCTTACATGCATCCCTGAAGGCCTTGTCCACAGCAGCCGCCAACTTCTCCCTATCGACAACGCCTTTGACAGAAAAATCCCAGCGCTCGTTGCCAAGTGCGCTAGGAACAGCTCGCGCCTTTTCCTTACCAGCAACTTGATCAGCAAGCTCAACCTGAAGAACCATCTCATCTCTATCCACGGGACGAGTGACCACCAACTGATATGTCCGAATCTCAGGGAACTTAGAAATTGCTTCATCCGTCTGTTTAGGATGGACAAACATCCCTCTCACTCTGACAGCCTCGCCAGACCTGCCCAGAATCTTCGGCAATTTAAGGGTTGTTCTCCCACAGGCACAGGGCTCATCATCAAACATCGATAAGTCACCAGTACCAAATCGAATAAGAGGATAAACCTCATCGAATGGAGTAACTACTATCTCACCCTCCTGACCAGGGCCAAGCTGCTCCCCTGTCTCCGGATCTACTATCTCCACTATAGCATCAGTGGTAATATGCATACCAGACTGTTTCTCACACCCAGTACCTATGGTCCCAACATCAGCAGTAGCATAAGTATCACCTCCCATACAGAAGATACCGTATTTCTCCTGGAACAACTTACGCAGGGGCTCGCCACCCATTTCCCCACCAACCACAGCAAACTTTAAGTTAAAATCCTTCTTGAAGTCATGGCCCATCTCCTCAGCCTTATCTATGACTGTTTTTAGAAAGCTGGGGGTGCCACAAAAGCCGTGTGCTTTGAGGTCGTGCATAACCTTTACTTGGAGCTCCGTGTTTCCCGTACCCATAGGAACAACGGTAAACCCCATACTCCTGAGTAGCTGGTCAACTCCCAAGCCGGCAGGCGTTATATGATATGACCATGTATTTATTACTATCTGCCCCTTGCCGAAATCCGGTCCCATACCACCACCAAAACCTCTCTTGCGTTGTGGGTCATAGATAGGACCTGGCGACTGATATATTCTCTCCAGGGTATCCATGGGTACAGCAAGATAGCCCCCGAAGGGAGGATCTGCCTTTTGTAGAGCGATCAGGTCGTCTTTTCTCAACATCGGAATCTTTTCCAAATCCCTAAAGGTACGAATGTCGTCTAGCTTCACTTTAGCCTTGTCGAATCGCTTCTTTACCGCCGGTGCTCTTTCGTAGGCATAAGCGATTATTTCCCTCATCCTCTCCTCCAAATGCTTCTGCCTCTCTTTCGGAGACATTCTTTCTAGCTCAGGTGGTGAAGGTCTTGATTTTTTCGTTTCCATGTCTCTCTCCTTTGCAGAATTGGCTGAGCATAATTATGCCTGAATCATCGAACCTACGCAAGATTCAGCAAAAGCAATATTCTGTCATTTTAGTTTAACGCAGTATTCACCCAACCCAATTTGCTTATGAACTTAACTATACATCTGAACTTGATATACATAGAGTAAAAAGGTATATTCTTAATAACCAAGAGGTAAAATCGGGGAACGCAATAGCATGACTAGATTAGGCATTGGCAAAATCAGGGGTTTGCAGCAGATTTCGACGCCTGAAGGGATCTTCATAATCTGTGCTATGGACCATAGAGGTTCCCTCAAGGCTATGATTGAAAAGGAGCAGCTTGACGATGAGGTTGATTATCAGGAAATTGTTGAACACAAACTGGAATTATGTGCTGCTTTAGCCCCCTATACGAGTGCCGTCTTACTAGATCCTAATTACGGCGCCGCTCAGTGTATATCTGGTGGAATCCTTCCCGGCCACACTGGCTTGCTGGTCAGTATCGAAGCTACTGGCTACGAAAGTGACCCGCGAGGAAGAATAACAACCTTACTCAACGGCTGGAGTGTAGAAAAAATCAAACGTATAGGTGCCTCAGCAGTCAAAATTCTGGTCTATTACCGACCTGACTTGACTGAAGTCGCTGATAGGCAATTGAAAACAATACAGACAGTAGCAGAAGAGTGCCTGAAGTACGATATTCCTTTCCTGGTCGAACCTAAAACTTACCTTATAAAGGGTGAGGATACCGAGAAAGCCCAGTTTGCCACCCAGAAACCAGGCTTGGTAATTAAGACCGCCAGCCAGATCGCGTCTTTGCCAATTGATGTACTTAAAGCAGAATTTCCCGCCGACCTGAAATACGAAACGGACAAGACGGAACTTCTCCAGTTCTGCCGACAGTTGGACGAGGCTTCACAAGTACCATGGGTTATCTTAAGCGCTGGCGTAGACTACGAAACATTCCGAAAGGAAGTTGAAATTGCCTGCCAGTCAGGTGCTTCTGGATTCCTTGGCGGTCGAGCTATCTGGCAAGAAGCTATACATTTTACGGCCAAGAAGGACCGAGTAAAATTTTTATCAACAACTGCGGCTGACAGGCTAAAGGAACTGTCCGAGATAGCCACAAAATATGCAGTCCCCTGGTATCGCAAACTTGGCATTAAGGCTCAGGAACTGGCTACCGTACAAGAAAACTGGTACATAAATTACTGAGATAAGTATAATGTCTCTAGATCCAGCACGCACCCAATACCGCAGGACAAAAATAGTCTGCACAATAGGGCCGAGTGCAAGCTCAGCTTCGGTGATAAAAGAGCTGCTCCAAACTGGCATGGACGTTGCTAGAATCAATTTCTCCCACGGCACTTATAAGGAGCACACGAGCTACATAAAAACCTTAAGGCAAACAGCTAAAAAAGCTGACCTTCCACTAGCCATAATGCAGGACCTGCCCGGACCGAAAAATAGAACCGGCAAGCTTAAGGGAGGCAGCATCGAACTTAAAGAAAATTCCGATTTTATCCTCACCACGAGAGAAATTCTAGGAGACGAAACCAGAGTATCCATAGGCTTACCCTACCTGCCAAGCATCGTCAAGCCTGGCGACATGATATTCCTCGATGATGGCGCTATAGAGCTAAGCGTGACATCTCTTAGTAATACGGAGATCAACTGCCAGGTAGTATCTGGAGGTATCCTTGGTGAAGAGAAGGGTATCAATATACCGGGCGCAACTTGGGACGCCCCCACAATCACCGAAGAGGACTGGGATCATCTCCTCTTTGGCTTGAAACATGATGTAGATTTTGTAGCCCTGTCTTTCATTAGAGAAGCCAAAGATGTTCTCAAGGTAAGAAAATTTCTCCAAAAAAAGAAAAAGACCCCAATGCTTATCGCAAAAATTGAGAGGCGCGAAGCTCTGGACAACCTCGATGAAATACTAGAAGTAGCTGATGGCGCCATGGTCGCCCGTGGTGACCTTGGTATCGAGATTCCCATACAAAGGGTTCCCATAGTTCAAAAGGAAATCATCCAGAAATGCAACCGCTTGGGAAAGCCGGTTATTGTAGCTACTCAAATGCTTGAGTCGATGGTAAATGCACCACGCCCCACCCGCGCTGAGGTTAGTGATGTAGCCAACGCTATCTTCAATGGGACCGACGCCATAATGCTATCGGAAGAAACCGCTGTCGGTAGCTATCCGGTAGAAGCTGTATCTATGATGGCACAGATCGCTCTGGAAGCAGAGGGCACCTTACCATACGAAGAAATTCTGACCAACAAAGGCAAAGACCTCCAACCTGAAACAGACGATGCTATAAGCTACGCTGCCTGTCATATTGCCCATCAACTGGGAGCTGCCGCTATCATTGCCTTCACTTCATCAGGAAGTACCGCGAGACGTGTCGCTAAGTATCGCCCTAAGGTACCGATTCTGGCTATTACCCCCAGCCAGACAACGCAGAGGCAGTTGTCACTATCATGGGGAGTGCGCGCCTTTCAGATTCCAGAGCCTTCAAAAACAGCTGTATTATTCGCCCGAGGAGCCAGAGTAGCCAAACGAACTGGATTAGCTAAGGATGGCGATTTGGTTGTTATCACCGGAGGTGTACCTATAGGCATTCCCGGCAGCACCAATCTATTGAAAGTGGAAAGAGTTAAATGATTGCCACGGTGACATTGAATCCAAGCCTGGACAAAATAGTTACAGTTGAGGAATTGGTGATAGATGAAGCCAATCGCTGGACTAGCTTGCGCCGAGACCCAGGTGGCAAAGGAATCAACGTCTCCCGGGTTGTTCACGAGCTGGGTGGCGAGACAATTGCTTACGGTTTCATGGGCGGCATTGATGGCGAAACACTGGAACATCTTCTTCAACAACAGGGGGTTCCCTTTGACTTCACTCCAATTGAGGGAGAAATAAGGAGCAACTTCATCATCACTGATTTAAAAACTCGCCGCCAAACCAGAATCGACGCCCCGGGGCCACACATTCTTAAGCATGAATTGGAGAAATTAATACAAAAAATAACACACATCAAGCCGAAACCTGATTTTCTTGTCTTCGCCGGCAGTGTTCCCCCGGGAGTACCTGCTAACATCTATCAGCAACTAATAGAAAAGGCTAAAAATAGCGGCATAAAAACCGTGCTTGATTCAGATGATAAATGGCTAAAAGAGGGAATAGGGGCTAAACCAAACGTCATTAAACCAAATGTACATGAAGCCGAAGAGCTGCTCGAAACAGATCTAAGAGACGAAGCAGCAATTGTTGAGGCGGCGAAGACTCTAGTCAAACAGGGCATCGAAATTGCGATTATCTCCCGAAGCAAGCGTGGGCTTATAGTCGCCAACGGTGGACAGATTCTAAAGGTAATGCCGCCTAAGGTAGAGGTTCGTAGCACTGTAGGTGCCGGTGACTCAACCATAGCCGGGCTGGTGTTAAAGCTCAACCAGGGACATGGAATAGACGAAGCCTGCCGTTGGGCGGTGGCAGCAGGAACGGCAGCCACCCTAACCCCCGGCACCGAGCTTTGCCGTCGAGAGGACGTAGAAAGACTTCTACCTCAAGTCAAAGTCGAAATGCTGTGATATCTAAGATTTCGTCAGACGGTGGTATATGACCACCAATACTACTTATTATTAGCGGGTACATCGGTAGACGATGCCTGTCCACCTGTACTGGAATCGGGCGACTTCTGCCTTCGTGGTATGGATAAAGCTATAGGGACTGCGGCTACTAATGTCAATAGTGTTTTTGACATAACGGACAGGAATTTTCTAGTCTGAGGAGGACTCTAACAGCTCTTTAATGCTTTCTACATCCTCTCTGATGGCTTCGACATCATCCCCGATATTATCACGTCCCACCAGAGCATCCCTAATGTCAGAGATATTATCTTTGATATTATCCTTCTTACCTCCCAGAGCATCTTTCATGTCTTTTATTCCGTCGACTAAGTCGGAGATATCAGTATTGAGTGCCTCAACAGACCCCTCTACTTCAGAAATGGCCTGGACTGAGAGTTTAACATCACTAGCGGCTTGATCACTGATTACTAAAGACTCAGCTGTGTACTTACTCAGGTCTTCCGTAATTTGGATCAGGTCTTCCGTAAGTCCGACTAGACGACAGGTTACCCCGAGCAACGCAACAGTTACTAGAATTAAGAGCACTGCTTCAATGCGCGGGCGAAACCAACCCCAAAATTTTTTCATAGAAGATCACCTCCTCTGTGAGACAGAGCATACATCTAGATTGTACGCACGTCAATAGACTATTACACAGGAGAGGGACGGGGGCATGACCCAGCAGGTTCTCCCCGACGTAAAAAAGGGGAGGGAGCTGGACCATTATTCCTTGACACACTCAAACCTAGTGCTATAATTGCCTGTAAACCCTGCAAGTAATGAAGCCTTGGGTAAATTGCAATGAAATTCTTTATACCGGATGTAGAGTCACCTGAGCTTGCTGAAGAATTACTCAAATCGATCAAAACTCTTGCCAAAAATACTCTTGGATGGGAAACAACTGACCGAAGGATATTCCGAGTTGACTACTATCACAAAGGAATATATCACGTAGCTGAAGTCGGTAAAGTTACTGATGCAAACAACGAACCGGTCATAGCAATCCTCGAATCACATGCATACTTAGTTTGTACCCCCACTAGAGGGGTGCTCATGGATATGCCCATGCTCGTTGGGACTGATGCAGTTAGCTCGATTGAAGATTTCGAAGACTAAAAAGAACCCATCCGCTCACTTCGAGCGTGATAGCGGATGGGTTCCCCCCGATGGGCTATCTCACCCACTCGCCGCAAGCCTAGCATTTCCACACCTTCCTGGGCTTTCGCGATTCCTTATCTGTCCAGGTGATCAACTCCATATCGTCAGCTGACCCACAGTTTTTGCAGACCGGGGCATTAAGCGGACCACCATTCCCCCTGTTCGATGCGGCCAGCATAGACTGTGATGGGCACCTGCATAGGCAAGCTTTACGACGCTTTGGTGGCTTTGTTATAGGCAAAGGCCACCCCAATATCAACTTGTTAGCAGGAAATCTTTTAGCCAGTCAATCTGTCAAACGGACCTTCAACTGCAGCAGGTTAGCCACAGAATTTTGGTGATTGATTTGCCGTTGTCTATCAAGGTAGAAGGCTTGAATACCTACCTCAGTTGGGGCAACAAAATCAAATTGCCAGTTATCGCCAATATGAACTACCTGGCTAGGCTTAACTCCCATCTCCTTACACAGTTCCAGGTAGAACTCGGATGTCTTCAGCTGCTTGTAATCTGTGAGCGAGGAAAAAATCCTGGTGAAGTAAGGCTCAATATCCTGCAG
>Ga0214473_10007609_pt1 | contig 12830 bp, 13 predicted proteins | sample RVTome_7_FD_203509 | JGI IMG/M metagenome (GOLD analysis project Ga0214473, IMG submission 203509) | Soil microbial communities from uranium-contaminated site in the Upper Colorado River Basin, Wyoming, United States - RVT98D197 | ecosystem: Environmental > Terrestrial > Soil > Contaminated >...
TTCGCGACTGATCATTGGCAATAACGACTTTTTTGACGCCTGGAGTACTTAGTTCTTTAGGTCCTTGATTTTGTCATAGGTCAATTTTAAGCATATGTTTTTCTTTTTCGGAATTTTTTACAATCTTCAGAATCCGGCGCTTTATATTCGGAAATATCATTAATTATTACTCCATCTAATTTGGCAATTTTTACCCTTATTGTCCTGTATCGAATATTAACTTCTTTTATTGAATTTCCTGTTAAAATAGCTGTATATGCGTTTTCCCCATTGCAGATTTCTGTATAAAAAGTATTTTATTTTAATGTAGATCATACTTGACAAATGGACAGGAATAATTCACAGCCTTTTCACAAAAAGAGTTTAAGTTATCAAAGAATGCTAGGGTATCATGTCAATGGGCGTTGAAAATCGGTATAAATGGTACATTGATGCACGTAACCCACTCAGGAGGCTACAGAGAAAGCTTTTGTTGGGAAATTGCAACGGAAAGAGAATATTAGATATTGGAGGAGGAACTGGTAGGAGTGGGAATGCACTAATTCAGAATGGATTTGAAGTTACAGTTCTAGACAAGAATGAAAATATTATGAGATTTGGCCAGGAGATACACACCCCTTTAGTTTTCGTCAAAGGCGATGCCTACCGCCTACCATTTAAAACTGAGATATTTGATGAGGTGATTTTGGAAGAGATCATTGAACATTTCGAAGACCAGGGAAAGGCTATCGAGGAGGTACACAGGGTTCTAAGGCCAGGTGGTCGAGTTATTCTGTCGACGCCAAATAAGTATCAGTTTAGATTTTATATATTTCTTTTGAGGCTGGTCACGCTTAGATTCAATGAACTAGTGAAGCATGTGAAGAGTCATACAAATGAGTTAAATTCAGACCAACTTGAACGATTGTTTATCAAATTTAGAGAAAGGAATGTTTGGGGTATTAACCCTTTTTGCCAATTTCTGGCAAATAAATTTCCTAAACTTGGCATAGGTTTGTTAGGAATTTTCAAAAAGTAAACATCAAGTCATACAAATTACATAAAATCTGTGATGAAGATGACCAAGCAATCTGGAGACATGAAGCGCAATCCTATTATTTTGATTGGCTTAGATAGTGCAGACCCAGATCTAATTCTGAAATGGTCTAGCGAAGGACACCTGCCAGCTATATCTTCACTTATAAAGCGTGGGTGTTGGGGAAAGCTAAATTCGACAGCGGACATATCTAGCGGTTCATTGTGGCCCACTTTTTTTACAGGGACTTCACCAGCAAAGCACGGTTGCTATTTTGGTCATATGCAGCTAAAGAGTGGTACGTATAGAATCTATAAAAGAGACGCTGACCAGATTAAGAGAAAACCTTTCTGGCTTTGGTTGAGTCAGGCTGGGAAAACGGTTGCAATTTGTGACATACCCCAAACCTATCCGATCGAAGGACTTAATGGGTTCCAGATAACTGGCTGGGGGGTTGAATCGCCCCACTGGAAGTTGTCATCCTGGCCACCTGAACTTATTGGAGACGTTATATCACGTATTGGGACTCATCCTCTCTGGAGATGGTATCAGACTAAACGTGAGAACATCAGCGAATACGAGGACTTGTACGAAAAATTAATCTTAGGCATAGAGAGAAAAGGTTTAATTACATCTTATCTATTGGAGCGGGGGCCTTGGGACTTTTTTTTGATGATGTACTCGGAACCGCATTGGGCCGGGCATTTGCTTTGGCATCTATTGGATGTTAAACATTCGGCCCACAATCATGAGACAGCTATGGGTCTAAAAGACGTAATTCGTAATATTTACGCATCGATTGATTCCAACGTCTCTAAACTCATTGAAGCATTTCCGGATGCAACCTTCTTAATTTTTTCTCCTGCGGGTATTGAAAATAATTATAGTGGAATTCATCTATTGCCTGAGGTTCTAAAAAGGTTAGGTATAATGGGAAAGAACTCAAAGGATGGGCACCGGTTTAGACGGATTTCCGTTGCCCTCGAGAAAATAAGTCTATTAATGCCTCACAAGAGGTGGGGACCCTATACACTGAAAAAATTGGAGGGCTTTATTCCCGCTGAGGTAATCGCGGTTGCCAAACGGATCGTTCCTGAAAAATTGTGGGCAAACATGGCGCGTCGCTTATTAACACTTGGTAATGAATGGCGATGGAGCAGGGCCTTTTGCGTGCCGAATGACTTCTCTGGAGCAATCAGAATAAATCTAAAAGGTCGAGAGCCAAATGGTATAGTAGAACAAGGAGAAGAATATGATAAATTATGTGATGAACTCATAAAAGAGCTTAATTCCTTGGTGAATCCTGCTACTGGCAGGAAGGCGGTAAGTGAAGTCCTAAGAGTAGACAAGCTATTTCAGGGAGAAAATCTATGGGACCTTCCAGACCTTCTTGTAGTATGGAAAAGGGATGCACCGATAAAAGCCCTCTTTTTGCCTCGTATAGGAACGGTTACAGGTGACATTCCCGATAAGCGAATGGGGGCTCACAAAGCTGAGGGCATACTCATAGCTGCAGGAAGGCAAATCAATTCCTCAAAAACCTTTGAAGGAGGCCATATTATGGACATCGCTCCGACAATTCTCGATCTAATGGGTTGCCCGATACCACAGGATATGGATGGTAAGGTCCTAACGGATATAATTTATTAGGATTTTAAAGTTACCAGCTCTATAAGTTACTCCTGATGTCCAGGTACTCATATTCTCTCCTTTGCCATGCCCGATTCTATTTGGAAACTATCAATGAGTAAATAGCGAGTTCTGTGTTCGTTTATAAAGAAATCGACGAATCTTATGTTACTTTGTGTTTATGATCTCTTTGCACCAGTTATGATAATCGACGATTAATTAATAGCGTGGTATTAGCTTGAAGATTTTTTATATATATCTGACTGACGTACGTAATACTTGGGCTAATGTAGTTCAAACCTTGCAGATGTGCGAGGCTTTATCAAAATTACACGAGGTTAATTTTTTTCACCCGTTTCTCTTCCAGAGGACTTTAAATGAGAGGCTGAGTTTTTTTTATATAGAGAAAAGATTTCGTATTACCAGGGTTGTGGCATTTGGCCCACTTGAGCAAAAGTATTTGGACTTTGCAAACAGGGTTATTTTCTTTTTCCAAATACTCTTTTATTTATATTTTTCCAAATACGACTTAGTTTATACACGAGACTATTCATTTTTAGTATTTTTGTCCTGGCTCCCTAGATTCCTGCGACCGAAGAAAAAATTAATTTATGAGCCTCATAAAATTTATTACTATTCCTCGGATAAAGTTAATGATCTTAGACTGGAGATTGAATGCGTAAAACTACCGGACAAGTTAATCGCAATATCAGATGGAGTAAAGCAGGATTTGATTGAACTCGGGGTTGAAAAGAACAAGATAGAGGTTATTCCAAATGGCGTGAAGGTTGATAAATTTGTCATTGAATTTGATGTGGACGGCTTTAGAAAAGAAAATCATATCTCGAATGATGATGTTGCTATAACCTATTCTGGTTCGTGGGAGATGTGGAAAGGTGTTGATGTGTTGATTAAAGCCTTTGCAAGAGTTTTAAGAAAGGCAGAAAATTGTAAATTAATTCTAGTTGGGGGGAGTAAAGAAGATCTCATTAATAAGAGAGAATTAATAAGAAGTTTAGATATATCTGAAGAAAAAATTCTTTTGATTGGTTATGTTTCACAAATTGAAGTAGTTAAATACCTTAGGACTTCCGATATTGGCGTTATTCCGAATATAATGACTACCATGGGTAGCCGTTACACCTCACCGCTAAAACTATTTGAGTATATGGCTGCAGGACTGCCAATCGTTGCTTCGGACTTGCCTTCGACGCGTGAGATACTTAAAGAAGATGAAGCGGTATTTTTTGAGCCCGAAAATGATAATGATTTGGCGAATAAATTGGTCAACTTGATTTACGATAAAATTAAAAGGGAACGGTTGGGATTTTTAATCAGCCAAAAGGCAAAAGAGTTTAGCTACGAAGAAAGATGTCGAAAAGTAACAGAAGTAATAGATAGTGCTATACGAATTCATGCTTAGAATTGTATGTCGATACTTAAACAGGATTGGATTAAAGCGAGCAGGAAACTAACTATTGTTTCGATAGTAATCCTCTTTATTGCGTTTTCGGGATCTTTACTCTTCTTATTCTTTGGATCTCGGCTCATCGAGTGGGCATCCGGAGGGGAATCAATTGAACTTATCAACAGATTAATAGTAGAGGGTAAGAAATATGATTTACCCTACGTTCAGGTCGAGTCAGCTTTAACTAGAATAGTCATAATTATCAACGCGTTATCGCTGATATTAGTGGCAAGTCTTCTCAACTCACGGACGCGTCGGATAGTTAAAAGTTTCTTTACCGAGAAGACACATCCGGTAAACCTTGCAGTTTTTCGTATAGTATTGTTTCTCACTGTAATCAATACGGCTGATGTGTCAGATGTAATCTGGTTTAGTGAGTTCCCTAAAGAATTGTTATTTGCCCCGACCGGGCTCGAATGGTTATTTAATTACATACCCCTCAACGAAACATGGGCCAGGGTGTCGAGTCTTTTGTTTCTTTTTTTCTGTTTTACTGGAATGATAGGTCTCTTTACGCGCACTTCAGCGCTGTTGGCCGTGATTTTTGGTTTCTACGTGCTTGGCATCCCTCAATTCTTTGGTAAGGTAAGACATTACCACCATCTCATATGGTTCCTTGCAATCCTCGCGGCTAGCCGGTGCGGAGATGCGTTTTCAATTGATGCAATTCTTGCTGCGAGAAAGAGAGCCGATCAGGGGATAACTGATCCTCCCGGTCCTTCTCAGGCTTATGCTTTGCCCCTTCGGTTCGTATGGCTTTTAATGGGTGTTATATATTTTTTCCCCGGATTTTGGAAATTTGTATGGGCGGGCCCGGATTGGGCTTTTAGTGACAACTTAAAATTTAGACTTTATAAAACATGGTTTGAATTCGGCGATTGGACACCTTTTTTCAGAATAGATCAGTATCCTTTTTTGTATAAACTAGCGGCACTTGGAACAATTGTTTTTGAATTAACATTTATCTTCATCATTTTCTTTCCGCGAATACGTTTATTGGCTGTTGTCGGAGGACTCTTACTGCACAACTTAACCAATGTGTTTATGCGTATACCATTCTGGTGGCTTCAATCATGCTATGTTTCTTTTTTTGATTGGAATGCGATTTTTCACCGAATTGGCCGTTGGATTTACAAGGATGAAATGTACCTCTTTTACGACGGAAACTGCAAGAGTTGCCGTAGAAACATTGCATATTTCAGAGTTTTTGATGTTTTCGGTCGTGTAAGTTATGTAAATGTCCTCGGCGAAGAGGAAACCGAAAATAATGACTGGCATTTATTGGATTATTCAGCTATTAAGACAAACATGTACGCAGGTGTCGGTTCGAGGAGCTTGCCTGGGATCCAAGTGTTTCAAGAAATTGCAAAACGCGTTCCAGTTTTCTGGCCAATAATCCCATTCTTATATATTTGGCCTCTAACAAGGATCGGTAACCGGCTATGTCATCATCCAGATCATTCGCGAAAATCAGTTGTTGTTAGGGCGCAATCTTTAAAGACAGCGGAATTCAGATCTCCTCAGCGAAGTTCAGCGGCGGTTGTAACCGTAGGAGGCTTCTTAATTTTTGTGAATGGCTTATTTGGTCTAGGCCATATAGTTTCATCCTGGCCTTTTGCTTGTTATCCGACATTCGAGCGTATAATGGGTCCTGAATCGAAAATAGAATCTCTCTCTATTTCTTTGACCGGTTCTACTGATGGATCCATTTCACTCGACGGATATTTATTAAATAGAGAAATTTACTGGACCAGGAGATTGGGTTTGATTCAGCATATTCTTTCGACAGATGACCAAGAGCTTTTGCGCGTCCGTCTAAAGGCTCTTTGGCAGATCTGGTCGCAGAAAGACCCTAGACTGAGGCAAGCAAATACCGTCGGATTTTACAGGGCTGTACTTTTTCCAAACCCTCCTGAACGGCAAGGACAAAATCATGCCCGACGAGAGTTGCTATTTGAGTTGAAATTGAAGCAAGACTAAAAGTAAATACCTAATCGATGATTATTTATTTAGTCTTAATTAAGGGGGTAAGCTAAGGTGAAAAACCGTGTTATAGTGATTGGGTTAGATGCTGCTGACCCTGACCTAGTCGAGAATTGGTCTAAAGAAGGGTACCTTCCAACCATGACTGCACTTATGACTCAGGGCTCTTGGGGGAGATTAGCCTCGCCGGCTGAAATCTCGACTGGACCTGTCTGGCCAACGTTTTTTGCTAGTATTTCCCCTGCTGAGCATGGAAGGTTTTTCTATAGGCAGCTAAAGTCCGGAACCTACCGAATTCATAAAAAATATGCCGTTAATATCGAGGCAAAGAATATGAATCTTTATGTAATGAGCTTATCAATGGGCTCGAAAATTTAGAAAATCCAGATACTGGGGAAAAGGCAGTAAGCGAGGTAGTAAGAGTGGATAAGCTTTACCAGGGAAAACTTCTATGGGAACTACCAGACCTGATAGTCAAGTGGACTGGAGATGCTCCTATTAGAGCACTTTATTCCCCAGTTATAGGTACGGTTATGGGCCATAATCCTGAAAGAAGGTCCGGGGAGGATAAACCTGAAGGCTTTATTATAGCGCATGGAAAACATATTAAATCGGGAAAATATATTGAAGAAGGAGATCAAATGGACATAGCTCCTACTGTGCTCTATCTTATGGGACAACCTGTTCCAGGAAATACGGGTGGTAAGGTTCTATTAGATATCATCGAAGATGAATTTAAAGTTAGTAACCCGCCACGTTATCTAGAGCCTAGGGTTAACAAAAATTAGGGGGAAAATCAATGTATGAATTACCGCTCTTTCGGTAGCACCGGTTTACAGGTTTCGGAGATAGGTTTAGGATGTTCAAGTATTGGAAAACGTGCGAATGATGACAGGAAGTCAATTCTTGTACTGAATCGGGCATATGAGCTGGGAATAAACTTTTATGATACCGCTGACGGTTATGGATACGGCCGTAGTGAAGAACTAATTGGACGTACTCTTAAAGACCGGCGAAGCCAAGTAATAATTGCAAGTAAAGTTGGAACATTGTCTTCATCGCTTGGCCGAATTGGTAAGGTCTTACTCCCAGTTCTTGAGCCTATTCGCTACATTATCCAACCTCGGAAAGGTGCTCTTAAGAGATTATCAAGACCAAGGCAAGATTTTTCTTCTGCTTACATAAAAAAGCTATAAATAAAAGCTTAAGGCGGTTACAGACAGACCATATAGATTTATATCAGCTTCACAATCCTCTAACATGGATGCTAGAGCGAGGTGAAGTGTTTGAAACTCTGGATTGTCTCAAAAATCAGGGAAAGATTCGCTTCTATGGAGTGTCGGCTGAAACAGTAAGCGATGCTTGTATATGTTTAAAATATTCAAAGGTTTTACCTCTCCAAGTAGTACTTAATCTCTTAGAGCAGGAGGCGGTTAAAGAACTTCTTCCTTTGGATCAGCAAAAAAAATTGCTATTATTGCTCGTGTTCCCTTAGCACGAGGTTTACTTACAAAAAGAATGACTGTCCAAACCGGGCCGCTTATCGATAACAGGCAATTGCAATTAGGAAGAAGCAAGGCGGAAGAGTTCGCTTTTCTAGTAAATGGGAATCAAACACTTCCTCAGGCAGCTAGTCAGTTTGTCTTGCATCATCCGCAGGTTTCTGTGGTAATTCCCGGGACAAGTACCGTAAGACATTTAGAGGATAATATCAAAGCTTTGGAGTCTCCAACCTTAACAAAAGAAGAACTAGAAAAGATTGCTTTGTTAGCTCAGAAATCGTCTTACAAGACGGAAAGAATTGAAGTTTGAAATAGGAGCATTAAAGTATTATTTAAGTTCGGATGAGTTTTTGGCTTTTAAAAAAATGGCAAACCATTCAGAGGCGCAGAAAATTTTCGAAGTAGAATTGGGTCAACGAGAAGAGAGAATTAATCTTGCCAAGACTACGCTACTTTTAGCAAAGTGCGTCGAGTATCCAAACCTAATTGTCGATGAATACTTGAGTAAAGTAGCTCAAATGGCAGCCGAAATTGAGTCTCGATTAGGAGGTGAAAATAAGGACCCTTTTTCGCTGATAGATTTAATCAATCACTATTTGTTTGTCGAACAGGGATTCCAAGGTAATGAAGATGACTATTATGACCCTAGAAATAGTTTCTTAAATGATGTTATGGATAGAAAAACAGGAATTCCAATTACACTTTCTACCCTGTACATAGAAATTGCGGGAAGGGTGGGGCTGGCATTAGACGGGGTAGGCTTTCCAGGACACTTTATAGTTAAATATTCGGGATCAGGCGAAGAGATACTAATTGATCCCTTTAACAAGGGCAGAATACTATCGGAGAAAAACTGCCAGGATATTCTTGATAAGATGTATGGGGGTAGCGTCCGATTTCAAGAAAAAATGCTGATTGCTTCCACTAAGAAGCAAATGCTAAATAGAATGTTGAATAATTTAAAGGGGGTATACATCGGTTCTAAAAATCATCAAAAGGCTCTTTCAGTCGTTGAATTGATTCTTGAATTAACCCCTGATAATTGTTCGGAGATAAGAGATAGAGGGTTACTCTACTATAAGCTGGAATGCTTTTCCCAGGCACTTCAGGACCTGGAAACCTATCTTAATCTGTCTCCTGACGCTCCGGATACTGAGGCGATGCTTGCTATTTCTTCAAGGCTAAAGGATCTTGTGAAATTGATTAACTAACTAAAATTAGCCTATACACGCCTAGTTGTATTTTAGTAAACACGCGAGGTTTGCCTACCTACATCAAAAAAAGTAATAATTTTTATCTCTTTATTGGATTATGTCCGTTACTTCGGTAGAATTCCTACATTTTATATGAATAGAGGATATCAGATATGAGACAACTCAAAGGTTTGAATCGTTTTTTAATAGGGATATTACCTTTTCTCGCACTAACATTTGTATCCTGCAGCGTCGGAGATAATACGCCGCCCAATACAATTACCGATCTCAGTGTTGATAGCGGGTTAAGACTTTTAGAATGGACTGCCCCTGGTGATGACGGAAAAAGTGGAAAAGCCTCACTTTATTTTATCAGGTACCTTGACAATTCGCAGATTGAAGAGATTCTGGGTGTGCCAAATTTGGATAATGTTCCAACTGAAGTTATAGATGAAACGGTACTTAATAATTTGAATGACGGCATTCAAAACCCGACATTTGTTCCACCACAGAACGAAGGACTTCCGGAGAGTTTCTCGGCACCAAGGTTAGACATCACTGGCCAGATGCAATATTTTTATTCAATACAGTCAAGCGACGAAGTGGGCAGTGAGTCAAAGCCATCCAATGTAGTTACTGTTACGACTCAGCTGCAATCATTAAAATTTCAGGGCCCAGATACTTTATGTCCTGAGGGTCTCTCAATCGGAGCAGGGAATTTTACCAACACACAGGAAGATGACGATGACGGTATAATTAGGAATGATATTCTAATTGGCGATCCTTGTAGCGGAATAGTCTATTTATTCTTTGGCAGTAGTGATCTCTCTATAGACATATCATCTCCCGATGTGACTATTATCGGGAATGCAAATGATGGATTCGGTGCGTCGGTAACGGGGATTGGTAATTTTGGCGGTCCTGGACCTGCGTTGGCTGAGATCGGCATAGGGGCACCCGGATTCGATGGGAATACCGGAGAGGTTTTTATCATTTTTGGCGATAATCAATTTCCGAGCGTAATCGATCTCAGTGCCGGAGATCAGCCTGACTTCTTGATTACAGGGGAAAACCAGGGCGATAATTTCGGTATAAACACTGTTGGATTTGCAAATGTTGGAAGACGGGGTGATGAATTCTTTGTCGGCGCTCCCAATACCGACTCTCAAACCGGAAAGACTTATCGATTTATAGGAAATCGATTAACGAATGGGGCTAGTTCTGCCGGCGATGCGAGAGGAATAATAATTGGGCAATCTCAAGGTGATTTGTTTGGTTCTGCTATCACGGATGCAAGCGGGATTAAATCCGGGGGCTCCGGTGAATATGCAATCAGTTCTCCGGGCTCGGGCAAGGTCTATTTATTTTTCGAGAGTGTATCCGGTGTGAAGGATCTTTCTGTTGATATATCGGATGTTTTAATCATACAGGGAAGTGTCGCAGACGAATTTGGATTGTCAGTATCAGGGGGAGGTGATATAGACGAAGACGGTGATGGGAAGACCGACCTTGTTATAGGAGCTCCAGCAACTGCTGACGATACGGGTTCCGTATTTTTCTATAGCGGAGACGATTTAGATGATGCCTTTGAAAATGGTACCGAGCCGATGTCCTCAACTCAATTCGTTGGTTTACCAGGATCAAGGTTTGGCGAGTCTGTTGGGGTTTTTAATCTTCTAACGCCCGATGTCACAACGAGGAAGAGGGCCACTGCCACGATCCTCCTGTTGGAGCAATCGAACGCAGACTTTGGCGTAGGGGCGCCTGGTACAACTAACGGTACGGATTTTATTTTCTTGGGTGGTAGCACCTTTCCAGAAGTCGTGAGTGCATCAGATGCCGATGTTACGATTGAAGGAGACCCATCTGAATCCAACTTCGGAGAGACTACAGCCGATTTAGGAGACGTTAATGGTGATCAAATAGAAGATTTTGCCTTATCAGGGTCGGGTTTTGTCAGAGTAGAATTCTAATTTGGCTTTGGCTAATCGCCAACCCATTTTTGTAACTTATCAATTTATTCGGGCAGGTCGGTTTAAATCATATTTGTTTTTCTCATCTATTTTGTTTTCACTTACTATTTTACCGTCGCTTAATATTACTATTCGTTTGGCATATTCGGCTATATCTTTTTCGTGAGTTATCATAATGATAGTTTTTCCCTGGTCATTCAGTGATTTGAAGATTTCCAGTATTTCTATGCTCATCTTGGTATCGAGATTCCCTGTTGGCTCATCAGCCAGTATTATGCTTGGCTTGTTAACAATAGCCCTTGCTATTGCAACTCGTTGTTGTTGGCCGCCTGATAGTTGAGATGGTAGGTGATTTTCTCTACCCTCAAGACCCAACACACTCAATGCCTCATTTGCCAGTTCTAGCCTCTTATTCGATGGGGTGCCATTATATATTAGAGGGAGTTCGACATTTTCAATCGCTGATGTCCTAGGAAGCAAGTTAAAGCTTTGGAAAACAAAACCGATTTTCTCATTCCTTATTTCAGCAAGCCGATCCTTCTCAAGGTTCACTATGTTCTGACCTTCGATGAAATAATTGCCACTGGTTGGCTTATCCAAGCAGCCTATTATGTTCATCAACGTGCTTTTTCCCGAGCCTGAAGGACCTATGATGGATATGAACTCACCAGATTTTATGTTGATTGAAACGCCCCTTAATGCGTGAACATCAACCTCTCCCATATTATAGACCTTGTGAATATCTTCTAAGGAAATAACATAATCCATATTGTTAGAACCTCTTCGGCTTAGGAAGGACTATAGGGCCCAGTTCTTCGGAGCTTGACTTACCTTTCTGCGTTACTCCTATTATAATCTCCTGTCCTTTTTCAATGTCCCCACCTAAGATCTGGGTGAATATATCATCGCTAATTCCTGTTTCTACGGATATGGCCTTGAGGCGGCCGTTCTTAAGTAAGATCCAGACGGTGGGACTGTTTTGTAGATCGTTAGAATCTTGGTCAAGTGGAGATGATGGAAGAGGTATAAATCTTAACGCAGCCGTGGGTATTCGCAGCACATCGTTTTGATTTGCTACAAGAATCTGTACCTCTGCAGTCATTCCGGGTTTTAGTTTCAACTCATCATTATTGCTGACAAGTATAACTACATCATATGTCACAACATTATTGTTTGTGATTGATACATTTCTTATCTGTTGAATCCTTCCCTTAAATTGTTGGCCAGGATACGCATCGACCTCAAAGACGGCCTCCTGTCCTTCTCTTAACTTTCCGATATCGGCTTCACTTACATGTGCTTCGACCTTCATTTTTGTTAGATCATTTGCTATGACAAATAGAGGATGGCTCTGGCTCGGGCCGATGAATTCTCCAACACCTATGTTCTTCGAGATAATGACACCCTCAATCGGGGAACGAATCGCTGCAGAATTTAAATTGGATTCAGCCTTTTCTAGCTCTGCCTTGGCTATTTTAAGTTGCTCCATAGCGGAGGTATATTCTATTCTTGAATTTTCTAACTCGTATTTGGAAATTCTATCTGGTGTATTAATTAGTTCTTTATACAATTCGTATATTTTCCTTTTTTTCTCGGCTTCTGCCTGTGCCTTGCTCAGGGTCGCGTCAGCCTGTCTAACCTGTAATTCATACAAAGTGGGGTCGATCTGAGCGAGTATCTCGCCCTGTTTTACAATAGAGTTGAAATCTGCGTGAATTTGATTCACCACCCCTGAAACGTGCGCTACAACATCGACTGTGATCACCGGGTTTACTGTGCCCGATGCCGATATGTAGGCTGCAATATCTCCACTATCAATGGTCGCGGTATTATAGGAATAACTGGGGGACCTACTTACTAATTGACTATTTTTTAAAAAGAAGACTACTACTAGGGCAATGATAACGATCGCTAAGATAAGTAATTTTCTATTCATTACTCGTTTCGGCATTTGATTATTGGAATCCCTCAGTGTCGAGCATGCGTTTCATCGAACTAAATGTTAACTATTTTACTCGTTAATATGACTTTTAAAACTATATCCGCCCTGACACCATTTATTATTTA